>OGXD01001788.1_pt1 | contig 15291 bp, 10 predicted proteins | sample 1576211 | NCBI WGS metagenome assembly OGXD01 (sample SAMEA3541470, study PRJEB24748) | human gut metagenome | biome: human gut; feature: human-associated habitat; material: faeces | place: China | collected 2012
ATAAAAAAGATTATAATATTATGGCATTGCAATGTGGTATTGTCGGACTACCCAACGTAGGTAAGTCAACACTTTTCAATTGTTTGTCCAACGCGAAAGCACAGGCGGCAAACTTCCCTTTTTGTACGATCGAACCGAACGTGGGTGTAATTACTGTACCCGACGAGCGTTTAAATAAACTGGCCGAATTGGTACATCCCAACCGTATTGTTCCTACAACGGTAGAAATCGTAGATATCGCCGGACTTGTGAAAGGTGCCAGTAAGGGCGAAGGACTGGGAAACAAATTTTTGGCTAACATTCGTGAAACCGATGCCATCATCCATGTACTCCGTTGCTTTGACGACGATAATGTAACTCATGTGGACGGAAGTGTGAATCCGGTACGGGATAAAGAAATCATCGATTACGAGTTGCAGCTAAAAGACCTGGAAACCATCGAGAGCCGCATACAGAAAGTGCAGAAACAAGCCCAAACGGGAGGTGATAAAGCTGCCAAGCAAGCTTATGACGTACTTGTGCAATTCAAGGATGCGCTGGAACAGGGCAAATCGGCACGTACAGTAACTTTTGAAACGAAAGACGAACAAAAAATAGCAAAAGAATTGTTTCTGCTTACCAGCAAACCTGTAATGTATGTTTGCAATGTAGACGAAGCGAGTGCAGTCAACGGAAACAAATATGTGGACATGGTACGTGAAGCCGTTAAGGACGAAGATGCCGAAATCCTCGTGGTAGCCGGAAAAACAGAGGCTGACATCGCCGAACTGGAAACTTACGAAGACCGCCAAATGTTCCTCGCCGAGATCGGTTTGGAAGAATCGGGCGTAGCACGCCTTATTAAATCGGCCTACAAACTGCTGAACCTTGAAACTTATTTCACTGCCGGCGTACAGGAAGTACGTGCCTGGACTTACGAAAAAGGTTGGAAAGCCCCACAGTGCGCCGGAGTAATCCATACCGATTTTGAGAAAGGATTTATCCGCGCAGAAGTAATCAAATATGAAGACTTCTTGCAATATGGCTCGGAGGCTGCTGTTAAAGAAGCCGGAAAGTTGGGCGTAGAAGGAAAAGAATACGTAGTACAGGATGGAGACATCATGCACTTCCGTTTCAATGTATAACACATCTATTTTCACTTATAGACTGAGGAGCTGATCAAATGGTCAGCTCTTTTTTTCTCCTCCCCTAAAAACGAAAACTCCCCGCTTTCTAACACTATCTTCAAGCAAATCATTATCTTTGCGCCCGTATATTATGCCTAACAAGCAACACAAGAAAATATCATGAACATGGAAAGTACTAACAGACTTCGTTATCTTATCGCAGGAACCGGAGGCGTAGGCGGGAGTATCGCCGGCTTTCTGTCACTTGCCGGTAAAAACGTTACCTGCATTGCTCGCGGAGCACATCTGCAAGCGATACAACAGGACGGACTTAAACTGAAATCGGACTTAAAAGGTGAACATACATTACGGATAGACGCTTGCACGGCAGAAGAATATAACGGAAAAGCTGACGTGATATTTGTATGTGTTAAAGGATATTCCGTAGACTCCATCACAGAACTTATCAAACGGGCTTCCCATGAAAATACAATTGTAATTCCTATATTAAACGTATACGGTACCGGGCCGCGCATACAACGTCTGGTACCGGGAATCACTGTACTGGACGGATGTATCTACATCGTAGGGTTTGTTTCCGGACCGGGCGAAATCACTCAGATGGGAACTATTTTCCGTCTGGTATATGGTGCACACCGCGGAACTGTCGTTCCTGTGGGAATGATGGAAGCCGTACAGAGAGACTTACAGGAGAGCGGCATTAAAGTTGAAATCTCTCCTGATATTAATCGTGATACCTTCATTAAATGGTCTTTCATCTCGGCTATGGCAGTCACCGGAGCCTATTATAATGTTCCGATGGGAGAAGTGCAGAAACCGGGTAAGGTACGCGACACTTTCATTGGACTCTCTACCGAAAGTGCAGCCCTGGGAAAGAAACTTGGAATCGAATTTAAAGAAGATATAGTCACATACAATCTGAAAGTTATCGATAAGCTGGCTCCTGAGAGCACGGCATCCATGCAAAAAGACATAGCACGCGGACACGAATCAGAGGTACAGGGTCTGCTTTTCGATATGATAACAGCAGCTGAAGAACAGGACATTGATGTACCTACCTATCGGGAAGTTGCTAAAAAATTCATCAAACTATAAAGAAATAATTATGAACAACCTTCTTTTATCTATCAATTGGAATCCGAATCCGGAATTATTCAATCTTTTCGGCATCTCAATCCGTTATTACGGACTACTGTGGGCTATCGGAATATTCTTTGCTTATGTGGTAGTCCACTATCAGTACCGTGATAAGAAGATAGACGAAAAGAAGTTCGAACCGCTTTTCTTTTATTGTTTCTTCGGCATCCTCATCGGAGCACGATTAGGACATTGCCTGTTCTACGATCCGGCATATTACCTGAATCATTTCTGGGAAATGATACTTCCGGTCAAATTTCTTCCCGGAGGCGGATGGAAGTTCACGGGATATGAAGGACTGGCCAGCCACGGAGGTACGCTCGGACTGATTATTGCCCTTTGGCTTTACTGCCGTAAAACAAAGATGAATTATATGGATGTGGTAGACATGATTGCAGTAGCCACTCCTATCACAGCTTGTTTCATTCGCCTTGCCAACTTAATGAACTCTGAAATTATCGGTAAGGTAACAGATGTATCCTGGGCATTCGTTTTCGAACGGGTAGACATGCAACCCCGCCATCCGGCACAGCTTTACGAAGCAATAGCCTATTTTATCTTATTCCTGATTATGATGTTCCTTTATAAGAACTACAGCAAGAAACTACACCGGGGATTCTTCTTCGGACTTTGCCTGACAGCCATCTTTACCTTCCGTTTCTTCGTTGAATTCCTGAAAGAAAATCAGGTGGACTTTGAAAATGGTATGGCACTGAATATGGGACAATGGTTAAGTATTCCGTTCGTAATCATCGGTGTTTACTTTATGTTTTTCTATGGAAAGAAAAAGAGTGCAAAATGAAACATATTATTGATATTAAAACCTGGGAGAGAAAAGAAAATTACGAGTTTTTCCTTGGTTTCCAGAATCCTACTATTTCTATTACTTCAGAAGTAGAATGTTCGGGTGCCAAAACCCGTGCCAAAGCTGCCGGAGAATCCTTCTTCCTGCACTATCTTTATGCCGTGTTGCGTGCTGTCAATGAAATTAAAGAATTCCGGTTCCGCATCGATTCTGAAGGACAGGTAGTCTATTTCGATACAGTGGATATGCTGACTCCCATTAAAGTGGCAGATAACGGACGTTTTTTTACTGTACGACTTCCCTGGCATCCTGATTTTAAAACTTTCCATACAGAAGCCAAAGCCATCATTAACAGAATAAATCCGGATAAAGACCCTTATGAAGCAGAAAAGACAGGAGGTAATGATCTACTGGATGTAGTGCTGCTCAGCGCCACTCCCGATTTATATTTTACCTCACTGACCTGTACGCAGGAACATCGTCACGGTAGTAATTACCCGTTGATGAATGCAGGTAAAGCCGTCATAAGAGGTGGTGTATTAGTGATGCCCATCGCTATGACCATTCATCATGGGTTTATTGACGGACACCACTTATCTCTATTTTATAAAAAGGTGGAAGAATTTCTTAAATAATTATTTGCCCCTGACTATCTTTTTGATATCGTTCAGTTTGTTTAATGCTTCAATCGGAGTCAGATTATTCACATCCAGATTAAGTATCTCATCCCGGATCTGACATAAGACCGGGTCATCAAGCTGAAAGAAACTCAACTGCATACCTCCACGATTCTCACTGACTTCTGCCAGCGGTTTACCTGAAATTCCCTGCTGGCGGTTGTCAGATTCGAGCTGCTTCAGAATTTCATTGGCACGTTTCACTATACTTTTAGGCATACCGGCCATCTTGGCCACATGGATACCGAAAGAGTGCTCACTTCCACCCCTTTCAAGTTTCCGGAGAAAAATAACTTTGTTATCCACTTCCTTAACCGATACATTATAATTCTTTATGCGCTTAAAGGATTTCTCCATCTCGTTCAGTTCATGGTAGTGGGTAGCAAAAAGTGTACGTGCTTTTGCCTTCGGGTGCTCATGAATATACTCCACAATGGCCCAAGCTATAGATATTCCGTCATAAGTAGAAGTACCACGTCCCAATTCATCAAACAAAACGAGACTCCGGGAAGATACATTATTCAAAATATCAGATGCTTCATTCATCTCGACCATAAAAGTAGATTCTCCTACAGAGATATTGTCACTGGCACCGACACGTGTGAATATCTTATCCACCAATCCGATATGAGCACTCTCGGCCGGAACGAATGAACCAATCTGTGCAAGCAGGGTGATCAATGCAGTTTGCCTTAATAGAGCCGACTTACCGGCCATATTCGGACCCGTAATAATGATAATCTGCTGCGTTGCATTATCCAGCATCACATCATTAGCTATGTATTTCTCTCCAATCGGCAATTGCTTTTCAATTACCGGATGACGCCCTTGACGAATATCCAGCACATCGCTGTCTTCAATAACCGGACGGATATAATTATTCTCTTTAGCTACATTGGCAAATGACAGCAAACAGTCAATGCGTGCTATTTGGTTAGCATTGATCTGAATGGCAGGAATAAACTCACTCAGCGCTTGCACCAATTCTGTATACAAGCGGGTCTCCAATACCAATATCTTATCTTCTGCACCCAGGATCTTTTCTTCATATTCTTTCAATTCCTGAGTAATGTAGCGCTCTGCATTTACCAATGTCTGCTTGCGTATCCACTCTTGCGGCACTTTATCTTTATGTACATTCCGCACTTCAATATAGTATCCGAAAACACTGTTATAGGCAATCTTCAAACTTGGTATTCCTGTCAGTTCGCTTTCACGCTGCTGTATCTGAAGCAAATAATCTTTACCCGAGTAAGCTATCTGACGTAATTCATCCAGTTCCGGATTCACTCCGTCTTTAATGACTCCTCCCTTATTTATCAACAAAGGAGGATCATTATTAATTTCCTTCTCAATGCGGTCGCGAATAGAAATACAAAGATTCAACTGCTCTCCAATACGATTCAAACTGGGGTTATCAGCTTGCCGGCAAGCCTCTTTAATAGGTTCAATTGCTTGTAAAGCAACTTTTAACTGTACTACCTCACGTGGAGAAACCCGCCCGACGGCCACTTTCGAAATGATACGTTCCAAATCTCCAATCCGATGCAACTCGTCTTCGATCAACTCCCTGAAATCCGGTTTACGAAAAAAGTATTCTACTACATTTAATCGATCGTTAATAGGCTTCTCGTCTTTTAACGGAAATACCATCCAACGCTTCAGCAGACGCGCTCCCATAGGGCTGATAGTTTTATCGATTACATTGAGAAGGCTACTTCCACCATCATTCATGCTACCGATCAACTCCAGGCTGCGCACTGTAAATTTATCAAGACGTACATACTTGTCCTCTTCGATACGGGCTAATGAAGTGATATGCCCCACCTGAGTATGCTCCGTCATGTCCAGATATTGCAGAATAGCTCCGGAAGCAACAATACCGTTTTTAAGATGCTCAACTCCAAATCCTTTCAGATTTTTCGTCTCAAAATGTTTCAGTAATTTCTCCCTGGAGCTGGATTCGGTGAACACCCAATCATCCAGTTCAAAAGTAAAAAATTTACTTCCAAAGTTTCCTTCGAACATTCCACGTTTTCCACGTTCAAAAAGAACCTCTTTTGGGGCAAAATTATTCAGCAGCTTATCTACATAGTCAAAAGGTCCTTCTGCAGTCAAAAACTCTCCGGTAGAAATATCCAGAAATGCTATTCCACAAGCGGATTTTCCGAAATGAACAGCAGCCAGAAAGTTGTTTTCTTTATAATTTAAAACGTTATCATTGATAGAAACACCGGGAGTGACCAACTCCGTAATGCCACGCTTCACCAACTTTTTCGTTGTTTTGGGATCTTCAAGCTGATCACATATAGCCACCCGCTTACCGGCACGGATCAGCTTCGGCAAATAAGTATCTAATGCATGATGAGGAAAACCTGCCATTTCAATGGTTTTTCCTTTCCCATTGGCGCGTTTCGTGAGAGTAATTCCTAATATTTCAGCCGCAATAATCGCATCGGTAGAATAAGTTTCATAGAAGTCCCCACACCGGAACAGCATCACTGCATCCGGATGCTTAGCCTTCAGGTCAAGGAATTGTTTCATCATCGGGGTTAATTCAATATCATTGCTCACAGATAGTCTTCTTTTTTAAGTTCATAAATAACAAGGCAAAGATAAGGGTTTCCTACTAATCTACCTACCTTAACAGATAGTTTTACCATACCTAAAAAGATGTATATTTACTAACCTTACCAGTTATCCCCCGCCAATAAAATCGGTTACACCAATTTCTAAATAAACCTTTCAAAAGGAGGTATATTTATTAATAACTTTATTAATTCCATTAAAATATATTATAATATACCGTTTTTCACCAGAATTATTTGCAGTTTTCGTGGAAAGCCGTACATTTGCAATGTGTTTTTCATAGTATTAGATTTAAGGTTAACAAAGGTTGGAGTACAGCGGTACTCCTTTTTTTATGCCCTAAACTGAACTTTGGCACTTTTTTTCTATATTTTTACACTATATATTGAATGAACAAACATATTCACCTCTTATGAAGCTCTGTATATAGCTACGCTCAACGAATAGCCCTGCTTGATAAAGCTATTCAGCTATCTGGCAAACGATGACCCGTTTGCCACAGAGATTGTGTATCCTTTTATTCATGAATTTGCAGGATGGCATGCTGTACTTGTACAGTGTGTTGTTTTGTGCTATTTTATTGTTGAGCAATGCATTATACATATAAACAGATATGGCTTATCAACTTTCCGGTAATGATGAGCATTTTGATGGAGCAGCTGATAAATATAACCGATGCTGTTTTCTTAGGTCACGTTGGCGAGGTGGAATTGGGAGCATCTGCCATTGCGGGGATTTATTATTTGGCGGTCTACATGCTTGGGTTTGGGTTTAGTATCGGATTGCAGGTGATGATTGCCCGAAGGAATGGAGAATGTGACTATGGTAAGGCTGGGAAGATATTCTTTCAAGGTTTCTTCTTTTTATCGGGATTGGCCATTTTGCTTTGTCTGCTGATGCAGGCAAGTTCTCCTTTCATATTGGGAAGGTTGATTTCCTCGCCGGAGATTTATCGGGCTGTAATTCAATATCTGGACTGGCGCAGTTTCGGTTTGCTGTTTTCGTTTCCGTTTTTGGTTATCCGTTCTTTTCTTGTGGGAATAACATGCACTCGGGCATTATCGTGGGCTGCTGCCGTTGCAGTAGTGATTAATATTCCTTTGAATTATATTCTGATAATTGTTGGAGGACTGGGAATATCGGGAGCTGCCATTGCTTCTTCTCTGGCAGAGATGGGTTCTTTGGTGATGCTTCTTTTCTATGTATGGCTGAAAATAGATAAAGGGAAATATGGATTGAAACCGGTATATGACGGAAAGCTGTTGGTGGATGTGCTGAGCTTGTCGGTATGGAGCATGCTTCATGCCTTTATCAGCGTGGCTCCGTGGTTCTTGTTTTTTGTGGCGGTGGAACATTTGGGTAAAACGGAATTAGCCATTTCCAATATTACGCGAAGTGTATCTGCTGTCTTTTTTGTAATAGTCAATTCTTTTGCGGTCACTACGGGTTCGCTGGTCAGTAATGCGATTGGGGCTGGAGAAAGGAGGGCTGTTTTCATTATCTGCCGTAAGATACTGAGGTTGGGCTATTCTGCTGGATTTCCACTGATAGGGGTAGCTGTATGTTATAATCGCTTGATAATAGGAATCTATACAGATAACGAACTGTTAACAGAGCAGGCTTTCATCCCTTTTGTTGTGACGTTGCTGAATTATACCTTTGCCTTGCCAGGCTATGTATATCTCAACGCAGTTGGAGGGACCGGTAAAACCCGGATTACTTTTCTTTTCCAAGTGACTACCACTGTCGTGTATCTGGGGTATCTTTATTGGTTAAGCGCTTGCACTCATGCATCCTTGGCTATTTACTTAACGGCAGAATACCTTTTTGTGATTTTGCTGGCACTGCAATCGGTTTTCTATTTAAGAAGTAAACAATATTAGAAACATATCGAATTATGATGACTAAAATATATCCGCGTACGGGAGATAAGCAAACCGTATATCTTAATGCTGTTGTAAAGGATCCTCGAATAGAGGTTGGTGACTATACTATTTATAATGATTTTGTAGCTGACCCTTTGTTGTTCGAGAAAAACAATGTGCTGTATCATTACCCCATCCATCAGGAGAGGCTGGTTATTGGTAAATTCTGTTCCATTGCTTGCGGTACGAAATTTCTGTTCAACTGTGCCAATCATACGTTGAAATCTCTGTCTACTTATACATTTCCTTTATTTTACGAAGAGTGGGGATTGAAGAAATCGGACATAACGGATGCATGGGATGACAAAGGAGATATTATAATAGGTAATGATGTTTGGATTGGTTATGAAGCGGTGATAATGGCTGGTGTTCATATAGGAGATGGGGCGATTATTGGTGCACGTGCTGTTGTGACTAAAGATGTTCCCCCTTATACAATTGTAGGGGGAACTCCTGCCAAAGAAATCAGGAAACGTTTTGATGAGGATGTGGTGAAGAAATTATTGCGGCTGCAATGGTGGGATTGGTCGATTGATGAGATACGCTGTTACTTGCCGCATCTTGTACAAGGCTGTTGGGATAGATTTCCTTAATAATCCATCATCAGTGAGTTGCCGGTCTTGCCTCGTGAAATGTCAAGGTTAGGCGGTGCATAGCTCTGGTTACAGCTACATAAAGCATACTCTTGTCAATCTCCGAACGGTAATTTCTCTCATCCGTCTGTGGAATAATGACTTCGTCAAACTCGAGCCCTTTTGCCATGTGGGCAGAGGTGATGACGATGCCTTGCACAAATGCGGAGCTTTGACTTGATAGGAAGCTGATATCATTGGCATATGATTTCAGCATGTCTGCCATCTTCCTGGCTTGCTGCTCCGTCTTGCATATGATGCCAAGAGACTTATATCCGGATTTCCGGTAAGTGGAGATTAGCCCCATAATGCCGGACAGTTCTTCTACGGCACTGCCGAACTGCAGGATTTGTGGCTTTTCTCCATGCCGGGCAACCGGTTCCAGCTCTGCGTTAGGATGAATCTTTTGCGCAAAATCCGTAATCTCGAAGGTGGAACGATAACTCTTACACAATTTCATGATTTCACTTGCAGTAAGTGACTTTTGGATAGTTTCTGCTGTGGATGAACCATAAGGATTCACGGACTGTCCTGCATCGCCCAACACGGTTTTCCGGCATGGAAAGAGTTTCTGTATTACCTTGTACTGTATGGGCGAATAGTCCTGCATCTCATCTATCAACAGATGTTTGACTCTGAATGGCTGGTTCCCGTTTCCCTCCAATGCCAAGTGTAGGTATGCCAGCGGTGCCAAGTCTGAGTATTCGAGTGTATGTCCCTTTCGCATTTTGAACATTCCGGGATTATTTGTCCATTTAAAGAAATCTTTGTAGACTTGAATGTCGTTATTGCCTGCAAACATTAGTCTGATTTCTTTTTTCAAAAGGTTTCTGCCGGTGGTGGTTACCGTAAAGGTGTATTGTATTTTCAACATATCCAGCATATAATCAGCCATAGCATCAAATCGTCGGCGTATGGGATAACGGTTGAAACGTAGGTACTGTTCTTCGATAAACGGGGCAGGTATGGTGATGTATTTGGTCAGCTTCACGTCTGCTGCCTTGAAGTAGGTGTTCTCTATGTGGAGGATAAACTTGTCAAGCTCTGAAATGAAGCCGAAAGAGGCTTTATAGGCTATTCTGTTGATGAGGCTTGAGGATGGCTTTTCTAACAGTTCATTCACTAGCCCGAAGTATGTTTGGTACTTATATTTGTGTTCCAACACTCCGGAGAGTATTTGTTCCATACTGGTTTCGGGCACGGTTTCTTCCCCAAGTTCGGGGAGGACGTTGGAGATATAATCGGAAAACACTTTGTTGGGGGAGATAATCAGAATATCTTTTGATGAGATGCTGTCTCTGAAGGTATAGAGCAGGTAGGCTATGCGGTGCAGGGCTATGGATGTTTTTCCAGAGCCGGCCACTCCTTGAATAATAAGCGTGCGGATATCTTCGTTGCGGATAATCCGGTTCTGTTCCCGTTGGATGGTGGCAACGATATTTTTCATCTTGTCATCTGCATTGGAACTTAACTCTTTTTGCAGAATGTCGTCATGGACGGTCAGGGCACTTTCAATCATAAATTCCATTTTGCCGCCCCGAATTCTGTATTGGCGTTTTAGGGAAATTACTCCTTTAATCTCTCCCGATGGAGACCGATAGCCTGCTTCTCCTAATTCATGGTCATAGAACATGCTCGAAACGGGTGCTCGCCAGTCATGGATAAGGGTAGCTCGACTTTCCGGGTCATAGAAGGTATGGATACCTATATAGATAGGCATCACTTTGCTGTTTTCTTTCTTTTCCAAAAAATCAATTCGTCCGAAGTAAGGAATGGCAAGTATCTTGGTGAGCCGCTTATGCTTGTTGATTACACTTTCCCCCAAGGCAAAATGGTTCAGGATGCTTTCGCGCATGGAGCGTATCTCGTGTGGGTCGATGTCTTTGTTGAACCAGATATAGTCTTTGTATTCTGCCAAGGTGTCGACGTGGTCTTTCACGGATGCGTCGGTATTACCGATAACCTTTTTCAGAAAACTGATTATTTGCTTTAAATATTCTTTCTCTTGTTTCTCTGTTTGATTGAATGCCATAATTAGTTGTTGCTAAAAGATAAGACAGTGTGCAAAATTAGTGTATTGTATCAAGAAGGGAAATGGCTATTTATAGCTATATACTGGGAAGTTTTATATCTTTGCACATTCAAAAAAGTGGAGGTAAATGGACATTCATGAGCTTGCAAGGCAGAATCAGCAATCTGCATGGAAAGTATTGGAAGATACCTGTATTATTGAAGCATGGGAGCGCATTGGAGCAACCGTTCATTTGGTGGGCTCACTCCGTACCGGGCTGTTGGCGAAAAGTAGGGATATAGATATCCATATTTATACCGATAGGTTGGATGTAGGAGAGAGCTTTTCGGTCATCCGGGAACTTGCGGAACGGTTGCCTTTGCAGGAAATACAATATAGGAACCTTATCCATACGGAGGAAGAGTGCATGGAGTGGCATGCTTTATATAAGGATAGAGAACAGAATACTTGGAAGTTTGATATGATTCACATCCGGAAAGGTTCCAGGTATGATGGTGTTGTAGAAAAGGTGACTGCCGCTATTGCGGAGCGCCTTACTCCTGAAATTAGGAAAACGATATTGCAAATCAAATTCGATGTGCCGGATGGTGTAACGATTCCAGGTATAGAGATTTATCATGCTGTCTTTACGGGAGGTGTCCGCACTTATAAGGAACTTGAAGAGTGGCGCAAAACAAATCAGTTGGCGGACAGTCTCGGTTGGCTTCCGTAATCTTAGAGGTAGATACCAAGATTTTCTACTATATGGATGGCTTCCATTATATTGTTGGCATCTAACTTGCTTAGGATGTTTTTCCGGTGATTGTTCACAGTATAGATGCTCACTCCCAGCTGGTGAGCGATTTCCTTGCTTAGAAAACCTTGTCGGATGAGTCGTAATATTTCTTTCTCCCGGTTGGATAATTGTTTGTCAGGAGAAACAGTGCATGTTGGAAGCATCTCTCCCGTTTTTCTGTTCACCACCGTCCGTTTGATTCTTTCGATAGGGGTCTGGTCGGGAAGTATGTCCATTACTCCCATGATTATCCAGGCTTTACCATTCCGGTCTGTTTCTATGACTTGTTGCCGGCTACTTACATTGATATACTGTTGCCGTGCATTCAACATACGGAATTGAAATATTTGCCGGTAGTCATTTCTTTCTTCCGGTGGGAGTGAGTAGATGAACTGTCCATGCTCGATTTGGCATTCCGTGAGTTGCATTCTGTCATCAGGGTGTATTCTCTCTTCCAGTAAATCGCCTTGTTGCCTGATTGTCTTTATCCAAGTGGGATTGTATCCGAAAAGATGGGCAAAACTGTCGGATGCAAAATCGTATCTCTCTTTAAATACGTCAACTGTAAAAATACAGCTCTGACTCATTTGTGAGAACGCTTGCACGGATATTCTTTTCTTGTTCCATAAATCATAGTCCACATCGGGACCGCTAATCTGCTGTCTTGCCCATAATTCTTTGGGAGTTGTCTTGTTGGTAGTCATGGAACAAAGATAACTGATAATTTTCTTTTGAGCTTTATCTTTTACGGGATAATATTATTTCTAAGAATATGTTGTAGGGTTGGATTAAGTGGCTACCCTTGTAGGCCGTGTCATTGGGGACGCCGTGAATGAAAAGCAAACGAGTAATAAATTCAATATGTGATAAGATGAAAGATATACCGGCAGACAGCTTAATAAAGAATTATTTTCCTGTAGATTATATAGATTCTTTTTCTAAAGTGATGGTCACTGGGCAGGCTTTGACACCGGAAGATTTTCGCAATCTTGCCTTCAGCCGATTTCCTAAGTGGATTGGTTGGCTCATGAATTTCAGGAATGCGATTGTATGCGGCTGCCCTGCTGCATGGCATCCTTATCTGCCCCTCCGGTCCGGTTGTCAATATCTCCATGTCTTAATATAAATTCCACCAGATTCCGCACCGAAATGCGGATACACGGCTGTTCCAGATTCATGATCTGCTTTCCCCCAATCGTTCTTCATACATCGGTCGAATCGCTCCCGTCATTCCTGCGATCACATCGATCACCGTCATGATATCTCCGCTCCGATTCTTCTGGTAAGTTTCGTACACCTTGAGTAACAGCTTGAATAACAAAAGCTCTTTTAAGGCTTTTGTAATCGTCGATAGATGCCCTTGTCTTATCCAGCACGGCATCAATTTCAGCACATTCATGATCTAAGTAATCTGCAATACGCTGTTGTTCTTCCAGTTTTGGTAATGGCACAACCCGTCTAAGTGTATCTGATACGGATATTCTTAAACGAATTTCCATAATACCCTTGGCATATTTCCGCAACTCCTTCTGAAAACCTACAGTGCTAAAGATGTAACTAATAAACCTTAAATCAGCATTTTCTGTTTCCTTGAAAACATAATAGACAGGGCTAACACATCCGAAATAATGGGATATGCCAACTGATCCGATTATGACATTCATACTGTTTATGACTAAAGTGTTTTCGTATGCGATTTTGTACTCTGCAACATTTTCTTTTGCCTTGTTACCTTGGTTTCCCTTTTCTTCATATGGAATAACGCCTTGTTTGTTTGTAAGAGATAGCACCTGTGTTGTTTGAATGGGATCATTTTTAACATTTATGTCTTTAAGACACCAGCGAAGGCGTTGTACTGACCATTCATCTGGGATAAAACCAATCCAATCCACTCCACTGTCTTTCATTTTTCGAGCCATCGTTATCCCTCCTTATGGAACAGAGTATTCAAAGACGATGTTATTTCGGATTCCAATTTACTCAAACGCTCCATACTATCCTCTGTTGCTTCTGGCTTTTGATATTCGTAGAAGTATCTGGTCATTGGAATTTCATATCCGACCTTGGTTTTCTTTGTATCTACCCATGCATCGGGAACATAAGGCAAAACCTCTCGTTCGAAATAAGAATCAATATCTTCACATAAGGGAACCAGCTCTGTATCACGAAGAGTGGGATCGGGTTGCTTCTTTCCTTTTTTCAGAACAAGGTTTCCTGCTTCATCACGAAGTGGCTGCTCAACGACGATTTTGTTGTAGCCAAATTCAACAGATTCATATATTTTGCTTTCGCAATATATACCTTCTTTATCTCCATAGATTGCTTCGTGTCTGAACTCTCCATACGCCTGTGTAATCAGCTCTCTACAAAAATCAGCGATGTCATTTCTCTTTGTGCCAATATTTTTCTTCCTTGGTTCAAAGCAGTGGGAAGCATCAATTAGCTGTACTTTTCCCGCTCGATAAGCAGGCTTATCCTTAGACAACACCCAAATATATGTGCTGATACCGGTGTTCATAAACATATCGGTGGACAGCTGAACGATGCAATCCAACCAGTCATTCTCCAGAATATACTGACGAATATTGGACGGGCCGCTACCGGCATCACCGGAGAACAGCGGGGAACCGTTCTGGATAATGGCCATCTTTCCGTTAGGTGCCAACTTGGAAAGACCATTCAGCACGAACAACTGTTGCCCATCGGAAATCTTAGGCAGCCCAGGAGAGAAACGGCCAAGATCACCCTTCGCAGCTTCCTTTTCAACTGCTTTTTGCTCCCTCTTCCAGTCGATACCGAAGGGTGGATTGCTGATGATGTACTGGAAGGTATAACCGCTGAACTGGTCATCAGATAGAGTGTCACCAAATCTCATGTTGTTAGGATCACCACCACGGATCATCATATCCGCTTTGGCAATTGCGAAAGTGGAGGGATTGAACTCCTGTCCAAAACAGGTAACTTCAATATCCTCGTTCAGATCGTGGATACGCTCCTCCATGCAGGACAGCATCTGGCTGGTGCCCATGGTCATATCGTAGACAGTTACATTCTGTGCTTCTGTAAGGTCGGCATCGGAGAGCAGGAGGTCAGTCATCAGATAGATAATATCCCGGCTGGTGAAGTGCGCTCCGGCTTCCTCTCCAAAGGATTCAGAGAACCGCTTTACCAAGTCTTCAAAGATGTACCCGCAGTCAACAGCACTTATTTTGTCCGGGCCGAGATAGCCCTTTGGCGCAGAAAACTCCTTGATGACAAGGTAGAGGGTATTGCTCTCCACCATTCTCTTGATGATGTTGTCAAAATCGAATTTGGACAGAACATCCTGGACATTGGGAGAGAACCCAGCCAGATAGTCCCGGAAGGTGGCTTCGATGTTATCCGGGGCAGCCAGCAGCTTTTCAAATGTGAACTTGCTGGTATTGTAGAACTGATAACCGGAAGCCTTGGTCAGAAAGCCATCAATGACGGCCAGCTTCTTGACCTTTTCATACTGTGCCAAGACTGCTTCGTGGGTGGGAAGCAGACAGTCGTGGAAACGCTTAACCACGGTCATAGGAAGGATTACAAGCCCGTACTCATGGGGCTTAAA
>OGXD01001789.1_pt1 | contig 15288 bp, 8 predicted proteins | sample 1576211 | NCBI WGS metagenome assembly OGXD01 (sample SAMEA3541470, study PRJEB24748) | human gut metagenome | biome: human gut; feature: human-associated habitat; material: faeces | place: China | collected 2012
GGACTGTTCCTGATATTGTTTTTGGCAATACTGTTATGTATGCAGCTGCAGGTTGTACCTGTTATGACAAATGCTAACATAGGGAATATCTTAGCTGATAATATAGGCTGTGTAAGATCTATAAAGAATTCTGTCATCTGCATCTTGCTTGCTATAGTCTGGAAAGTAAGCGCTGCAATAAGAAGAATGATTATAGGTAACATATCCGCAAAGCCTTTTACAAAGTTATCCCAGTATTCGGTAAATGTCATAAGCTTTTCTGCAAGATACATAACTAACGTAACTGCAAGACATACAACCTGTGCTACTACAAGATTACCTGTTACACATGCAACTACTACAAGCACAAGCATAGGTATAAGGAAGTTAATGATATTACCATCCTGAGCACCCTCTTCATCATCCATATTATACTTCTTACTTGCATCGCTGTACACCTTACCAGTTGCTGCAACTCTGTCATACGCTTTCTTCATTCCACCAAGCTTAGGAAACAGACCTGCTGAAAAAAGAATAACTATAAGAAGTGCAACTATAGGATACACACAGAATGGGATTGCTTTAATATATGCTCCCATCCATGTCTTTGCGCCAAGTGCCTGCACACTTTCCTGTGCAAAGAATATTGCCCCGAAATATGCCGCCCACGAAGAAAATGGGAACATAACACATACTGGTGAACCTGTACTGTCAAGAAGATAAGCAAGTGCCTCTCTTGGAACCTTTACTTTATCATACACCTTTTTCATAGCCGTTCCAATTGACAATACATTAAGATAATCATCTATAAATATGATCACACCAAGTATAAATGTTGTAAACAATGTCTTTTTTTCAGTGTTGCATATTTTAGATACAATCTTGGCAAAGCCAAAATGTCCCTTAGATGCTGTAAGTAATGCTATAATACTTCCAAACAAGCCACATACAAGTATCAGATATGCCTCTGCACTCATGACCTCTTCAAGTGTTGCCACCCACTCTGTTATAAAATTCTGTTTATATAAGAATAAAGCTCCGATTATTGAACCCGCTATCAAAAAAGGTTCGCATTTTTTAGTAGCTATAGCACCGATTACAATACCGATTACTATAATTACCGCTATAAGACCATAACTCATAATCAATCCTCCTGTTTCCTGTGTAACTTTTGTTCAATCCTGATGTTTTAGAATATTGTCATATACATTGGCAATAATCTTTTTTATGACAGGTTATCTGAATAATATCTTCTTAAAGCTTCAAAAAATCTTCTTAAATGTACAAAAAAGGGACTTCTGCCGGTCGTCACCAGCTAAAGCCCCTTTGCTTCATAAGATATTATATTTAAATTACTTCCTGTTCATGAGTGTAATATATCACCCAGCCTTATATGTTTCAACATAAAATATTTCATCAACCTGCTTTATATCATTCAGATACAAATCAATTACAGCTCATTTGTGCTCACAGCACAAACAGTATTACTACTCAACATATATTCTGATAACATGCTGTCAGCTGATTTCCATACATATAATGGCATTCATAAATTCCAGCCTGGTTATGGCATCATCAAAATCCCTGCCTGTTAACTGACTTATGCGCTGCACTCTATACTTAACTGTATTCCTATGGGTGTATAACTGTTCAGATGCATGAATAAGACTGTTATTGTTCCATAAATATGCTTTCAGTGTTTCCATAAGATTAGAATTATTATTCCTGTCATACTCAATAATAACTCCCAACGTATTGTCTATGAATTCCTGCATAACCTTTTTATCTGCTAACTCTGAAAACAGGTTATATATTCCCATCTCTTCATACCAGAATACTCTTCCTGACATATTCATTTTCTCTGAGAGTATTACACATCTTGATGCTTCTGTAAAGCTCTTCTGTAAAGCACCTATTCCTTCATATGCACGCCCAACCCCCATAACAAGCTTTATATCAGAACTTATGCTATAAAGGTACTCTGATAAGCTCTTATATATCTTAGCCAGCACTTCTTTTTTATCCGATTCACTCACTGTATCGGTGTCCTGTATGTTTTTCATTGAAGAATCAACTGGAATAATCTCTGATATATTATTACCTGACATATTAATATCAGCACTTCTGCCTGATACATCCATCTCTCCCTTTTTTAAGCAGAAACAACCGACAATATTGTTGCCATATCTTGATAACAAAGCATTCATGTTACCTGAATTGAATTCATTTTTTATTTTACTTATAACTGTGTCATATTCATATTCTTCTATTCCTCTGTCACCATGAATATTTATTGTAAACATGCGGTTCTTACCATCCAGATCATAACCAGCTTCCGAAAACTTCATTGCAAATGCATCTGCATTAATATTCTTGCCAAATATAATCCCTGACAGAATATCATCACTAAGGGTATCTGAATTCTTATTATAAGCTATTGCATGTCCGATTTCTTCAAATATATCTACAAGTGGAATCTCTCCAGATATAACAAATATCGGAAAATCATTAAGATTCGCATATGACACTACACTGCTGTCTATACTGGCTATATACTTGTCACCTATCAGAAGCAGCGCTCCTGACATATTAAGCTTATTTGCTTTTTTAATAACAAGCGGCAGATTGAAATCTTCACTCTGAATAACCGGAGTACTTATTATAAGAAGCTCCTGACCTTTGACCCACTTGGCAAAATTCATATTTTCCGGCTTATATACCCATCTTATACTGTTAGACAATCCACTCTTACCAGCAATTATTCTCGCCTGTGCCATAGATGGCAATGTTAATAGATCTTTACATTCAAACATTTTTTCTCTCCTGTCAAACTTTAATCCTATGCGATATAAAATGTTCCTGTATTGTATATTAACATACATTATAGCACATTCTTTATATATCATAAAACGTAAAAAACAGATTAGATTGGCTTACAAGTAAACTAATCTAATCTGTTTGTCACACATTATAATTCTACTTCATCAACTATGAATCCATTAACTATCATTCACTCTTACTTTGCCATAAAATCACTCAAAGCCTCATACTGTACCGGAGCCTTCTTGAACAGATATTCTCCATCTCGGACACTTGCCACTACATCAGCTCTTTCGCACACTGCTTCAAACTCGCTTTTAGCATCAACTACAATAAAGTTAGCTGGCTTTCCTGCTTCAATACCGTATTGGTCTGATATGTTCATAGTCTTAGCACCATTCACTGTTATAAGATCAAGACAGTTATCCATCTCCTCAAATGACATCATCTGTGCGATATGAATACCATTATCAAGGACATTCATAAGGTTGCCGTTGCCAGCAGGATACCATGGATCCTGTATAGAATCCTGTGCAAAACATACATTTATACCATTTTCATATAACTCCTTAACCCTTGTAAGACCTCTTCTCTTAGGATATGTATCCTGTCTGCCCTGAAGATATATATTCTCTGTTGGGCATGATATAAAGTTAAGACCTGACTTTTTAAAGTTCTTCATCATTCTGAATGCATAGCTGTTATCTACAGAACCAAGTGAACAGGTGTGGCTTGCTGTTGTCTTAGGTCCGATTCCTTCAACTATTGAAAGCGCTGTAAGAAGTTCTACGAATCTGCTCATAGGATCATCACTTTCATCACAATGTACATCTATAAGCTTATCATACTTAACTGCAAGTTCAACAACCTTATGTATAGACCTCTCACCAAACTCCCTGCAGTATTCAAAATGTGGTATGCCACCAACACAATCGGCTCCCATCTTAAGTCCTTCTTCTACAAGCTTATCTCCATCCTTATATGAGTACATACCCTCCTGTGGAAAAGAAACTATCTGGATAGTTACTATATCCTTCAGTTCTTCCTTTAACTCAAGCAACGCCTTAAGTGCTGTAAGGTTAGGATCTGTTACATCTGCATGTGTCCTGATATACTGTACACCATGTGATACTTCCATCTTAACTGCCTTTATAGCTCTTGCCTTTATCTCATCTATAGTAAGATCCGACTTGGTTTCACTCCATCTTTGTATTCCTTCAAACAATGTACCTGTTCCATTCGTAGCTCCCTGCTTTCTTGCCGTGAATACATAATCAAGATGAATATGTGGATCTACATATGGTGGCAATGTAAGCTTACCACCAAGATCTTCTACCTCACAGTCAGCAGCAACCTCAATAGATGGTGCAATCTTTTTAAACACTCCATCCTCTACAAGTATTTCCTGTAACTCATTATATCCCTTTAACTTTGCGTTAATAAACTTCCTTCTAGCCATAATAAAACCTCCTGAACATTGTTTTTATACGATAAGTTTTTATCGATACCGAATAATTCTTGTTGTTTCTTTATGACCAGAATATAATCCTATACTATGTTCTTATCAAGATTTTGTGCACTGGTGACAAGATTTTTATACTGTTTTAACAAGTTATGCTGCTCCTTTTTGTTCTGTCAGGACATAATAGATGATATATTTAATATATTTGTTACATCTTATGTTCAAGTATACCGTTAAACTTCGCCATAAATACTGTTGTTGTTACTATCGCGGCTATGATATCGCTGACCGGCTCTGCTAAAAATACTGCAAACACCTTATCTGAAAGCAGCAATGGTAACGTAAATATAAGCGGAATCAGCAGAATCAGCTTTCTTAAGCATGCCATAACAAGACTTACCTTTGCCTGTCCAAGTGCCATAAATCCCTGCTGGCAGCTGACCTGGAATCCAAGTGCAAATATTCCTGCCATATATATACGCAACGCCCACGATGTATAGCTTACCAGACTGGCATCTGATGTAAACATTCCTGCGAATATCTGTGGAAACAACATCATTACAAGCCAGCTTATACATGTAAATATTACGCATATCTTAAACTGCAGAAAAAATGCTTTCTTAACTCTATCCTTTTTATTGGCACCATAGTTATAACTTATAATAGGCTGTGCCCCCTGACATATTCCCTGTACCGGCATGACAACAAGCTGGTTTGTACTTGTAATGATAGTCATGGCACCAACTGCCATATCCCCTCCAAACTTTGACAGACTTGATGTAAAGCTTATAGAAAGAATACTCTCTGTTGACAACATAACAAAGCTTGATATTCCAAGTGCAAGACATGGACCTATTATACTGCCCTTTAACCTTAAATCACTCATTTTAAGCTTTAATATTGTTTTATTACCGGTAAGAAATCTTAATATCCATATTGCACCAACCGCCTGACTTATAACAGTTGCTAGTGCTGCACCCTTCACTCCCATTTCGAATACAAATATAAATATTGGATCTAGTATTATATTAATAACCGCTCCAATCACTGTTGTAAGCATACTTATCTTTGCAAAGCCCTGCGTTGTTATAAAAAGATTCATGCCTAATACAGTAACAACAAATATACTTCCCAGTATATATATTCTTGCATATGAAACCGCATACGTAAGTGTTGCACTGCTTGCGCCAAACCATACAAGAAGTGTTGGTGCTGCCGCATAGAATATGACAGTAAGTGCAACTGCGCATATCATAAGAAACGAAAAACAGTTTCCCATTATTTTCTGTGCAGTTTCATTATCCTTCTTTCCCATATATATAGCTGCTCTAGGGGCACCACCTGAACCTGCTAACATTGCAAATGCATTTATTAACATAAGTATCGGAGTGAATAATCCAACACCTGTTAATGCACTCGCACCTATGCCAGGAATATGACCTATATATATTCTGTCTACTATATTGTATAAAAGATTGACTACCTGCGCTACAACTGCCGGAACAGCCAGCTTTGCAAGAAGTGAGCCTATACTTCCTTCTCCAAGATTCGTTGTATCTGACATATTAATCTCCATTCCTGCGTATCTTTTACGCACATTTACTTTTATATTATGATATAATGAGCGCAAAAGAAAAGGAAGCGGCTGCGAAGCAGACATTTACTTTTCTTGCGCCATTAACGAACGAACAGCCATGCGTAGCAGGGCGAGATAGCGCGTAGCGCGGGTTCGTGAGTGTACGAGTTAAGAAAGAGTAAATTTTGACATTTAACTATGTTTTATTTAGTGTCTATGCGCACATGACACATCTAATCTGTATAAAATACATGCGCAGAAATGAGGAATATTATGAATAAATGGCAGAAAGTAGGCCTTGCAGCCGGTATGGGAACAGCTGTTATTGCAACTACACATATCATAAACAAATTTATATTTAAATACGCAACGATTAATAATTATACATTTGAAAATAAATCAGAAAATAGTTACGGCTGGAAATTTGGAAATATTGCTTACTCAGCTTATGGTGATAAAAATGCTTCTCCTTTATTGCTTATACACGATCTGAATGCATATAGCTCTGGATATGAGTGGAATAACGTTATACAGCATTTATCAGATACACACTATGTTTATGTATTAGATATGCTTGGATGCGGTCACTCTGATAAACCACACATCACTTACACAACATATATGTATACACAGCTATTAAATGATTTTATAACAAATGTTATAGGAAAACCAACAGATATAATGGCAACTGGAAGTTCTGCTCCAATAGCAATAGGCGCTGCCTTTACTAACAATGCCTTATATAATAAAATACTGCTGGTAAGCCCAGAGGCTGTCTCTAGAGCAGGAATCACACCAGGGAAAAGGGCTAATATAAGAAGAAAGCTTCTCTCTATTCCTGTAATTGGAACAACCATTTATAATATATGTGTAGGAAAAGGCCGATTAAACAAAATACTTGGAAATAAAGTATTCAATGATAATCTTGTACCTATTGATTACCTGAATGCCTGCCACGAAAATGCCCACTTATCTGGTGCATCTAGCAAATATCTTTTTTCAAGCACAGAGTGTAACTATACAACAGTTTCTATATCAAAAGCCGTTAAAGAACTAAACAACTGTATATATATTATACATGGTGATAATTTTAATACAGAAACACTCAATGAATACACATCTCTTAATAGTGCGATTGAAACTGTTAATATATCTGGTTCAGGTTTACTTCCACAGGTAGAACAGCCTGATGAGTTTATAAAACAGTGTGAGATATTGTTGTTTAATTGAATATTAGTTAGTGACGAACGGACGACAAATATAAGTGAAAATCGGTGCTGCGCATACGTCGTGAGATGCACTTGAAGTTCAATTGTGATAGTTCTTAGACTTTTCCTTAACCCCCCAGCTATCCACAGACACGGATGTCTGTGGAAGTGAGATATGGGACATGGATGTCCCGTATCGAACGGTAGCGGAAACTACCATTACGTATATGAAAAGTCTTAGAAATATCCAATTGGAGCTTCTGGCATCGTTGATGTATGCGCACCTGCTTTCCTCATATATGCCGTCGTCCGTATATTACGAATATATGACTTCATCTAAATCATCTGTCTGCTTTTAATATGTAATATGGTGTAAAGTCATACTCTAATGTATCTGGCTTTTCTACCTTCAAAACTTCCCATTTTGAAATACATGGATGTGTTTTAGCATACATATCTTTTCTTTCAGCTTTCTCATATTTAAAGCCATGTGTTATCATGAAAATATTCCATCTTCTATGTTCAATTCTTTCAAGCTCTTCTCGGTTATCTGTAAGAGAATATGCATGTTTTTCATAAATAATCCATTTTTTAATATCCTGATGCAATGATTGTGCTATACTTGATTCCCTGTCAAATATGCCCTTATTATGCCATACCTCATCTATTTCTTCTGATATTTTCTTATTCTCATTAAGCTCGATTGAATCTTTCTTAAGACGTTCCTCTATATCTTCAGATAACATAAACTTATCATCCACAACAATATTTTTATCTGCTTTATATCTGCTTATTATTTCATATAACATATTGTATCTATGATTAAATATCTTTGCATCATTTACAATATCACGATTAGTTATAGAAGCATATGAAAAAATATCTTTATTCTTGTTTATTGTAAATAGATTCTTCTCACCATAAATATTAGCAAAATCATTGTTTTCCTTAGCCCTGACAACTATAGGAATATTAATACAGCTATCACCCTTATTGTATAACAGCTGCTTCAATTCAATAAGTGTATTAGACATTGAATGTGTATCACTCATTGCCACAATAAGATATGTAAATAATTTGTCGTCATTACATCTTTTAAAAATACTGTTAAACTGTAATGTCCTTGCATCCGTATTAAAAAATCTTAAACATACCTTTCCATCTATACCAAATTGCTCTGGTATTGTATCAAATGGAAATTTCAATTCATAATATTCAATACTTTTACCTTCATATATATCTTCTTTTATGAACTTCAATCCCTTCAGGACATCAACTGAAAAATTCTTCATGAAACTTCCTATTATTGATTCCATATCCTTATCAAATACATCTATGCATATAGTAGACTCTGCTGATAAAACCGACATATTAAGTCCTTGTATTAATGCACTCTGGCCAAAATCACCAAATCCAATGATTCCTATATGAACATCATAATCATCACCCTTATTAGCTGTATATACAGGATGTTCTTTATACATTTTATTGACAGCCATTTTATTAACATCTACTATGTCAAGATCAAAAGTTCTTGTATCTATTTTATCATAATACTGTCTTATCAGTTCTGCCATTGAATTGTCATTGCAGCACAGATGAATCTGCAGATACTCTTTATTTTCAGATGCATTTATATTTTTTTCAAAGCTCTTTGTAAATGCATTTAAACATTCAATATTTTCTATTGAATTATCATCACACAGAAAAACATCACTGAATTTACATATATCAAGCATTTTTATTACACTTTCAATATGCATATCCTGATACTTCTGCACAAACTTTACACCTTTGTTTATATATTTAAGCTTCTTATCATCAGAAAGTATGGTGCTTTCAACCACTGTAACACGACAATCTTTAGTCAATGCATCTATAAGAGGAAACTTATATTTTCCTTCACCAATAACCAATACGCGCTTTTTATTTCTCTGGCTAAACAGTCCTCTGACATAGCTGGCTGGTTTTCTGATAAGAACGGCTAATGCACCTATTGTACAGAATGGCGCAACAATAACAGCAATACAATACACATATGTTATTATTCCACTTAATATGCCACCACCTGTTGCCTGCATATACGCAATAGCTTCTTTCTGCTTTATATCCGGATCTATCTTATACGCTTTAATTGCATTCTGTATGTTTAATGTTACTTTAAGAAACGGATTATCTACATTATGGTAGAAAAATATACCTTCAATCACACATATAATAAATACTGCAAGTGCCGTATACCATAGATAATCTTTGTATTTATTTCGCTTCATATTAATCTCCATTTCTGTGCATGAAAATCAAAATTTTCATACCCTCTCCTTAGTTTTAAAAATCAAAAAATTATTTTTAATTATATTAATTATGAGTAGCCTTTTCTGGTTTAGCAGTAATAACAAACGCATTCACACTACCCTCACATAAAACAAGCATCTTTTCAAGTTGTGCTATTCCCTGCTCTCTGTTATATCTTGTACTTACGTAATAAGATATTCCATCAACTATATGTTCTTTCTTCGCTTTAAAATAATTCAGCTTATTTGGTGGCAATATTTCTTTATCAACATCAACTTTTCTTGCAACTGAATTTATAACTACTGTTTCTTTAACTGCTGCTCCCTTTTCAGCAAGAGGCTTACCATCTAAGATAAACTCACCAGGATTAATACCGCATATTTTAAACATACCTTTTATTTCTGCAAGTTTGGCATCAAATCCATAGCTTGTACCAACAAGAATAATGTACTTTTTGTGTTCCTATTTTTCAATCAGTAGTAACTCTTTTCAAATTTCACCTTGCATATGTCAATTCTTCATTTCCCTTATCGTAATCAAACCTACCATCATTCTTTTCTTCTATCGCCTTAATAATATGATAAGTGTATTCGTTATAAGGCGTTGGTATTCCAAATTCTTCTCCCATACGCATAAGTGCACCGGAAAACATATCTATCTCGGTATGTCTTTTAGCATCTATATCCTGAAGTGTAGAGTATCTTGCTGTTGGCGGCACTGCACTTCCACGTGACGATGAATTATCAATAACACTTAAATCTATTCCTTTTGCCTTAGCTATTGTTTCAAGCTCATGTCTTAAACCATCGCTTATAGCCTTCATATGTTCACTATCCCTGTAACATCCGACACCTGCACCAAGTACTGCCTGTGGAAGATTATTACTTACATTAAGTCTGAACTTACTCCACATTTCTTCTTTTATATGCTCTGTCACTCTGTAGTTAAGCCTGCTGGCTGCAAAAAGCTCATCTATCAACTTTATCCTGTCACTCACAAGTGTCTGTTCTGATATTTTGTCTGATGCAGATACCTTATCTGCTGTTTCCCCAAAAATAATTCCTATTGTTGTATCAGGATTAAAGTAATATCCCCTGCCATCTCTATGAGAGGCAACCTTTATAAGTGAATATACAATATGTGACATGCCTATCCTGTCTGCAATGATATCTTCACTGTCAACACCATTCATAAGACTCATAACTATAGTGTTTTCTCCAATAGCTGTAGCAATGTTGTCAAGTGCTCCTTTTAAAGCTCCATACTTTAACGAAACTATCAAAAGGTCAACGCCTGTATTATGCGCTTCTTCGGGTGTCCACACCTCTGGTCTGTATACTTCATCGTTTATAAGACAACCTTCTTTTCTTAGCCTTTCCTGACGTTCTCCCTGTGCTATTAGCCCCAGCCTTACATCCTTTAAGCCTGCAAGTCCCCATATAACATATGAACCTACAGCTCCTGCTCCTAATATAGCAACGGTCTTTATCTTCATGATGTTCTCTTTCCTCTTTTCTATAAAATATATTTCTAGTTATACTTATGGATACATTTCTGAATATACTTGGCCATATACTTATATTTCTTACACCAAAAATATCTTATTCATATTTATTATATTTGCAATCTGCTGCTTTATCAACCTATTATTTCATACTATTATTTTCAATACTGTTATTCATATCCTATTTTATTTTTTACCTATTGTTCATACTATTATTTTACCAAAAAAGCGGATGTCTGAATAACAAACATCCGCTTATATTTTATAACTGATATGATGTAAACGTCATAAGACAAAAAGTCTTTCTTAACCTACATGATAAGATCTTTTAACGCTTACTTAGTATGCAACTCCATTAGATACTTCAACATAGTAAATATTAACTCCGCCATCCTCGGCTATAAGATAATATTCACCTGCAACTGGCACTCTGAATGAAACTGACTTAAGTGAATTTCCTGGAATCTTTGATGTAGATGTAATATCCTTTCCATTCTTATCAACTATCTTAATAAGTCTTGATTCATCTGTGCTTGAGCTTGTTGCATATACCTTCACCTTAGCTTCTCCAGCTGTTTTAAACGCAATAGCTCTTCCACTTGTACTGCCTTTACCAGAAAGCTTGATTCTTCTTGTAAAGTCTATTCCTTTATATTCCTTTCTGCTCTTATCTACTGTAACTGTTGCTTTGCTTCCGGCAACAATCTTAAAGCCGTCAACAGTAAGTGTTGATTTTAACTTTCCTGTATTTACATCATTAGCATTTAGAACAAGCTTGGTACCGCTTACAGTCGAATCTGTCTTTGATTCTGTAGCTTTAGTTGCTTCTGTTGTTTTTTCTGTTACCTTTGTTGCTTCTGTTGTTTTCTCTGTTGCCTTTGTTGTTTCTGTTGTTTTTTCTGTTGCCTTTGTTGCTTCTGTTGTTTTTTCTGTTGCTTTTGTTGTTTTCTCTGTTGGCTTTACTTCACCAGATGTCTTGCCTGTAACACTTATAACCTGATTAGCTACACCAAAATGTGCTCCAAGTGTTGAATAACTTCCCTGAGTTTCGTAAAGTCCCTTCATATTAATAGTTCCATCAGAATTTCTTAACTGCTTATCTACATTACCATTAAGATTGATAAAATCAACAGCATTTTTAAACATTCCTGATACTTTAGATGGATTATCAACTACTGTACCCTTCTTGTCGCCACTAACAACTGGTGTTGGTAATAATCCTGATAATCTGTAATACTTACCTATATTATAGTATATAGAATCACTCATATTACCTGTAAATTTATCTGAGTCTATAGCATTTGCTGAAACAAGACCTACGTACACTGCCTTATTTGATGCTCTGTAGCATAAGAAGTTGCCCTTCTTTGCCGACTTACCATTGCCCCATGCTGTGGCATTCATGATTGTAAGACCTGATGGATTGTTGTTGTCAGTGAATCCTGTTGCCCCATTGTTAAACGAGAGACAGTTAAGTACAACATGAGGTGTACCTACACCTGAACCACCGAGCTTAAAGCCATTCATATCTCCGTTAGCATAATGAACTCCGTTAGATAATGTTCCATTGCCGAATGAAACACAGTTTCTTATAGTTATCACACCGATAGGACCTGTAGCTGACTTAGCGAAAAGATCCCATCCATCATCAGAGTTGCAATATGATATACATCCATCAAATACATTGCCTTCGCCGCATGTAAGCTTTGCTGCAAAACCATCTGCATTTTCACCTGTACCACCCTGGTCTGGATAATCACAGTTATCAAATGCTGTACAGTTGATTATAAGGTTGTTTGATGGCCATAAATCTTTAGTTGCTGCTGTTGTGTCATATCTTGATATCTGAAGTCCTGAATCTCTGTTTGCTTCGAATACACATTTTTCAAATATGTTGTTGTTACCAGCAAGTAGCACGCCGTTATCACCAGCTCCATAGAAGTTGATTCCCTCAAAATACCAGTAATCTCCATCTACAACAACACCTCTGTTTGCGCCATCAAGTGTCTGTGCTGAGAAATCAAACTTAACCTCTGCACCATCAGCTGCTTTTACAACTATATAAGCGCCGCTTTTTCCATTCATGGCATTATTAATAACTATCGTATCTGTAAACTTGTAAGTTCCAGCCTTAACTATGATAACATCTCCTGCCTTAGCACTGCTTATAGCTGTAAGAATATCAGATGCTGACGAAACATACTTTGCATTCTTAAAATCTGAATCCTTCTTTGTACTTAAATCTGTATATGCACCTGAATATGAGAGACTTGTCTTATCATAACTGTTTTTAGTATCTGAACCTGCACCTGTAGTTTCCTTCTCAGTTGCCTTTGTTGCTTCTGTAGCTTTAGATGTAGTAGCCTTCTCTGTAGTCTTAGTTTCTTTTTCTGTTGCCTTAGATGTAGTAACCTTTTCTGTAGTCTTAGTTTCCTCTTCTGTTGCCTTTGTTGTTTCATCTGTAGAAGGCTCTGGAGTTACTATGTTGGCATTAGTTCCACCAACAGCCACAAGCTCTGTGTTTTTATAATTCGTAACAGCTGCTTTTAAATCCTTATCTACAACATAAGCTGTGTCGTCTTCATCACTGAACTTCCAGTCAATAACACCACCGCCAAGGCTTCCTGCTCCCTTAGAAGATGTAACAAGTGCTGGAACATCCTTTGCTGCTACAAGGCTTCCTGCCTTTACTCCAAGATCCTTAGTTGTATCAAAGTTATCGTATGTTGTGCCACCAGCTACTGTCTTGTATGATGATGGTACCTTTTCACCGGCAGAAGCAGCCAGATATGCATCAAATGTTGCTGCATTGGCAGCTTCACCTGTAACTGATGCTGCATTAGCATATATGATACCTGTTGCTCCAACTATTTCGTTGCCATAAGCTTTTATGATGCCGCCGTTCTCACCTGAGAATGTGCCTTCGCCTAAAGCATCAGAACCCTGATTAGATGAAAGCATAGGATACTTGCAGTTTCTGAAGTAGTTGTTCTCTACATATACAGAAGAACCCATAGTTGAACCTACACCATACTTTGCGTTACCATCATAATAATTGTTATACATATGTACTGACATAGTTCTTACTCTGGCATGTCTTGAGTCTGAATGATCAAACCAGTTATGATGATAAGTAATGTAGTTAGGACCACTCTCGCTCTTCATACCACACAATGAACATTTACCTGAATCATAGAAATGTACATATGAAACTGTTATATACTGTGAATCACCCTTTATATCTATAGATCCATCACCTTTAGCCTGGTCAGCGTCCCCACCAACCTTGCCATAGTAAAGGTCTACGTTATGTATCCATACGTTGCAGTTAGCTGTATCTAGTGAGATACCATCATCCATAAAGTTAAGTATTGAGAGGTTTCTCATTTCTACATTACCTGCATTTCTTAAAAGGAAACCGAAGCCGCTTATGCTTGCGTCCTCGCCAACTCCTTCAAAAGTCATGTTAATATTAGAATAAGCACTTGCTCCTTTTATCTGCACACCCTCAGATGAGCTTGAAAACTTATCCATACCCGAATCTGTAAGACATCCTATTACTCTTACATCAAGTGCCCTTGTTTCTACACCCTTACTGGCACTCTTTGTATATGCATCAATAATTGTCTGGAGTCCTGTGTACTCCTTCTCGCCCTTTCCTTCCATAATGCCTGCTTTTACAGTTTTAGCATTATCATTAGTTACATAAAGAACGATTGAATCACTCTTAAGTGTTCCATCTTCGTTATATGCTCCTGAACCTGTCTTGTATCTTGATTCAGAAGAAAATGCAAAGCCTGATCTGTCATATGAGCTTACCTTAAGAACATCTGTAACCTTAGCCTTAGCTGTTACTTCTTTTCCATTCTTTACTGGTACTACCCTGATAACATAGTCTCCTGCCGAAAGACCCATGGCATCTACCCTGTAGTAACTCTTGTACCTTCTTATAAGTTCATTGTCGATTCTTGCATATGCTGAATCTGACTGTGAAGCCTTTTTGATATATGCTGTATATCCATCGGCTTCCTTGTCAATAGACCACTCAGCGTAAGCTGATTCAAGCCAGCCCTGCGCTGTTCCATTGAACTGTACTGTTCCAACCTCTGCCTTTGCGGTAGATATTGTAGTTGGAATAATGACACTTACAACCATCAATGCTGCAAGTATCCATGCCCATCCTTTGCGGGCCCCATTGCTAATGTTAGCTTTCATGTTTTACCTCCTCATGCACATGTTTGTGCAATATGCTTTAACATATGATGTCTTACTTGCTAATCTTAGCAATATCACACAAAAAAGTACATAGGATAACATAGTAAATTAGTACCATTTATTAAAATTCTGTTTCATATTTATTAAAAGTTTGTTTCCATATAAATATATTCTATATTGTTGTTTAACACACATTCTTAACGTACGGACGACAGCATATATGAGAAAA
>OGXD01001790.1_pt1 | contig 15270 bp, 13 predicted proteins | sample 1576211 | NCBI WGS metagenome assembly OGXD01 (sample SAMEA3541470, study PRJEB24748) | human gut metagenome | biome: human gut; feature: human-associated habitat; material: faeces | place: China | collected 2012
AGTTCATCGGGCGCAGGACGTAGCTCTCGCCCTCCATCTCCATGGCGGGGAACATATTCTCACGGTAGTGGTCCCAATGGCCGGAAGTCTTGTACAGATTCACGGTGCCGATGCAGGGAGTCATAACGTGCAGATAGCCGCGGGCACGCTCCTTCTCCTTGATATAGTTCTCCAGCTCCTGCCAGACAGTGTAGCCTGCGGGCAGGAACATGGGCAGACCGCGGCCAACCAGGTCGTCGGTCATGAACAGGCCCATCTCCTTGCCGATCTTGCGGTGGTCGCGCTCACGGGCCTCCTGCTGCTCCTTCTCCCAGGCGTCCAGCTCCTCCTGATTGTGGAAAGCCACGCCGTTGATGCGGGTCAGCATCTTGTTCTCTTTGTCGTTCTTCCAGTATGCACCGGACTGCTGGGTGATCTTGAAAGCCTTCAGAGCCTTGGTGTAGGTCAGGTGAGGTCCGATGCACATATCAACGTACTCGCCCTGCTGGAAGAAGCTGAACTCGGTCTCGTCGGCCAGGTCAGCCATGTGCTCGACCTTATAGTTCTCGTGGCGCTCTTCCATCAGCTTGACAGCCTCTGCGCGGGGCAGGATGAAGGGCTTGATGGCCAGATTCTCTTTGGTGATCTTGCGCATCTCCTTCTCGATGTTGGCCAGGTCTTCGTCGGTCAGCTTGGTGTCGCCGAGGTCAACGTCGTAGTAGAAGCCGTTCTCGGTAGCGGGGCCGAAGGCGAAGTCAGCCTCCGGGTAGAGGCGCTTGATGGCCTGAGCCATGACGTGGGCTGCGGTGTGACGGATGACGTGCAGTTCCTGGTCCTGCGGGCACTCGTCCACATGACCGTCCTTATAGATGATCTTCATGGTGTTACTCCTTCTTGACATGAAAAATGCGTTTGGTATAACAAAAAAGACGCTTCACCCCGCATTTGCTTTACGGGATGAAGCGCCTTTGAAAGACCCAACTGCGTTCCACGGTTCCACCCGAATTGCGTGCTGCTGCACGCCACTCGCTGTGCTGTAACGGGCGCACCCGGCAGAGGTTCGCCTCTGCACTCTGCGGTGGTAGAAGTCCGGCACATGGCAGGCTGCTTGCAGCGCGTCCTTCCGGACGGCAGCCCTCTCTGCGGCATGGAGAACGGGACTTCGGTTTGTCCGCATCAGCGTTTTAGGACATTTGATTTTGACGCACCGGCGGCAGAAAACCTGCGCACACTGCGCATCACAGGATGAAACTACAAATGATTGTAGCACGAGAAACGGAAAAAATCAAGGGCTGTGCGCTGGAAAATGAAAGAGAATCAGTGGTGCAGCCGCTTCCCCCAGCTCTCCGTATACTCCGACAGCAGCTTCTCCGTCACAAAGAGCTGGCTGCTGTAGAGGCCGTGGGTGCCGGAGAGCATATAGCAGACGCCGCAGCCCAGCGCGATCAGCTCCAGCCCCACGCCGCCGAACAGCTCATAGGCCAGCAGGATGGAGGGGATGAGGGTGTTCGTCGCGCCGCAGAACACCGAGACGAGGCCCACGGCGGCGGAGAACCCGGCGGGCAGGCCCAGCAGCGGGCCGAATGCACAGCCGAAGGTCGCACCGATGTAGAAGCTGGGGACGACCTCGCCGCCCTTGAAGCCCGCCGAGAGGGTCAGGGCGGTCAGCAGTATCTTGCAGATAAAGTCCCACGGCAGGGCCTGCCCCTGCTCCACGGCGGCAGTGATGACGCCCATGCCCGCGCCGTTGTAGCGGCCTACGCCCATCAGGTAGGAGAGGGCCACCACGGCAACACCGCCCACGACGGCACGCACCCAGGGGTTTGGCAGGCGGCGGGGCATTTCGTGCTCCATGGTGTGGAGAAGCCAGCAGAATGCCCGGGCCACCAGCGCACAGGCAACACCCAGCACAGCCACCAGCAGAGTAGAATCAATGGAAAGCGCCGGTGCGGTCAGCTCAAAATGGGTAGGAGAGATGCCGCAGGCCAGCGAGACGCCATAGGCGATGAGGGCAGCGGCGAAGCCGGGGACAAAGGCCACCGAGAACGCGAGGCCCACATCCTCCACCATGATGCCGAAGAGAGTCGCCGACAGCGGCGTGCCGAACAGTGCCGAGAAGAATGCAGCCATGCCGCAGGCCGTGGCCGTGCGGCGGTCGTGGTCGGAGAAGCGGAAGAGCTTTGCGATGTTGTAGCCGATGCTGCCGCCCATCTGCAAAGCCGCGCCCTCACGCCCGGCCGAGCCGCCGCAGAGGTGGGTGAGCACCGTGCCGAAGAAGATGGCCGGCACCAGCAGCGGGCTGACGCTTTCGCCGCTGTGGACGGCGCGGATGACGTTGTTCGTCCCCATCCCTTCGCAGCCTGTCACCTTATAAAGTGCCACGATGGCAAGACCTGCCACCGGCAGCAGCCAGAGCAGCCAGATGTGCTCGGCCCGCCACTCGGTGACGTGCTCCACGGCCAGGTGGAACGCTGTGCCGACGGCACCGCAGACGAGGCCGGTGGGGACGGCCAACAGCAGCCAGCGGGCCAGAATGGCCGCGACGGCCCGGAAGGAATAAAGCTCCTTTTTCAAAAACTCTTTCATGATAACACTCCTGTGTTTTTTATATCCTGCCCACAAAGATAGCACGACGGACGGGCGCTGTCAAGAAACGCCAAAGCCCCACTCCCTTGTGCGAAGGAGCGGGGCTTTGAGCTGTGTTTGGAATTATCAGAAAAAAGGAAAAAGGAGAACAATATATCCACGCCGTCTCGGCGGGATAGCGATGAGATCAGGGGGACGCTTACTCCACGTCCTGCAGGGCGGCAAAGTCCTCTTCGCCGGTGCGGATCTTGACCACGCGGGTCACGTTGTAGACGAAGATCTTGCCGTCGCCGATGTGGCCGGTGTAAAGTGCCTTCTTGGCGGCCTCCACCACGGAATCGACCGAGATCTTGGAGACGATGACCTCGACCTTGATCTTCGGCAGGAGGGTGCTGTCCACAGGCACACCACGGTATTTTTCAGTGGTGCCTTTCTGGATGCCGCAGCCCATGACCTGCGTGACCGTCATGCCGGTGACGCCCAAATCGTTGAGGACGCTCTTGAGCTGGTCGAACTTGGAAAGCTTTGCAATGATGGACACTTTGTGCATCCCGGTGTCGTAGATGCCGTCGTGGATGACAGCAGGCTCGCGCACCACAGGCACAGCGGCGTCCATCTGCTTTGCAGAAGCTTTGGAAGCGTCGTCCTCGCCGAGGTCGGTGTTCTCGTTGGGGACCATGGCGGCAGAGTTTGCATCGGAGATGGCGAAACCGGCATAAGCGGAAGCCAGACCGTGCTCGTGGATGTCCAGACCGTCGATCTCCACCTCAGCGGGAACGCGGAGGCCGATAGTCTTGTCGATGACTTTGAAGATGACGAACATGACGGCCAGAACGTAGGCATCGACCACGATGAGGCCCAGCAGCTGGATGCCCAGCTGGCTCAGACCGCCGCCGTAGAACAGGCCCTTGCCGACACCGTTGCCGCCGTCGGAGAAGAGGCCCACGGCAATGGTACCCCAGACGCCGTTTGCAAAGTGGACGGAGACAGCGCCCACGGGGTCATCGATCTTCGCAATATTATCGAAGAACTCGACGCTCAGCACCACGAGAATGCCGGCGACGAAGCCGATGATGAAAGCACCAAAGGGCGAAACGGTGTCGCAGCCTGCGGTGATGGCCACCAGACCAGCCAGAGAGCCGTTGAGCGTCATGGAGACGTCGGGCTTGCCGTAGCGCTTCCAGGTAAAGAGCATGGTCACGCAGGTAGAAACTGCTGCCGCAAGGTTGGTGTTGAAGCAGACCAGACCGGTCAGGGTCATGGTCTCATCGGTGGAAAGGCTCAGGGAAGAGCCGCCGTTGAAGCCGAACCAGCAGAACCAGAGGATGAATACGCCCAGCGCACCGGCGGTCAGGTTGTGGCCGGGGATGGCGTGGGGCTTGCCGTCCTTGTCGTACTTGCCGATGCGGGGACCCAGCAGGGCCGCGCCCAGCATGGCGATGACTCCGCCGACGTTGTGGACTGCTGCAGAACCGGCAAAGTCGTGGAAGCCCATGCTCTGGAGCCAGCCGCCGCCCCACATCCAGTGGCCGCAGATGGGGTAGACCACCAGCGAAATGGCTGCGGAGTAGACGCAGTAGGCTTTGAAGTTGGTGCGCTCGGCCATGGAGCCGGAGACGATGGTGGCTGCCGTTGCGCAGAAGACAGTCTGGAACACGATGTACACCCACAGCGGGATGTCGAGGCCCAGATGAGAATAATCACCCTGAATGAAGGGGTCGAACCCGCCGATGAGAGCGCCGGTGCCGCCGAACATCAGGCCGAAGCCGATGAGCCAGTAGCAGGGCGTGCCGATACAAAAATCCATCATGTTTTTCATGAGGATATTGCCGGTGTTCTTGGCGCGGGTGAAGCCTGCCTCGCAGAGCGCGAAGCCGGCCTGCATGAAGTAGACGAGGAACGCTCCCACGAGCGTCCAACAGGTGTTGACGGAGCTGAACATGACGCAGATACCTCCCCACATATTTTGCCGCCGGGTGCCAGCCCGGCGGCGCGTACACTCCGGCTGCTGCACCCCTCTATCGGCGCAGCAGCGCGGAAAATCCGGAAAAGGAAGCCCTCTATTTCTCCCTTGGCCGCAGGGGATACACTTCCCCCGGAAACACAAAAGGCGCTGGCGGATCTTTCATCCGTCAGCGCCTTTGCTTTCGATGGCAAGAGTATAAGGCGGTTTGGTCAAAGTGTCAAGAGTTGGATGCTATTTTTGACGTTCTGCACAAACCGGAAAAGAATGGGCAAAGAAAACTTTGGCAGGCATCATTTTTCCCCCGTGTGGTCTGCCCGCATTTCGACATGGAGCAGCAGGCTCATCAGAGCGCGCAGCGCGAAAGTCGCTGCCAGCGGGATGACCGACTCGAGGTTCTGCAGAAGGAAGGTCTTGGCGATCTCTGCTGACATGAGAAATTCCAGCGCTGTCGTCAGGCCGGTGCTCATTTCGTGGTGGAAGTCGTACCGGTCGCGGAAAAAGGTCGCCCGCACATAGTGGTAGGTGGCCTTGACAAGGCTCGTCACGATGATGAACAGGCCGATGACCTCCGCCAGCCCCGCGATGAGGGGGACTGCCGATTCCAGAAAGCCCTCCAGCAGGTGGGCGATGTTCTCGTTCAGGTGATACAGGGCTGTCATGCTCTGGCCACCGCTCAAGCCAGCAGGCTCTTGATATAAGCGGCCAGCTCCTCGTCCTTGCAGGAGGCGAAGAACAGCTCGCTGAACTTCTCACCGGCGATGGCACCCTTCAGCAGGTCCTGATCGATGCTCTTGAGGCACTCGATGAGGGGCTTGAAGGTGGCGGCGCGGACGCCGTCGAGGATCTTCTTGTTGCGCTGCTCGGGTTCGACGCGCTCCTTGGGATAGCCCTGACCGTGGCCGAAGCCGAACAGCTTCTCAAAGCAGTACTCGAGGTTCAGCTCACCGCCCCAGCCGAAGCCCTTGGCGAAAGGCATGGCCACGGCGTTGCCGTCGTTGACGTGGGCGAAGGTGTAGGCGTCCACGGGATCCTCCACATGGCCGCAGATGACGCCGGGGAAGCTGTTCAGGGCCAGCATGGCGCCCTCGCCGGTGCCGCAGCCGGTGATGACGTAGTCGGCGGCGCCGCTGTTGAGCAGGATGGCGGCGAGGATGCCGCACTGCACATAGGTCAGCTGTGCGGCGTCATCGGCAGCGTACATGCCGTAGTTGACCACCTCGTGGCCCATCGGCTCTACGACCTTCTTCAGAGCGGCCTCGATGATGCCGTTCTTTGCGGCCTGACTGTTCTCGTTGATAAGTGCGATCTTCATGGGAAAGTCCTCCTGTTTTTATTATTATGACCAGTGTGGCAGATTCCGGGAAAAAAGTCGATATGGGAAACAAAAGAGCGCCGCGCCCGGCACCCGGAAGGCAGCGGACACGGCGCAAAAAATGCCGGATATGGAAAAACTTACTGCGGCTGCTTGCCGATGTAAGCCAGGATGCCGCCGTCAACGTACAGGATGAGGCCGTTGACGAAGTCGGAAGCGGCAGAAGCCAGGAAGACAGCGGGTCCGCCCAGATCCTCAGCCTCGCCCCAGCGGCCTGCGGGGGTCTTGGAGACGATGAAGCTGTCGAAGGGGTGACGGCTGCCGTCGGGCTGACGCTCGCGCAGAGGTGCGGTCTGCGGGGTAGCGATGTAGCCGGGTCCGATGCCGTTGCACTGGATGTTGTACTCGCCGTACTCGGAGGCGATGTTCTTGGTCAGCATCTTCAGGCCGCCCTTGGCTGCAGCGTAGGCGGAGACGGTCTCACGGCCCAGCTCGCTCATCATGGAGCAGATGTTGATGATCTTGCCGCCGCCCTGAGCGATCATGTCGGGGATGACAGCCTTGGCGACGATGAACGGAGCGTTCAGGTCAACATCGATGACCTGACGGAACTGAGCAGCGGTCATCTCGGTCATGGGGATGCGCTTGATGATGCCGGCGTTGTTGACCAGAATGTTGATATGGCCGACTTCCTCGGTGATCTTTGCGACCATGGCGTTCACGGCGTCCTCATCGGTGACGTCGCAGACATAGCCGTGAGCCTTGATGCCAGCTTCTTCATAAGCGGCGATGCCCTTATCGACCAGCTCCTGCTTGATGTCGTTGAAGACGATGGTAGCGCCGTTTGCGGCCATTGCCTTTGCAATCGCCATGCCGATGCCGTAAGATGCGCCGGTGATGAGCGCGACCTTGCCGGTCAGGTCAAAGGATTTGGGAGTACACTGTGCCATAATTAAGTCCTCCAATCAGAATTTTGCTTTGCGGGGCGCTGCGCTGCCGGACTATACCTGTAGTCCAACTTCCGCCACGGGAAGCAGCGATTTGGAATGTCCGGCCCTGCACCCTCTTGTATACTAGAGTAGCATTCTTTATTCCGACTGTCAAGGTGTTTTCTTGGCATAATTACTGCAAATTTTTTCTCATTTTGCTGCGTTTTCGTGAAATCGTCATAAAAACGGACTCTGCAAAGGCCGGGATTGCTGCTTGTTGCACACAATAGCCCTTCAGCCCAGTTTTTTCTTCTGCTGGTGGGCCATGATGGGCATTAAGATCGCCATCGGCATGAACCGCTGGGCCGTCGTCGCCGCCCGCATGATGGCCGACGGGACGATGATGGTCTTGTGGTGCAGCATCCCCCGCATGGCCTCCTCCACGCAGAGTTCCGGGCTGATGCCCCGCAGTGCGAACACCACATCGGCCCGCTCGTTGAACTCGGTGTCCACCGGGCCGGGGCAGAGGGCGCAGACGTAGACCGGGCTGTGCTGCTGGCGCAGCTCTTCGGCCACGCCCCGGGTCAGGCTGACAACATACGCTTTGGTGGCGTAGTAGCCCGCCATATACGGCCCGCCCGGCAGCAGCCCGGCGGAGGACGCCACGTTGAGCACGGTGCCGAAGCCCTGCGCCTCCATCTTTTTCACGGCGAACTTGAACAGCTGGTGCATGGCCAGCACATTGACCTTCGCCATGGAGAGCTCTTTCTCGCCGCTGGTCTCAAGAAAGCTGCCGCAGACGCCGAAGCCGGCGTTGTTGATGAAAATATCGATGCGCTCGTCAGTCAGCGCCTCGCAGAGACGGGCGCACTCGATCTCCTGCTCCAAATCAGCAGGCAGGATGCGGCAGAAGGTGCTGTGCTTCGCGGTGAGCTCTGCGGCCAGAGCTTCGAGTCGGTCAGTGCGGCGGGCGGTGAGGATGAGCCGGAAGCCGAGGCGGGCATACCGGCGGGCAAACTCCCGGCCAATGCCGGAAGAAGCTCCGGTTATCCATACAGTTTTGGACATAAATTACTCCTTGTAAAATCCGGAAGCCTTATCGATGGCTTCTAGCTCGTCAGCGGTGAAGGTGGTGTTGTTCAGGGCAGCGATGTTGTCGAGGATCTGCTGGGGCTTGGACGCGCCGATGAGGACGCTCGTGACCTTGCCGTCCCGCAGTATCCACGCCAGCGCCATCTCGGCCAGCGTCTGGCCGCGGGCAGCGGCGATTTCGTTCAGGGTGCGTATCTGTGCCAGCTTTTCTTCGGTGATGACGCTCTCTTTCAAAAAGCGGCCATCGGTGCGGATGCGGCTGTCCTCCGGGATGCCGTTGAGGTAGCGGTTGGTCAGCAGGCCCTGCGCCAGCGGGCTGAAGGCGATAATGCCCTTGTTCAGCCGGACAGCAGTCTCTTTCAGGCCGTTCTGCTCGATGGTGCGGTCAAAGATGGAGTAGCGGTTCTGGTTGATGACGAAGGGGACGTGGAGCTCGTCGAGGATGGCGCAGGCTTTTTCCAGCGTCTCACCGTTGTAGTTGGACAGGCCGGCATAAAGCGCCTTGCCGCTGCGCACCGCCTGCGCCAGAGCACCCATGGTCTCTTCCAGCGGGGTGTTGGGGTCCATCCGGTGGTGGTAGAAGATGTCCACATACTCGAGGCCCATCCGCTTCAGGCTCTGGTCGAGGCTGGCCAGCAGGTATTTCCGGCTTCCCCAGTCACCGTAAGGCCCTTCCCACATGGTGTAGCCCGCCTTGGTGCTGATGAGGAGCTCATCGCGGTAGGGGGCAAGATCTTCCTTGAGGATGCGGCCGAAGTTCTTCTCGGCGCTGCCCGGCTCGGGGCCGTAGTTGTTGGCAAGGTCGAAGTGGGTGATGCCGTTGTCGAACGCCGTGCGGCAGAGCAGGCGCATGTTCTCGAAGTTCGCGGTATCGCCGAAGTTGTGCCACAGGCCCAGCGAGACGGCGGGCAGCATCAGGCCGCTTTTGCCGCAGCGGTGGTAGGGCAGGGTGGAGTAGCGTGCAGGAGATGCAGCATACATGGCGGGAAACTTCCTTTCTCTTATTTTACCCCATTGTAGCACGGAAAAACGGCAGAATCCACATAAAAGTGCAGCGCCCCGGCATCTTTGCTGCCGGGGCGCTGTGAGAAAAAAGAAGAAAAGACGAGAAGCTCAGATTCAGGCGTCAGCCTTGACGCTCCGGGCGGCCAGATAACGGGCCGGCTTCATGAGCAGTACGCAGCCGCCATTGAAGGCCAGAGAGCCGACGATGTACACCCCGAAGAAGAGAGGCAGATTCGCTGCAAAAGTTGCGCTGTCGATGCAGGCGACGGTCAGGTAGGCAAAGCCCACATTGTTCAGCACCTTGGGGGCGTAGGGGTGCAGGATGATGAGGATGAAGAGCACCACGCCCAGCGGCAGCAGCAGGCCCAGCATCCCGCCCAGAACAGGCGTCAGCGCACCGATGGCCAGCATCGCCAGCACCGTGAGCACCATGCCCACGAGGCCGCCCAGCTCCACGCTGATAAAGCGGTCTTTGATGTCGCCCTCCATCGTAAAGAGCATGATATTGCTCAGGAAAATGAGCCAGCTGTACTCAAACTCGATGGCGTGGAAAAAGGCGTTGGCGATCAGGATCCACACCACCATCATCAGGCGGAAGTAGAGCAGGAAACGCTTGGTCACAGTTTCGTTCATGGAAAAACTCACTTTCCAGAAGCTGCTTTCATAAGCGGGGTACAATGCTTGTGAAAACGGCTTCTTAACTTCGGCCTGCAAAAGCGGCTGGCCGGTCGTTTTTGTGTCGGATGAGGTTATTATACTCTGTCTGGAAGCAAAAGGCAATATTTACTTGCCAATATATGCAATAAAAACTTGCCAAGTTTCAAAAAACAGCTTCGTCTTGTTGCCCGGCGTGGTTTGGAGTATAATAAAACCGTAAAAGAAAAACACCCTTTTCAAGGAGGAGATAAAACATGAACAAACCGGTCCTGGTGGTCATGGCTGCCGGTATGGGCAGCCGCTACGGCGGCATGAAGCAGATCGATCCGGTGGGTCCCTGCGGTCAGGTCATCGTGGATTATTCCCTGTACGACGCCCGCCGCGCAGGCTTCGAGACGGTCATCTTCGTCATCAAGCACGAGATCGAAGAGGCTTTCAAAGCTGCCATCGGCGACCGCGTGTCCAGGGTGATGGACGTGAAGTACGCCTTCCAGCAGCTGGATGAGCTGCCCGAGGGCTACACCATCCCCGAGGGCCGCGTGAAGCCCTGGGGTACCTGCCACGCGGTGCTGGCCGCAAAGCCCTACATCCACGGCCCCTTCGCCGTCATCAATGCCGACGACTACTACGGCCCCGAGGCGTTCAAGGTCATCTACGATTACCTCTCCACTCACACCGACGGCGAGGTCTACGACTACTGCATGGTGAGCTACCTGCTCAAGAACACCGTTTCCGAAAATGGCAGCGTCGCCCGCGGCGTCTGCGCCCTCAACGAGGACAGCACCCTCCACAGCGTCACCGAGCGCACCCGCATCGAGACCTATGAGGGCGGCATCCACTACACCGAGGACGGCGGCGAGAGCTGGACGGACCTGCCCGGCGAGATGCCCGTGAGCATGAATCTCTGGGGCTTCGGCGAGAGCTTCGTGAAGGAAGCCGACCGGCGCTTTGCTCGCTGGCTGGACGAGAATCTGGAAAAGAACCCGCTCAAGTGCGAGTATTTCCTGCCGCTGGTGGTCAGTGAGCTCATTGGCGAAAAGAAAGCCGCCGTCAAGGTGCTGCGCAGCACCGATAAGTGGTATGGCGTCACCTACCGCGAGGATAAGCCCGTGGTGGTGGAAGCCATCGCTAAAAAGACGGCCGACGGCCTTTACCCGGAAGATCTCTGGGCTTAAGCTGCATAAAAAATACGGCTGGGACAGCGTCCCAGCCGTATTTTTTATCTTTACTGGATGCCGAATCCGTTGAAGGAGTCGGGATATTCGTCCTCGAGCTGCTCGAGCAGGCTGCTGAGGGAGCGGTTGTTCTGACCGTGCTTCAGCTTGGGGTAGGCGCGGAGCATACGGCCCTTGCCCAGCAGATGGGTGCCGCGGCGGGTGCGGGCCTGCATGACCTGCGCACGGGCTGCCAGCTCTTCCTTGAGCTGTTCCAGCTGCAGGAATGCGGTGGTCTGCTCGGCTTTGCCCTGCGCGGCCAGCTTGACGGCCTTGGCCGCTTCGGCGGCGTTGAGGCGGGCGGTCTGGGAGGCACGGCGTGCGGCCTCCATGGCCTCGTCGGCGCGGGCGCGCATGGTGGAAGCGGCCTCACGGGGCGACAGCTTGTCGTAGCTGTCCCGAGCCTCGGCGGCGGCCAGCTTGAGCTGCAGGCGGCTCTCGTCCATCTTCTGGTCCATGTCCAGCGCGGTGGTGCCAAGGATCTCGGTCATGGCGTCGCTGACAGCATGCATACTGTCGGCCACTTTCTCGAGAGCGTCCAGCTCCCGGGCGAGGTCGGAGGCAGCGATGGCGGTAGCCACCACGTCAGCAGCATACACCGCGTAAAGCAGACACATCAGCACAAAGCCCACCAGCGGCGGAATGATGTTCACCAGCGCGGCAATGGTGGGATGGATGGCCTTGACCATCACCATGGCACCCACGCCCCACATCAGCGAGAACTCAAGACAGACGTAGCCGCCGATGTTGAAGGGCTTGTCGGTGTAGTCCCACCACCGGGTGCGGTAGAGCTTATACAGCGCCCATCCGCCCACCAGCTCCAAGGCACTGGGCAGGATGACACCGCCGAGATACAGCAGCAACAGGTCATCTTCCAGCGGTGTGAGGAAGAAGAGCACCAGTATCATGCCGAAGCCGTAGATAGGACAGACCGGGCCGTTCAGGAAGCCCCGGTTCACCAGCTGGCCGGTGGTGGCGGCGGCATACACCACCTCGACGCACCAGCCCAGACAGGAGTAGATGAGGAAAAACGCAAGGATATGATAAAGCGAGAAACCGCAGACTGTCGTATTGAGAAAAAACGACAAGGGGACACCTCCAGTCAGTTCTGTTTGCGGACGATCTTATATTCATCGCCCGGCTCAAAGTAGGGACAGGACAAGGTCGTGTGGGAGAGATAGCGGGCCATCTCGTCCTCATCCAGCGCGCTGCCCTCGGCGCAGTACCAGCTGCCATATTCGTCCTGTTGGTTGTTCAGACAGTATTCACAAGGGTCAGACATTGCCTTCACCTTCAGCCTTGGCCGAAGCTTCGGCCTCCGCCTGCGCGGCCAGCTTCTTGAGCACCTTCGGCTCCACCCAGGTCACGGAGTCGTCGCCGGCCTTCTTGCGGGCGATGAGGGCCTTGATCTTAATGCCCATCTCGGTGAACATCCCCTCATGCTCGGTGCGGATGTTCCACTCCGGCTCGTTCTCGTGGAGGTCGTAAGTCTGCCAGATGATGTCGTAGCCGGAAGCGGGGAAGTAGGTCAGGCTGTCGCGGAACAGGTCATCGTCGTCGGTCTTGAAGTAGATCTCGCCGCCGCGGACGAAATACTCGATGGCCAGAATCCCCTCGTAACCGCATTCGCGCATGAACCGCTCGCTTTCGCACCTCATGCGCTCCACGACCTCCGCGCCGTCCCCGGCCGGGACGATCGAAAGGTCCAGGATACCGTCGCGGTGGACGTTGCGCCCCACGGGGAAGCTCACGACCCGTTCGCGGTCGGCGACCATCACGATGCTCGCCTCGAAGTCGAACGGGACGAACTCCTCGAGAATGCACGGCACGGAGAGCAGCGGCAGCGCCCGTTCCAGATCGGCCTCCGTGCGCAGCACCAGCTGTCCGTGGCCGTCGTAACCGAGCGTGCGGGTCTTCAGCACGGCGGGCAGGCCGATCTTCGCCACGGCGGCGCGCAGCGACGCTTCGTCGTCCACGGCCTCGAAACCGGGCGTGCGCAGCCCGTGGTCGCGGGCGTTCGACTTCTCGCGCAGGCGGTCCTGCGAATCGTAAAGGGGTTTGTAGCCCTGCGGGATGTTGTACTTCCCGCACAGCGGAATCAGAATCTCCCCCGGGACATTCTCGAACTCGTAGGTCACCGCGTCGCTGCGGCGGCAAAGCTCCTCCAGCGCCGCGGGGTCGTCGTACGCCGCCACGATACGCTCGTCGCTGAGCGCAAAGGCCGGAGCGTCGCAAACGTTGAACGCCGGAGCGTCGGCCGCCGGGTCGAGGCACACGGTGCGCACGCCCAGTTCCCGCGCCTGCTCGGCGATCATCAGCCCCAGCTGACCGCCACCTATGATACCGATGGTCTTCATTAATCCGGCTTTATGTTGTTTATTCGTCATTCGTTGTTTTACTTTCGGCCGTTGTCATTCGCGGCGTGCCGCCGCGTTTATCAGTCTGCCCCATCCCAACCCCCTCTCTCGGGAGGAGCTTGTCGCACGCGGTTGGAAATTTCCCAACTATATTTCAGCCTTCAGCACATCCGCGGTCTGTTTGGCGCGGAAGGCGTCGAGTTTCGCCGCCAGAGCGGCATCCTGCAAAGCGAGGATCGACACGGCGATCAGCGCGGCGTTCTTCGCCCCGTTGATGGCCGTCGTGGCCACGGGAACGCCCGCAGGCATCTGCACGATCGACAGCAGCGAGTCCAGCCCGTTCAGGGCGCGCGACTTGACCGGAACGCCCACCACCGGCAGCGTCGTCATCGAAGCCACCATGCCGGGCAGGTGCGCCGCACCGCCCGCACCGGCGATGATCACGCCGATACCGCGCACCTTGGCCGTCTTGGCATACTCGCACAACAGATCGGGCGTCCGGTGGGCGCTTACGACGCGCTTTTCGAAATCGACACCGAATTGTTCGAGCGTGGCGACGGCGTCGGCCATCACCTCGTAATCGCTCACCGAGCCCATAATCACACCGACCTTCATATCCTTTGGTTTTAAGTTTTTTCAAAAAAGCAGACCGCCACGACATCGCATGTCATGGCGGTCTGGTATCTATCCGCGCATCCCGCTGCAGGACATCTGCTGCCCCTGCGACTGCGCGCTCTGACCCTGCTGTCGGCACGACGAATAGAATGCAGCGGCTTGGCCCTGCTGTTTCTTTCGTTCGCGTTGATCGATTTTGCCTGTGGAGGTCATGAGATATGTCCGGATTAACCTAACAATTGTAAAAACAACGCTACAAAAGTAGTATTTTCCGGCCAATTTTCAAAACCGAAAGTCAGATTCTATTGACAAATTATCGACATTCTTCACGGCTGAGCGAATAGGGCGCGTCCTGCGGGCCGACACCCCGTTTGTACGCCGGATCGGGCTGCATCGCGAAGTCTATTTTCGCGCCTTTTACGAGGTCCGACCAGCGGATGAAGTTGCGGTCGTATCGCTTCCCGTCGAGCTTCATGGTTCCGATATAGCGGTTTTCGGGAGCGTTGTCCGGAGCCTCGATCACGATCTTCTTTCCGTTCTCCAGTTTCACGGTCGCCTTGCGGAACAGGGGCGACCCTATGACGTACTGGTCCGAAGCCGGACATACGGGATAGAATCCCATGGCCGAGAAGACATACCACGCGGAGGTCTGGCCGTTGTCCTCGTCGCCGCAGTAGCCGTCGGGCTTGGACGAATAGAGACGGTCCATCACCTCGCGCGCCCACCACTGCGCCTTCCACGGTTCGCCGGCGTAGTCATAGAGATAGATCATGTGCTGCGCAGGCTGGTTGCCGTGGGCGTAGTTGCCCATGTCGGCCACCTGCATCTCGGTGATCTCGTGAATGCGGGTCCCGTAATAGCTGTCGTCGTAGATCGGCGGCACGACGAACACCGAGTCGAGCATTTCGGCGAATCCTTCCCGGCCGCCCATCAGCTCGGCAAGTCCCTGCACATCGTGGAACACCGACCATGTGTAGTGCCATGCGTTGCCCTCGGTGAAGGCGTCGCCCCACTTGTAGGGGCTGAACGGCGACTGGAACGTGCCGTCCTCGTTGCGGCCCCGCATCAGGCGCGTTTCGGGATCGAACAGGTTTTTATAGTTCTGCGAAGCCTTTTCCAGCATCGCAACGTCGTCCGTTTTTCCCAGTTTTTTCGCCACCTGTGCGATACACCAGTCGTCGTAGGCGTATTCGAGCGTGCGGGCGACGTTCTCGTTGATCTTCACGTCGTAGGGAATGTATCCCAGCCGGTTGTAATACTCGTGTCCCAGACGTCCGGTCGAGGAGACGCCGGGGTGGACGTTCGTGCGCGCGTGCATCATGGCGTCGTAGAGCGTCTGCCACTCCTTTTCGGGCGTGACGCCCTTGAGGAGCGCGTCGGCCACCACCGATGCGGAGTTGTTGCCCACCATGCAGCCGCGGTGGCCCGGCGAGGCCCATTCGGGCAGGAAGCCGCTCTCGCGGTAGGTGTTGGCCAACCCGGCCTGAATCTCGGCGTTGACCGACGGGTAGACCAGGTTCAGCAGCGGGAACAGCGCGCGGAACGTGTCCCAGAAGCC
>OGXD01001794.1_pt1 | contig 15259 bp, 10 predicted proteins | sample 1576211 | NCBI WGS metagenome assembly OGXD01 (sample SAMEA3541470, study PRJEB24748) | human gut metagenome | biome: human gut; feature: human-associated habitat; material: faeces | place: China | collected 2012
GTCCAAAAATGCGCTCGCAGTACAGGCCGTCGCGCTCCGGCTTCAGGGTGCGGTAATTGATGGTTTCGGGCTTGGTGACCTCGCCGTAGCTCCAGGCACGGATCTGGTCCGGGGAGGCAAGGCCGATCTTAATCGAATCGAATTCTTTATTTTCCATTCAGCGAACCCTCTCAAATTCAATATGACACACGATGCAATTCGATCAATCGTCGAAGGAATCAGACTCGATGGCGGCGAGGTCGTCAGCCGTGGGGCCAGCATCCTCATCCAGATCATCGTCAAAGCCTTCGTCGGCGTCCTTGACGCTGTAATCGTCCTGCAGCTCACTCTCGACCATGACGTTATCGCCCAGGTCGTAGTCATTGTTCTCAAAGCTGCTGTCATCGTCGTCAAACTCCTGACGCATATCGACGGCGTTGCCTTCCTTATCCTGCACAACAATATCCAGGCCGAGGCTCTGCAGCTCTTTGAGCATAACGCGGAAGCTCTCGGGGATACCGGGGCTCGGGATCGGCTCGCCCTTGACGATGGCCTCGTAGGTCTTGACACGGCCCACAACGTCGTCGGACTTGATGGTCAGAATTTCCTGCAGGGTGTAGGCGGCGCCGTAGGCTTCCAGCGCCCAGACCTCCATCTCGCCGAAGCGCTGGCCGCCGAACTGTGCCTTGCCGCCCAGAGGCTGCTGGGTGACCATGGAGTAGGGGCCGGTGGAACGGGCATGGATCTTATCGTCAACCAGGTGATGCAGCTTCAGGTAGTACATATAGCCTACCGTGACCTTGCTGGGGAACTGTTCACCGGTACGGCCATCATACAGGGTGGTCTTGCCGTCGTCGGTCAGATCGATCTTGGAGAAGTCGATGACATGGCCTTTCTCGCCCATCAGTCGGTCCAGGTGGGTCGGGTACTCGGGCGCGTTTTCGCCGTGCCACTTCTCGCGGGCCTCGGCGAAGCAGTCGCGCAGGTCGGACTCGTGCGCACCGTCAAAGACGGGGGTCTGGACCTTCCAGCCCAGTGCCTTGGCAACGTAGCCCAGGTTGACCTCCAGGACCTGACCGATGTTCATACGGGAGGGAACGCCCAGGGGGTTCAGCACGATGTCCAGCGGGGTGCCGTCGGGCAGGAAGGGCATATCCTCCTGCGGCAGAATGCGGGAAACAACACCCTTGTTGCCGTGACGGCCTGCCATCTTATCACCGACGCTGATCTTACGCTTCTGGGCGATGTAGCAGCGCACGCACATACGCACGCCGGGCTGCAGTTCGTCGCTGTTCTCGGGGGTAAAGACCTTGACGTCGACAACGATGCCGTAGGCGCCGTGGGGCACACGCAGGGAGGTGTCGCGGACCTCGCGGGCCTTCTCGCCGAAGATGGCGCGCAGCAGGCGCTCCTCGGCGGTCAGCTCGGTCTCGCCCTTCGGGGTGACCTTGCCGACGAGGATGTCGCCGGTCTTGACCTCGGCACCGATGCGGATGATGCCGCGGTCATCGAGGTCCTTCAGCGCGTCATCGCCGACGTTCGGGATGTCGCGGGTGATCTCCTCGGGTCCGAGCTTCGTGTCGCGGGCCTCGGTCTCATATTCTTCAATGTGGATGGAGGTGTAGACATCCTCGCGGACGAGCTTCTCGTTCAGCAGGACGGCGTCCTCGTAGTTGTAGCCCTCCCAGGTCATGAAGCCGATCAGGGCGTTCTTGCCCAGGCTGATCTCGCCGTTGCGGGTCGCGGGGCCGTCGGCCAGCACGTCGCCGGCCTTGACGGTCTCGCCCACATTGACGATGGGGCGCTGGTTGTTGCAGTTGCCCTGGTTGGAGCGCATGAACTTGATGAGTTCATAGGTGTCGGCGGAGCCGTCGGCGCAGCGGACAATGATCTTGTCGGCGTCGACATACTCAACGGTGCCGTCATGGGCGGCCAGGACGCAGACACCGGAGTCGGTGGCGGCCTTGTACTCCATGCCGGTGGCGACCAGCGGCTGCTGGGTGACCATCAGAGGCACGGCCTGACGCTGCATGTTGGAGCCCATCAGTGCACGGTTGCAGTCGTCGTTCTCGAGGAACGGGATGCAGGCCGTAGCGACGGAAACCATCATACGCGGAGAAACGTCCATGTAGTCGACCTGAGAAGCGTCGAACTCCTGGATGTCGTTGCGGTGGCGGCCGGAGACGCGGGGACGGACGAAGTGGTTGTTCTCGTCCAGCGGCTCGTTGGCCTGAGCGACGATATACTCGTCCTCCTCGTCGGCGGTCATATAGACGACCTCATCGGTGACAGCGCCGGTGGCCTTGTCGACCTTGCGGTACGGGGCCTCAACGAAGCCGTACTTGTTGATCTTGGCGTAGGTGGCCAGATAGGAGATCAGACCGATGTTCGGGCCTTCAGGCGTCTCGATGGGGCACAGACGGCCATAGTGGGTGTAGTGAACGTCGCGGACCTCGAAGCCTGCGCGGTCACGGGACAGACCGCCGGGGCCCAGAGCGGACAGACGGCGCTTGTGGGTCAGCTCGGCCAGCGGGTTGTTCTGGTCCATGAACTGGGACAGCGGGCTGGAACCGATGAACTCCTTGATGGCGGCGACGACAGGGCGGATGTTGACGAGGCTCTGCGGGGTGATCTCGCCGTTTTCCTGATTCTGCAGGGTCATGCGCTCACGGATGACGCGCTCCATGCGGGAGAAGCCGATGCGGAACTGGTTCTGCAGCAGCTCACCGACGCTGCGGACGCGGCGGTTGCCCAGATGGTCGATCTCATCGGTGGTGCCGATGCCGTGATCAAGGCCCAGCAGGTAGTTGACGGAGGCAAAGATGTCATCGACGGTGACGGTGCGGCTGATCAGAACATCATGGTTCTGGCGCAGCAGCTCCTTCTGCTCCTCCACATCGGAGGTGGTGTCGAGGATCTTGCGGATCTCGGCAAAGTTGGCGCGCTCATTGACACCGGCCTCGGCCTCGACGTCGAAGCTGAAGAAGTTCTGGGCGTTGACGCAGCCGTTGGAGATGACAATGAACGGACGGGGCTCCTCGCCCTTCTTCTCAACAAGGATGGTAACGCGGGTAACACCGGCGTTATCGATCTCCTCGGCCTTGGCCATGTTGATCTTCTCGCCCTTGGCGGCCAGCAGCTCGCCGGTCAGCGGGGCGATGATGTCCTCGGCAGCCCTATAACCGGCAATGCGGCGGGTCAGGCTGAGCTTGTTGTTCATCTTATAGCGGCCAAAACGAGCCAGGTCGTAACGGCGCGGGTCAAAGAACAGGTTGTTCAGGTGCGCGCGGGAGTTTTCCACCGTCGGGGGCTCACCGGGGCGCAGCTTGCGGTAGACCTCGAGCAGGCCCTCCTCGGTGTTGTGGGTGATGTCCTTCTCGAGAGAGGCGTTGATCTTCGGCTCGGAATCACCGAAGAACTGCTTGATCTGCTCATCGGTGGACAGGCCCAGGGCACGCAGCAGCGTGGTAACGGGCAGCTTGCGGTTCTTATCGATACGGACGTAGTAAACGTCAGAGGAGTCCGTCTCATACTCCAGCCAGGCACCGCGGTTGGGGTTCATGGTAGCGGTGAACAGGTCCTTGCCGGTACGGTCCTTGCTGGAGCCGTAGAAAACGCCGGGAGAACGGACCAACTGGGAGACGATGGCACGCTCGGCACCGTTGGAGATGAAGGTACCGGCGTCGGTCATGAGCGGGAAGTCGCCCATGAAGATCTCCTGCTCCTTCACCTCGCCGGTCTGCTTGTTGAACAGACGGGCCGTGACGTACAGGGGTGCCGCATACGTGGCATCCCGCTCTTTGCATTCTTTAATAGAATACTTGGGGTTCTTGTCCAGCCGGTAATCGACGAACTCCAGCACGAGGTTGCCGGTGTAGTCCTCGATCGCGGCAATGTCGTGGAAGACCTCATGCAGGCCCTCCTCCAGGAACCAGTTGTAAGAGTTTTTCTGGATCTCGATCAGATTGGGCATACCAATCACTTCGTTGATGCGGGAAAAGCTCATGCGGGTCGTTCTGCCGTTTTGTACGGGCTTGACCTTTACCATAAAACGCGACCACTCCTATTCCATAGATTGACAAAGTTGGCGAAAGCGACCCGAAAGGCGGCTGTGAAACTGCGGCGTATTCGTCGTTTTTCACAAACTTTTCGATTTTACAGATTTTGCAGAATCCCTTTAGGGCGCTCTATTCCATTTTTGTGATACTGTTTTAGTATACAGGGTAAACGGCTTGCTGTCAAGGGTTTTTCGGCTTTTTTATGAAGTTTTTCCGTTCTATCGAACGCCCGGGCAGGTGTAACAAAATTTCGGCAATTTGCTGATTTTGCACCGTTTCCCTCCGCTTGACAAATTCGGTACAGCGGTTACAGGGTGCGGTTTTTGGCAGTTTTCACAAGGTTGGGTGTGATATTTTAAACAGGTTGTCTCTTGACAGGCGGGGTGGTTTTACGGGATAGTACTATACAGAATCCTTATTAAAATTGGAAAGGCGTTTTGCACATGAATCTTCTCGGCCAGAAAATCACCCTGCGGCGCATCCTTGGCATGATCGCGGGCGTCGTCGTCATCGGCATCGGCATTGCGGTGTTCAAGTTCTCGCGCCTGGGCAATGACTCCATCAGTGCGCTGAACCTGCGGTTGGCGGAGCTGGTCGGCCTGCCGTTCAGCATCGAGAATGTGCTGATGAACCTCTGCCTTTTCGTGCCGCAGCTGCTTTGGGGGCGGCGGTACATCGGGCTTGGCACCATCATCAACAGCTTCTGCATCGGGTTCATCGTCACGTTTACCGGCGACGCGATGGCCGCCGTCTTTGGCTCTGCCGACACGCTGCCGGTGCAGCTGCTTTGGGTCGCTGTGGCGGTGTTGGTCATCGCGCTGGGGTGCTCGCTGTACCAGACGGCGGATTTAGGCGTCGCGCCGTATGACGCGCTCTCGCTGATGCTGGCAGACCGGCTGCCTGTCCCCTACTTCGGTTGCCGCGTGTTCACCGATGCGCTGTGTGCGGTGCTTGCCTTCCTGTTGGGCGGACTGATCGGGCTGGGCACCCTGATCTGCGCCTTCGGGTTAGGACCGTTCGTGCAGTTCTTTACAAGGCATTTTTCGGAGAAGGTGCTGCGGTACAAGCCGGAGAAGAAATAGAAGCATCGTAGGGCGGGGTGCCCCCGACGGCCCGGCAGCGCTCCGGCTGCCGCAACGCTTCTGCGGGCAAGCAGTGCTCGCCCCTACGATGCACTTTTTCGACAGGCTGCGGGTGCCTGCGGCCTCGGAGGCCGTAGGGGCGGATTCTATATCCGCCCGCGGAGCCTTGCCCTGCATCTCTAATAAAACAAAAAAGGACCGTCTCCACACCCGGAAACGGTCCTTTTCTGTCACATTTTAATGATTCCAAACGCATTGGCCACCGAGCTTGCCAGAATGACGGCGGCAAAGACCGGGCAGAGCCAGCGGATCATGAAGCGGAAAATCCTCTTGCGGCGGAAGGGCTGGCCGTCCAGCTCAACCTCCTGCTCGATCTTGTCCACGCCGATGACGCGGGAGACGAGCAGACAGGTCGCAATGGCCGCAATCGGCATCATGACCGAGTTCGTCAGGAAGTCGAAGAAGTCGAGGAACTGCATCCCGATGACCGTGATCCCCGCCAGCGGGCCGTAGCCCAAGCTGGACAGCGTGCCCAGCGCCACCATGATGACGCCGACGAGCACCGTGGCCTTTTTGCGGTCCCAGCCCAACTCATCCTCAAACGTTGAGACGGCGCTCTCGGTCAGGGCAATCGAGCTGGTGACCGCTGCAAACAGCACAAGCACAAAGAACAGCACACCCACCACCGTGCCCAGCCCCATGCTGGCAAAGACTTTCGGGATCGTAATGAACATCAGCGCGGGGCCGGCCTGCAGTGTGTCGGGATCGCCGCCGGAGAACGCAAACACCGCCGGAATGATCATCAGGCCCGCCATGACGGCGATGAGCGTGTCGAAAATCTCGACGTGCTCGGTGGATTCCTCAATCGAGACATCCTTCTTCATGTAGGAGCCGAACGTGACAAGAATGCCCATGGCGATGGACAGCGAGTAGAACATCTGCCCCATGGCCGTGACGACGGTCATCCACGAGAAGTTGGCCGGGTTGGGCACCAGGAAATAGGCAACACCCGCCAGTGCGCCGGGCCGCGTGACCGAGTAGACCGCAATGACGACCGACAGCACGACCAGTACCGGCATCATGAGCCTGGAGACGCGCTCCACGCCGTTGCGCACGCCCGCAAAGATGATGCCCAGCGTAAAGAACGCAAACAGCAGGAAGCAGACCTCGGCGGACGCGCCGTCTGCAATGAACGCGCTGAAATAGCCGTCCTCCGCAAGGCCCTGGGCGTTGCCGCGCAGATATTCAAACAGATATTTGATGACCCAGCCGCCGATGACCGAGTAGTACGGCACGATCAGCACCGGGATAACGGCGTTGATCCAGCCGCCAAAGCCGAGGAATCCGTTTTTGCGTCCCGGCTTTGCAAACGCACCGTAGGCGCTGACCGGGCTTTTGTGGGTCATGCGACCGAGGGCGGTCTCGGCCATGATCATCGTGTAGCCGAACGTCAGCGCCAGCACAATATAGATCAGCAGAAAAATACCGCCGCCGTACTTGGCCGCCAGATACGGGAACCGCCAGATATTGCCCAGCCCCACCGACGCCCCGGCAGCCGACAGCACAAAGCCGAGCTTGCCGGAAAACGAGCTTCTGTTTTGTTTTTGTTCCATGATTTCAAATCCTCTCCGCACAGTAGTCATTCGCGCAAGGACAAGTGTAGCACAGACGTGGAAAGTTTTCAATTACACTTTTTTTCAAGAAACGCTTGACTCTGACGCAACGTCAGGGTGTATGATAGCAGTACCGCAAAGGAAACGAGGGTTTTATCATGATGACCGTAAAAGAAGCCAGCCGACTGACAGGCATAAGCATACGCACGCTGCAATACTATGATAAGCTGGGTCTGCTGCCCGCCATGCGCACCGAGAGCGGCTACAGGCTGTATGACGATGCAGCGCTGGAACGTTTGCAGCAGATTTTGCTGTTTCGGGAGCTGGAGTTTCCCTTGCGGGACATCCGCACCATTTTGGACAACCCGAATTTTGACCGCCGCAAGGCTCTGCGCCAGCAAATTGAGCTTCTCACGCTGAAAAAGCAGCACTTGGAAGATTTGATACGGCTGGCGCGGACTTTGCAAGTCGCAGGAGGACACACTATGCAATTCAAAGAATTTGATACATCCCGCATTGACGAGTACACCCGCCGCGCCAAGGAATCTTGGGGCGACACCCCCGCCTACCGCGAGTTTGAGCAGAACGCCGCCGAACGCACGGTGCAGGAGAGCAGCGATATAAACAATCAGCTGATGGCGTTGACCGCCGGGTTCGGCGCACTGCAAAACCTGCCCATCGACAACCCCGCCGTGCAGGCGCAGGCCGCCAAGCTGCAAGCTTTCATCACCGAGCACTACTACACCTGCACAAAGGAGATTTTCGCCCAGCTCGGCCAAATGTACGGCGCAGGCGGAGAGTTCACCGCCAACATCAACGCCGCAGGCGGCCCCGGCACTGCTGAGTTCGCCGCAAAGGCGATTGCGGCGTATTGCAAGGAATAAGGCATAAATTTTGTTTGACGCCTTGTAGGGGTGAGCATTGCTCACCCGTGGAACATTGCAGCCGCCCCTACAGAGCGGCTATAACACCCACACAAACCAAAGCCCCGCCCTGCTTATTTTCACAAGCGGGGCGGGGTACTTTTATTTACGTATCAAATCAATCCAGGAAATCCCGCAGTTTCTTGCTGCGGCTGGGGTGACGGAGCTTGCGCAGGGCCTTGGCTTCGATCTGGCGGATGCGCTCACGGGTGACGTTGAACTCCTTGCCGACTTCCTCTAGCGTGCGGGGGCGGCCATCCTCCAGGCCGAAGCGCAGGCGCAGGACCTTTTCCTCACGCGGGGTCAGGGTCTTGAGCACGTCGGCCAGCTGCTCCTTCAGCAGGGTCTGGCTGGCGGCCTCGGCGGGCACGGGTGCGTCATCGTCGGGGATGAAGTCGCCCAGATGGCTGTCCTCCTCCTCACCGATGGGCGTCTCCAGACTGACGGGTTCCTGTGCGACGCGCATGATCTCGCGGACCTTATCCACGGGCATGTCAAGGCGCTCGGCGATCTCCTCGGCGCTGGGGTCGTGGCCGTACTCATGCAGCAGCTGGCTGGACACCTTCTTGACCTTGTTGATCGTCTCGACCATATGCACGGGGATGCGGATGGTGCGGGCCTGGTCGGCGATGGCGCGGGTGATGGCCTGGCGGATCCACCACGTTGCGTAGGTGGAGAACTTGAAGCCCTTGGTGTGGTCAAACTTTTCGACAGCCTTGATCAGGCCCAGGTTGCCTTCCTGGATCAGATCCAGGAACTGCATGCCGCGGCCCACATAGCGCTTGGCGATGGAGACGACCAGACGCAGGTTGGCCTCGCTCAGGCGCTGCTTGGCCTTCTCGCCCTCGGGACCGCCGGCCTGAATTTTCAGTGCCAGCTCGGTTTCCTCCTCGGGGGTCAGCAGCGGCACGCGGCCAATTTCCTTCAGGTAGACCTTGACGGGGTCATCAATCGTGATGCCGTCTGCAGTCAGGCCGTCCTCGTAGTCGTCCGCGCCCTCCTCGGAGCTAGGCAGGGCGCTGCTGACGTCAACGGGCGTGTCGTCGACGATCTCGATGCCGTTGCTTTCCAGCTCCTCGTAGAGCTTTTCCATCGCTTCTACGTCAAGAACGTTGCCATTTTCCTCCATTGCGTCGCTGATCTCACTGCTGGTCAGCTTGCCGACGTGGCGGCCCGTGTCGATCAGGCTGCGGATCGGGTCTTTCTTTTCTGCCATAAGTACGTTCTCCTTTTGGTTTTCTATTGTTTGACAAAGTATGTCGGAATGTCGTTATTCGTCTGTCTCGGCGGGGCGGGCACCCTTCTTTTTGCCGAGGTTTGCAAAGTAGCTTTCCAGCTGGCCGTCGCTCATATCCTTGACCTGCTCACTGATCGGCTTGGCGGTCCGCAAGCGGTCCAGATACATATCAATATCCTGCCTTTGCAGACGGATGTCGTGGTTGTACGCCTGCCCGTGGGCCAGTTGCCGGAACGCGGCCTCATCCAGCATTTGCTGTAATGACGTCTGGTTCAGCGGCAGGTGCTCGTCCACACAGCGGAAAATTGCCTCCAGCGCGCGCTGCATCTCGGGCACCAGCACGGTGGACATATCCAGCCGTGCACGGACGTAGGGCACCTGCTCGGGGTCCTGCAGCATGGCCACGGCCAGCTGGCGCGCCGCGTTGGCCGCGCCGAGGGCAGATTCCCCGCTGCTGGTGTAGGGCACGCGGATGTCCGACGCGATGCCCTCCTTGGAAAGGTCGCGCTGCTCCTTGCGGTAGCTGCGGCGCGCAGCGGCCTGAAGCGCCCCGTTGAGCTGGGAAAGGATGGCCTGTTTTGAGACGCCGGTCTCGTCGGCCAGCCGCCCGGCGTAGACGTCCCGCGCCGTCGGGCTGACGCCGCGCTCGGTCAGAATCTCGATGGCCTCCCGGATATAGCTCAGCCGCCCGTCGTCGCTGCGCAGGTCATACTTGGCCTTGCTCTTTTTCAGCTGGAATTCTGTCGGGTTGGCCGTGCCGTTCAAGAGCATCTCGAACCGCTCGCGGCCGTATTTTTTGATGAACTCATCCGGGTCCTTCGCGCCCTGGTAGCTCAGCACGCTGACTTTCAGCGTCGTGCTGCCCAGAATGCCAAGGCTGCGCTCGGTGGCCTTCTGGCCCGCCTCGTCGGAGTCGTAACTCAAAACGACCTCGTCGGCGTACTCGCTCAGCAGCTTGGCCTGCTCGGGTGTCAGGGCCGTGCCGCAGGCGCAGACCGCCGTGTCAAACCCGGCCTCATGCATCGAGATGACGTCCATGTAGCCCTCACAGAGGATGTAGCGCCGGTTTTTTGACTTTTTGGCGATATTCAGTGCAAAAAGCGTGCGGGATTTGTGGTAGACCATCGTCTCGGGGCTGTTGATGTACTTGGGCTTGGAGTCGTCCAGCACGCGCCCGCCGAAGGCAATGATGGCTCCGCGCACATCAATGATGGGCACCATGACGCGGTGGCGGAAGATGTCATAGAGGTTGCCCTTGGCGCTGCGCTTGACGAGGCCGGAGGTTTCCAGCTCCTCCTCACTGAAGCCGCGGCGCTTGAGGTAGTGCAGCAGGCCGCCGAAGTCCTCCGGCGCGTAGCCAAGACCGAACCGGCGGATGGCGGCGTCGGACAGGCCGCGCTTTTCCTTCCAGTAGCGGCGGGCCATGGCGGCCTCCGGCGTTTTGGCGTTGAGGTTCTCGTAGAAGTAGCGTGCGGCGCAGCGGTTGATCTCCAACAGGCGCTGGCGCGCACGGGACTCGCGGTCATCCTCCTCGGGCAGCGGCATACCGGCGCGGCCCGCCAGCTGCTTGACAGCCTCGACATAGCCGAGATTGTTGTACTTGCGCACAAAGTTGATGACATCGCCCGCCGCACCGCAGCCGAAGCAGTAAAAGCTCTGGGTATCCGGGTAAACGACGAAGGACGGCGTTTTTTCATTGTGGAACGGACACAGGCCCGTGGCCGTGCGTCCGCGGCGGCGCAGCTGGACATACTGGCCGATGACTTCTTCAATGTCGTTGCGCCGCACGACCTCCTGTATGTATTCCTGGGGTATCATGGAATAGGCTGCACCTCCGTTTCTTAAAACAATAGATAATAAATACGGTGGCGTTTTCTCCCTTTGGTCGAAAACAAAATCGTAGGGGCGGATTCCATATCCGCCCGTGCCCGTTTGCGGCGGCGCAGCGACGCGATCCACAATCTTTATTATTTATTATTTATTATTTATTATTTATTATTTGTTTACAAAACCTTCCACTTCTGCGGAACGAACAGTTCCTCAAACAGGCGCGTGGCGAACTCGTCGCTCATGCCGCTGATGTAGTCGGTCACGGCACGGTCCACGCCCTCATTGTAGGCGATCTGCATGTAAAAGTTCGGCATCAGGGCCGGTTCGTCGCACAGGCGGGCGTACAGCTCGCTGATGAGCTTGTCCACCTTCTTTTCCTCGCGCTTGGCCTCCTTGTCGACGTAGACCGTCGCGTACATGAAGTCCTTCAGCACGACGTAGGCGGCCTCGACCTCGGGGGAAAAATTGATTTTCCCGTTGCCGCTGTGGGCGACCAGGTCGGTGATCATCGTCGTGATACGCTCGGATTTGGTATGTCCCAGCACGGCGACGGCCTCGGGCGGCAGCTGGCGCGCGTCGAGCACACCGGCGGTGATGGCGTCCTCAATGTCGTGGTTCAGAAACGCAATGTGGTCGGCACGGCGCACAACGCAGCCCTCGGGCGTGCGGGCCCACGCGCCGGACGTGTGGGTCACAATACCGTTGCGCACCTCCCAAGTCAGGTCAAGGCCCTGGCCGTCGCGCTCTAAGTAATCCACCACGCGCAGGCTCTGGCGGTAGTGGGAGAATCCGCCCGGGCAGAGCCGGTTGAGCGCTCTCTCCCCCGCGTGGCCGAACGGCGTATGGCCCAGATCGTGGCCGAGCGCGATAGCCTCGGTCAGGTCCTCATTCAGGCGCAGTGCGCGGGAAATTGTGCGTGCGATCTGAGAGACCTCCAGCGTATGGGTCAGGCGGGTGCGGTAGTGGTCGCCCTCCGGGGACAGAAAGACCTGCGTTTTCTGCTTTAAGCGGCGGAACGCTTTGCAGTGCAGAATGCGGTCCCGGTCCCGCTGGAAGCAGGGCCGGATAGGGTCCGGCTCCAGCGGCACACGGCGGCCCAGGCTGTTTTCGCTTAAAGTCGCGTAGCGGCTCAGGATCTGCCGTTCGATAGCCTCGGTCTCTTCACGGATCGTCATAGTGTGCCCCCTTTTCTGCTCTCTACTTATAAATACGACAAAAGTGCGGGAAACACTCTTTTTTTGTTGGAAAAATTTTGATTTTTTACAGAAATTTAAAACGCCGCATACTGCGGGGCAGAAATTTCCACCTCTGCCCCGCCGCGGGTCAGCTCGTTGAGAGCCGTGCGGAGCGCCCCCTCCTGCCCTGCCGGCATACGCCAGCAGAGCGTCACGGCATCGTCAAAAATCGGCTCGTCAAGCCGCGTTTCCGCCGCCGCAATGATGCGCTGGGCCTGCTCGAACTGGGCGTAGCTCACACGGACCTTGCAGTCGACGACCAGCCGCATGCTGACGAGCTCGGCGCTTTGCAGAGCGCCCGAGGCTGCCGCCGTGTAGGCGCGCACCAGCCCGCCGGTACCCAGCAGAATGCCGCCGAAATACCGCGTTACCACGACGATCACGTCTGCCACACCCGCGTGGCCGATGGTCTCCAGCACGGGCGTACCGGCGGTCTTGGCGGGTTCGCCGTCGTCGGAATACCGCGTGCGGCCATTTTGCAGCACATAGGCGTAGACGTTGTGCCGCGCCGTGCGGTTGGCGGTGCGCACAGCGTTCAGCACGGCCAGGGCTTTTTCCTCCGTGTCGGCAAAGGAGGCCGTTGCGATAAAGCGGCTGCGCTTTTCCTCATATTCAAAGGTGGCTGTGCCGCGGATGGTTTTGTAGTCGGCCATGGTGGGAAACCTCAATGTATAGCAAAAAATACCCCGGATGAAAACCATCCGGGGTACAAAAAACGGAATTACTTGCCAGACTTGGCGAAGCGGCGCTTGAAGCGCTCGACGCGGCCACCGGTATCGACCAGCTTCTGCTTGCCGGTGTAGAAGGGATGGCACTTGCTGCAGACTTCGACGTGGATCTCCGGCTTGGTGTCACGGGTGTGGATCACGTTGCCGCAGGCACAAGTGATGGTGCAGTCCACATAGTTCGGATGGATGCCCTGCTTCATGGTTATTTCACCTCTTTCTCGATCATGATAAAAGGAGCCATACTCAATATATGTGCTCATCACAATCTCCGAATTGCGGCTACCAGCACCCGGCATCCTGTCCGGGCGGAGCAGCCATCTGAACGATTGCTGAAATATTTTAGCACAAAGTATCAAGATTGTCAAGCACTTTTTTCGGTTGACACCGTAGGGGCAGATTCTATATCCGCCCGTCAGACGGCAGACACCTTGCGGGCGCATATAGAATGCGCCCCTACGGAGCTTCGTGCGGTATCACCTTACAGCGTCAGCTGCTCCGCTCTGTCGTCGTCCTTCAAAATCGCACCGGCGGCGGGCAGGGTGCGCACGCGGTAGCGCGGGGCGTCGTTCAGCTCAAGGCCCTCGGCCAGCGTGACGCGGGCGATTTTGGCATTCTTTTTCAACGCCACAACGCTGACACCGGCGGTGTCGCGGGTCGTCTTTTCGGGAATGAGCGCGCTGCCGACGAGCAGCAGACGGTTGTTGGTGGTGAAAATTGCCAGCTCGGTCTCCTCGGGCAGGTGGCGCATGAAGGCCAGCTCGGCCTTGTCGCTGTAGGCTTTCAGCAGCTTGCGGCGGTTCTGCTTTGTCTCGTAGCTGGACAGCGGCACCTTGGCGCACTTGCCGTTGTCGTAGAAGAAGAGCATCCAGCCCTTGTAATCGGGGGTCACGACCATATACAGCGGGACCTCGCCCTCCTCCATGCCGAGGGCGCTGGCGACGTAATCGCCGAGGACGCTCGCCTTGCTGTCGTTGAAATCATAGGCGTGGGACTTGTAGACCTGACGATGATTCGTAAAGAACAGCAGCTCGACGCTGTTCGTGCTCTCGCAGGTGAACAATACCTCATCGCCGTCCTTGAGCTTCTGCTCGCCGCTCATGCGCAGGCTCTGGGGCGTGATCTTCTTGAAGTAGCCGTCCCGCGTGAAGAACAAGTGCACGGGGTAGTCGGGAATCTGCTGCTCCGGCTCCTCGCCCTCAGCGGCGGGCACCTCGTACATGATCTCGCAGCGGCGGGGCTTGCCGTACTTTTTGGCGACGTCGGCCAGCTCCTTCATGATGATCTTGTTGATGCGTGCCGGGCGCTTGAGAATATCCTCCAGGTCCGCAATCGCGTTTTCGAGCTCTTCAATTTCCTCGGTGCGCTTTAAAATATACTCGCGGTTCAAATGGCGCAGCTTGATCTCGGCCACGTACTCGGCCTGCACCTCGTCGATGCCGAAGCCGATCATCAGGTTCGGCACGACCTCGGTCTCCTCCGCGGTGTTGCGCACGATTTCGATGGCCTTGTCAATGTCGAGCAGAATTGCCTTCAGGCCCTTGAGCAGGTGCAGGCGCTTCTGCTTGCCCTGCAAATCGTAGTAGGTGCGGCGGCGCACGCACTCGGCGCGGAAGGCGATCCACTCGTTCAGGATGCTGCGCACGCCCAGCACCTTGGGCTGGCCCGCAATCAGCACGTTAAAGTTGCAGGCGAAGCTGTCCTCCAGCGGCGTGGCCTTGTACAGGCGCGCCATCAGCTTGTCGGGATCCTGGCCGCGCTTCAAATCAATCGTCAGCTTTAAGCCGTTCAGGTCGGTCTCGTCGCGCATATCGGAGATTTCGCGGATCTTGCCCAGCTTGACCAACTCGGTGATCTTGTCCATGATGGCTTCTACCGTCGTCGTGGGCGGGATCTGCGTGACGTCGATGCAGTTGTTTTCCTTGTCGTAGCTCCACTTAGCGCGGACGCGGACGCTGCCGCGGCCATTTTCCAGCACGTTCTGCATCTCGGCGGCGTCGTACAGAATCGTGCCGCCGCCGACGAAATCAGGGGCCGGAATGATTTCCCGCAAATCGGCCTGCGGGTCCTTCATCAGGGCAATCGTCGCATTGCAGAGTTCCTCGAGGTTGAAGGAGCAGATGTTGGACGCCATGCCGACGGCGATGCCCAGCGTGTTGTTGGCCAGAATCGTCGGGAAGGTGACGGGCAGCAGCGTCGGCTCCGTCGTCGTGCCGTCGTAGTTGGGCACAAAATCGACGGTGTCCTTGTCGATGTCGCGGAACAGCTCGTCGCAGACCGGCTCGAGCTTCGCCTCGGTGTATCGGGCGGCGGCGTAGGCCATATCGCGGCTGTACGCCTTGCCGAAGTTACCCTTGGAGTCCACGAAGGGCACAAGCAGGCTCTCGTTGGAGCGGCCCATGCGGACCATCGTGTCGTAGATCGCGGCGTCGCCGTGGGGATTCAGGTGCATCGTGCTGCCGACGATGTTGGCGCTCTTAGTGCGGTTGCCCTTGAGCAGGCCCATCTCGTACATTGTGTAGAGCAGCTTGCGGTGGGCGGGCTTGAAGCCGTCGATCTCCGGCAGCGCGCGGCTGA
>OGXD01001798.1_pt1 | contig 15241 bp, 9 predicted proteins | sample 1576211 | NCBI WGS metagenome assembly OGXD01 (sample SAMEA3541470, study PRJEB24748) | human gut metagenome | biome: human gut; feature: human-associated habitat; material: faeces | place: China | collected 2012
AAGCCGATTTATGGCTGTTGGATTTGAAGGATGGCGGTATGCGTCCCATAAAGGACCTGTTTGTTCAAATGAGAAGCCAGTTCCTGCTTCCGCTGTGCATATACATACGAAGAGTCCAGATTATAAGCCCGATATTCATCAAAAAGCCTGCCGCAAAATCCATAACGCTGCTCATCGGAGGTAGCCTCGGACAGCAACTTCTTCAAATCGGAGATACGTGCTTCTTTTTCTGCACCGTAAGTCTGACGGTTCCTGATAATTCCGTCAATCTCACGAAGCAGCATATCTGTACTCTTATCATCATTTCTTGCGCAAAGCAAACAGGGAAGAACAATTGTCACGAAAATCAAAATAATCTTTCTCATAGCGCCATATGTATTATATCTGCAAAGATAAAAGTCTTTCAGAAACCGACGGCCTTCTTTGAGAAATTATTGCAAGTATTGGGAATAAAAACGTGTCCGATCAGTAAGCCCTCAAACCGAAATCAAAGCTCATCTTTTTAGTTTCCCGTACTTCGATTTTCAACTCATTCTTTCCTTTTCGCAAATATCGGCAATAATTACTGATATTGTACTGATTATATTGCCTGGTTTGTTTCACCTCCTGCGAAAAGACCTCCACCCCATTCAACCATACCTTCACATCTCCGGTAGCACGCACCCACAAAGACAAATGGCTGAATTCCTCATTGACATCAAATGAAGTTTCCGACACAATTTCCGAACGGGGAGGGCAATCGAAAGGCAAAGAGGTCATTTTCGACTCCTGCCCGTTAAGGCTGACTGCACGGCTGACCGCACTCCCATTCTGAGTGTCGGGCACCAAAGTAATGACTTTCGCCGGATTGACATGATATAAACGATCGTGCATGATATGCAACAAGCCTTCCGGAATTTTAATAACTTTCCGGTCATAAGTAATCAGACCATTTACTTCACCTTCGACATCAGTGGTTTGTGTATAAATCGCCGCACTCAGCCCCTGTGCTATCAATGTCTCCAAATCATAGACCAGACGACCATAGTTATCCATCAGCGCCATTGCTCCATCAATATTTTTATATCCCCAGTTCCGCATACCGGGATTCCACAGATGTTCTTTGATGGCCCATCCATACCCTCCGAATTCTCCTAAGACAGAAATCCGATTGCCATTACAAGCGGGCAAAATCATGGAAGCAGACGGATAATTGTGCACATCATACATATGGCCTACTCCTCTGTCTGTCCAGCCGGTTACTCCGTCAATGATACGGCTTTTATCGTATTCCATTACCTTTTCCACTATTTCTACCGTATTATGCTGTCCCCATCCTTCATTGAAGATTACCCACGTTGTGATACAGGAATAAAAACGCAGACGGTCAATCATCTCGAACATCTCCTGTTGCCATTGGTTAGTATGTGATGCGGGTGCATTCCAGTCCGTTTGCGCATTGGGCTTAATATGTTCTTCGTCTTTTCTTTCCGTAGAGAAGCCGGATACCATATCCTGCCACATCATCAAACCCAACGAATCGGCATAATAATAATATTGCTCCGGTTCTACTTTAATGTGTTTGCGTATGGTATTAAATCCCATATTTTTGAGCTGAACCATATCCCAAAGCATTGCTTCTTCGGAAGGAGGTGTCAGCAAACCATCCGGCCACCAGCCTTGATCCAGTGTTCCATACTGGAATATTGGATCACCATTCAGACAAATACGCTGGTAACCACATTCATCTTTGCGGATACTGACCTCACGCATCGCAAAGTAGCTTTTTACCTTATCTATTACTTGTCCTTGACTTAACAACTCAATATTCAGATGGTAAAGTTTCGGAGAAGACGGACTCCAAAGAACAGCCTCCGGAACTTCCATTTCTATCTTTGAGGCTAATTTTTGCTCTGTCGTACCCACTACCTTACCTTCGTCCAGTAATTCCACTTTTACTTTTTCTCCTCCTTTGGCTTTAGCTACACTGATGTCCAGACTAACCGTCTTTTTATGAATATCAGCTGTAGGAAGAACCTGAAGAATATGGGTTGAATTTACAGCCTCCAACCACACAGTCTGCCAAATACCGGATACCGGAGAATACCAGATACCTTTCGGCTCCAACTGTTGCTTGCCACGGGAAATTGACTCCGTATCCGTAGGGTCGATAACAGCAACCTCAACAAGTTGCGAACCACCTTTTCTCAGCAATTTGGTTACATCGAAAGAGAAAGGATTATTCCCCCCTTTATGAATGCCCGCCAATTTGTTGTTTACCCATACCTGACATTCATAATCTACAGCTCCGAAATGCAAAATCACTGTTTTTCCTTTCCATGCGTCATCAAGGGTAAAGTTACGCTGATACCACAATTTCTCGGTAGGCAGAAAAGAACGCTGCACCCCCGAAAGGGAAGATTCGATAGCAAACGGAACGAGAATCTGTCCCTCAAACTTCACTTCTTTTTTAGGTGTATCCTGAGTAGTAACCGCATACTGCCATAACCCGTTCAGATTCATCCATTGCGAACGTTGTAACTGAGGACGCGGATAACTCTGCCATACATTTTCCAACGTAACTTTATCAGCCCAAACTGTTTTCATTCTATTTTCTTTCGGGCTTGCTGCGCAAGCGAACGTATGTGCCATAGCACTTACAAATACTGCAATTAGTAGTTTCTTGTTCATAAGTTCCTATCTTTTCTTTCCTACTGTGTTTTCCTACTTATCTCTATATTCTTTAAAGTCCTTCCGGCGTCCTTTATTATAAGTATTCCAAACCTTCGGGAAATAAAGCACATCACTATGGTCTGCCCACTCAAAATAAGCGTCTTCCAGTTCCTTTGCCATTTCAGGGTATTCCTTTATCAGATTATGTTGTTCTGTGCGGTCTTCTTTGATATTATAGAGTTCCCATTCATCACCTCTAAAATTCGCAGAGACCAGTTTCCAGTCACCTTTGCGTACCATACGATTACCTTCATGTTCCGCATAGATATAACGGTCCGGCATTTCTTCACCGCGTACAATAGGAAGGATTGACTTGCCCGGTGTAGGTACAATCTTTCTTCCTTCGTATTCTTCGGGATATTTAGTCCCTGCCAGTTCGATGCAAGTTGCCATGATATCCGAGAATTGTGCCGGTTGATGGTCAATACTACCTTTGTGTTTGATCTGTTTACCCCACTGGATAATGCAAGGAGTGGATATTCCACCTTCATGCGCATAATGTTTATAAAGTGTAAATGGGGTACAACAAACGTTTGCCCAGCCGGTTCCGTAATGATGATAAGTTCCCGGTAGTCCCATCTGGTCTAATTCAGCACCAACATGAGTATGATATTCTGTTCCAGTTTGCTTGTCGAAACCAAATTCATGCCATTCGGCACAAGCTCCGTTGTCCGACATGAACATGATAAATGTATTATCCAGTTCACCGTTCTTCTGTAAAGTATCCAATACCCGACCAATATTGGTATCCATAATATCTATCATGGCAGCATAAATAGCCATACGGCGAGCCAGGTCAGTCTGCTGTTCCTTTGTTAAAGAATCCCAGGCAGGCAGCGGATGTGTCTCATCCTCAAACAAACTTTCGGGAACAACACCACGCGGGCTTAATGCTGGTTTTCCTTGCAAAAGCCCCATCTTTACTATTCGTTTCCAACGTTGATCTCGAATCTTATCCCAACCCTGCAGGTAAATCTTCATATATTTATCCGTTACTTCTTTCGGAGCGTGCAACGGAAAATGAGCAGCATTGTATGCCAAATACAGAAACAAAGGTTTTTCTTCCTGATGTGCCTGATTAATAAAGTCTATGGCATAATCGGTTATTACGTTAGTAGCATAAAATTCTCCCTCTTTATATTGACGTGGGTTACGATCCTTAGGCAATCGGGTATATACGTCCGGATTCCAAAAAGAATTGAATCCACCTAACAAACCATAATATTCCAGGAAACCTCGGTTTATCGGATTGGCGGTTTTGCCCAGATGCCATTTACCGGACATGGCTGTGAAATATCCGGCATCTTTTAATACTTCAGCAATGGTAACGTTGTCAGAATTGGAACGAAAGCCGGCATATCCTTTCGGCCATGCCGGACGGGTTGCATCCATGTGTCCTAACCCTGTCTGATGCGGATAAAGTCCGGTTAATAAATTGGCACGTGACGGACAACTCCGCGCACTGTTATACATTTGTGTCATACGGACACCCTGTTTGGCCATCTTATCCAATACCGGTGTCTGTACTTCTCCTCCGTAGCAACCTAAATCGGAGAAACCCAGATCGTCCGCCAATATAACAATGATATTAGGCTTTTCTTGTGCAAAAGTCATTGCTCCGAAAGCCAATCCCCCGGTTATCAATAGTGATGTTTTCATTTTGCCTGATAATTGTGATTAGGTTTAAATTTTCCGTTTTCATAAAGCATCGGAATCAATCCCGGCCGACATGTCACTTTATATTCGGCCGCCTGTGCGCCACGAGGGTTAAAAAACATGGTTGCCCACCAGTTGCCATCCTTATCCTGAAACAGATTGTTGTGTCCGCCGCCGGTAATTGCGTTATACCGTTTACCATAAGGACCATATACATTGTCGGCAGTGGCAATGATACAATCATAGCTATAACGAGTTTTCTTATTAGTTAACCCTTCCTTCTCGACATAAGTGTCCCCCTTCACCGTGCGGTGTGCCCAGATAGCTTGTACCAAATGATATTTTCCATCATATTTAAAGATGAATGCTCCTTCAACATATGGCTCCGGAGAGTATTTACTTTCTTTTAATGTCTTTATCTCTTCTGCCAAACCACTCATATCTGGTTTCATGCGTGCTATATAGTGGTTGTGACCGACAAAATATACGGTACCATCCGTATCTTCAAACAGGCTTCCGTCAATGTTTGGAAAAATGGCTTTATCCTCGTTACCTTCGATATTTTCATAAGGTCCCTCCGGCTTCCCGGTAGTACTCCGCAGAATAAAAGAGCCTCTTCCGCCTGCCGATTGATTCATGCAGGCTACAATAAACCAATTTTTCGCACTCTTTATATAGTGCATTTCCGGTGCCCATACAGCGTGGAAACGGTTATCCATCGGATCATTATTGATAGACTTCTTCGCATATTTCTCTCCCTCTTTATATACTTTGGGATCTTTCTGCCAGGTACCGTCTTTTTCCATTGACCAGATTCGTCCCATGGCTTCCCATATCTTCAGGTCTTTGGAGCGCCAAAGATACAAACCGTCATTCCAATCCCAGCAATGTCTCTGTCCCGGAAAGTGACGGTCGGGGGTAGAAGTGGTTCCAGTGATATAGTAGTAACCGTCGGGGCCTAGTGTTGCCCATGTGTCACGCATCCAGTAGTCAAATGCCGGTTGAACAGATTTTGGGACACGCAGCTCCGGAGCGTTTGTATCAGCAGTTCCATATGCTTGTGCCGATGCTGTGCTGACTGAGACAAATCCTGTCAGTAAAGCAAGTCCTAATCGCAATATAAATTTCATAGATTACAGTTTTATTATTTACGGATACAAAAGTAGACTGTTACAGGATTGAGCTCATGGAACAATGTCTTTAATATCCGTCAATATGTACATTCTTTTGATTTATTATTGTTCGGGTTGGAGATAATTATAAGGATCCTGTTTAAAATGATAACGTTTCCGGGGAAGAGGGAGTGGATCCTGCAGACGTAATTCCCATGCGACTAACTTCGTCAGAAGCTCTGTCTGAACAGCAGTGTATTTCTTTTTACCAAACAGGTTATCTACTTCCGAAGGATCTTTCTTAAGATTATATAGTTCTCCGTTTCCATAGTTATCCATCACCAGTTTCCAGTCGTCTTTTCTGACCATACGAGAGGTACCGCTTTGAGTCCAGGTATTGAGTTCATCAAAGTATGCAATCTTACCCGGCGTCAATGCCCCTTCCTGTTCGAAAGTAAGAGAAGAATCCAGTCCGACATGTGCTCCTCCAAAACCTTGTTGTACGACAATGCTGGAAAACTCTTCTTTGGGGTATTCTTTTCCGGTCAACATCGGCCATAAGCTACGACCTTGAACACCAGCCGGAATCTTGGCACCGATTGCAGAACAAAGAGTAGGAAAAATATCAGCAATTGACACATGGCTATCCATAGGGGCTGATTGATTCTTGACATGATATCCTGCCCATACCATCGGGATACGTGCGAGACTTTCAGAAAGTCCGGCTCCTTTGCGGATCAACCCGTATTCTCCCCAATAATCGCCATGATCTGAAAGAACAACAAAGATTGTATTTTCAAACTGCCCGCTGGCTTTTAGCGATTCGACCAGTCTCTTTATCTGGTCATCTATTAAACGGATCATGCCGATATAATTAGCACGGATTCTGGGTAGGTCCTGTTCCAGATTAGGACAAGACGCATCTTCCAGTTCTGCTAAAATGCGATATTTCTCTCCTTTCTTTTCCAAGTCTTTACGTGACGTCTTCAATACGGGAAGCTTATCCGGCGAAAACATAGAATAATAAGGTTCGCAAACCTGATAAGGATTATGAGGTTCCGGGAAAGATACCCACACAAAGAAAGGATTCTCTTTTTGACTCTCTATCCATGACAATGTCTCATTCACGATTTTAGCAGGGTGTTGCTCCTCTACAGGAATTGGCGAAGGTTCCAGCCATTGTCCCCTGGCTTTCTGGTTTAAGAAACGGGCTGTTTCTTTTTCTTCGGGAGTCGTTTTCTTATTTTTACCCCAATGCCCGTATTCTGACCAAAAGTCCAAGTCAGCAGGTTTCAGATAAGCATGGTTTTTACCTACAAGTGCTGTTTTATATCCGTTTTCTTTTAATACGCCCACCAAATCCTGTTCAAAAAATATGTCCGGAATGTTGTGGTTGGTACGTACATGGGTTGCCGAAGGAAAACGTCCGGTGAACATGGAGCAGCGGGCAGGAGAACTGGCCGGTGCTACAGTATATGCTTTGTTAAACCATACATTTTCCTGAGCTAATTGATCTACATAAGGAGTAACTGCCAGAGGAAAACCTTCTCTGCCACATAGGTCAGCACGCTGCTGATCGGTCATAATGATTACAATATTCGGCTTGTCGGTTTGTGCCATCAATGACATAGACAAACCCTGTAATGCCAATCCCGTAATACAAAACGCTGCATTTCTCATATTTATCTTATTTAAAACGGTATACAATCATTGAAGAAGCCTCAAGCTGCAAATCTTTATTTAAGTCCAGTGTTACGGTCGACTGAACTGGCTTTACTGCATCCGGCATTTCCGGAGTGTTATTCTTTCCGGGTTCCAGACTCAATGTTATTTTTTGTGCCTGTATCTTTTTCCCAAATCCTTTCACTGCTGTTTGAAGTACCACCTCCTGTTTTCTCAAATTGATCAGTTTCAGGATATATTCTTTACTTTCACTATCATACCCCATCGTAACGAATACATTCTGCAACCCCTTCATCCCCTGAATCCCAGCATCCAGGCATACATCGAAAGTGTGATCTCTGAACATTTTTGATAAATAATAGAAAGATGTCCTGATGCTGCAATCTACCCCATTGATTAGCATTGAGTGCAACTGACGATGCTCTGAAAAATCCCAATGGCGCATCACCGGACGTTCTGCCAATAATGGATTCAAGTCTCCATTACGTTCAAGAGACATTCGTACCGCTCCGCTGGCTAACAGATTATAGGGATACTTCCCGTCAATGCCCAATTCTCCAACAAACAAATCCGCTATTCCCCGTTCATAGTTGTCAAAACGGTAATGCTGCTTGCAAGCCCATTCGACAGGTTGATAATGGTGTTCATCGAATACCTTCACATTCTTCGGGTTCACAAACTTCGCAATATCAATCCGTTTGTCGTCATTTTCTTTGCCTATGATACTGTTGGCTATGTATATCAAGTCGGGATACTGTTTGTGTAACGCTTGATAAATCTTCTCGTAACGTTCCCAATAAACAGGTCCGAAGTCTTCGTTTCCAATTTCAATGTACTTTAGAGGGAAAGGCTTCGGATGTCCGTTCTTTACACGTAAAGCCCCCCATTTGCTGGTTTCCGGACCGATTGCGTATTCTATGGCATCCAGTGCATCCTGAATATAAGCATCCAGATCAACGTCCGGTTGAATGAAATTCCAGGGAGAACTTTGCTTTACCCAACCTGTACAGATCATCCCTGTAGGGATTACGTACATAGCATCTGCTCCCAAATATTCGCACAATTCGTAAAACTCATGATAACCAATTCCATCTGTACGGTAGTAAGGCGCCCATTTACTCCATTGTCCCGGTCGATTTTCAATGGGACCTATTGTCTTTTTCCAGTGGTACATGGTAGCTTCATTCACCCCATGCACAATACATCCGCCGGGAAAACGAATGAAATCCGGTGCATATTCTTTCAAGTTCTGCATAATATCCGCCCGAAAAACTGATTTTCCATTGTCCCATGTATCAGAAGGGAATAAAGAGACAACATCCAGTTGGAATTGCCCTTTACCTAACGGCTGAATGGCAAGCATCCCCCGTTTGACATCTTTATCAGGTTTTAATGTTCCGGTAAGTTTCGTCCACTCTTTACCCTTTACATCCAAAACAAGCTGAGTACTGACCGGTTTACCTTGTTCGTCTACCAGCATAACTTGAAGAAGAGCTGTATAATTTTTGCTTTTTATATACATGGAAAGATGATAAGATACCTCCTTTCGTAGATTCATACCGTAATATCCCCGATTCAGAATCATTGCCTCCGGATTGTTTGCAATATCTTCAGTCACGTTGACCAGCATTGAATACTTATTCTCCTTATTCAGAGGATTTTCTTCTGTACGGCTAATGAAAATGGGAGTATAAGACAGAGGATAAGTGTTCCATCCGATCAGAGGGTCTACATGAAATACATCTTTGTTTTTTCCACGCGGATTCGGTACATTCTGATAAAGCCCATTTTTGACCGCCAGATCTGCGGGTGGAGTTGCTTCTTCGAATGAACGGTTGCGTACCAGTTCGGCATGCAAGGCACCTTCTCCTATCATACCAATCTCTTCATAATGGAACCCATATTGGACACGGCTTACTTTGCGTGTTTTCTGTTTGTCGATATGCAAAACACCCTCATGAGTATCATTTACCTGGCTTCCTGTTATCGGCTGGATAAACATAAAACAGCACAGGCAATACACTGCCGTTCTGCAAAATTTTGTTTTCATGGTCTTTTCATTTGGTTTACGATACAAATGTAGAGAATTCAAAGAATAAACATTCGTAACATCATGTTCAATATAAGGAAGCATGTATTGTTTGAGCCCATAAAGCTTCGATTGTGCACATAATTTCTAATGGAATATACATTTGTACTAGAAAAACCGATAGAAAAAAGACTATCTTTGAGCGTTAAACAAGGAGTAGAATCAGATATGAAAAGGAGTACACTCAAAAATCTTATATCGGTAGCAGTTTGTTTATTATTCCTGCTTCATCCGACATTTGCGGAAGGAAAAATCCAATATAATAATGTCCGCTTCAAACAGCTAAGCATTACAGAAGGGCTTTCTCATAATACTGTCAATGCCATATCTCAGGACAGTAAGGGATTTATGTGGTTTGGCACCAGGAATGGATTATGCAGATATGATGGGTATAATATTACCCGGTACTTTCACGAAGAAGGGGATTCCACTACAATCAGCCATGATTTTATCACCAAACTATATAATGACCCCTGCCGGAATGTCCTCTGGATTTCTACGGAGCAAGGAATCTGCAAATACAATCCTCAGAATGAACAATTCACACGCTATCACATAGAGGGAAACAATAAGAACAGTGTCTTATTTCTGAACACGTCTGACAGCAGATTGCTGACCGGATGCAGTAACGGCATCTATCAATACGATAATGAAAAAAACAGCTTCACTCCTTTTATATTAAATGAAGGAAAAGGAGAAAATATTCGTGGACTGGTAGAAGACTCAAACAATGTTCTATGGATAAACAGTAACAAAGGGGTGAAACGCTATAATCTAAAGAAGGAACAATTTGAACCACTGCCTCTGAACATCCGTCCATTTTTGGAAACGTGCATTCAATTAGTTATGTTGCCTGGCAATCAGTTGTTATTCAATACACCTCAAGAGGTATTTGTGTATAATATCAATAATGATTCGCTGTATCCTCTGGCCGCGATCAAGGATATCAGACAATTCAGATGTGCAACAACTGATACTATGAACAACATCTGGCTGGGAACCGAAAATGGAATTTTCATTTATGACCAGACCTTTCGGTTAGTGACTCACTATCAGCAGTCGGAAAGTGACTTGAGTAATCTGAACGATTCTCCTATTTATAGCCTTTTTGAAGATTACAATCATAACATGTGGGTTGGAACCTATTTCGGTGGTGTGAATTATTTTATATATGCTTCGGATCAGTTCCGGATTTATCCTTATGGAAACTCTCCCAATCATCTGAGTGGTAAAGCTGTACGCCAGATCATCAATACCCCGGACAACGGTCTCTATATTGCTACCGAAGACGGAGGGCTTAACTACCTGAACAGCAATCGGGAAATAACGCGTTCCGAACGACTCCATGAACGGATGAATATAAAAGCCCGGAATATACATTCCTTGCTGATTGACAGTAAACAGAACCTATGGATCGGTCTGTTTCTTCGGGGAATGAACTATTATATGCCCAAAGAGAACAAAACGCTTTCTTTTAATGACGGAATGGGGAAAAACTCATCCGGGTTCTGCATCATAGAAGACGAAACCGGCAAAATCTGGTATGGAGGGCCGTCGGGACTATTTACCTTGAAGAAACAGAACGGCAGTTTCCAGTTGAAAAAAGTTTCTGCACTTCCTGTCTTTTGCATGCTTAACCTCAATGACAGCATTATCTGGACTGGAAACCGTCAAAATGGAATATACCAGATAAACAAACGAACAGAAGAACAGACACCTCTTCCACAATTCTCATCCAGTAAGTTGTATATGACTTATTTATATATGGACTCGCAGGGGAATATTTGGGCAGGAACGAACAATGACGGGCTTTTTGTTCTGAATAAAAAAGGCGAAAAATTGAAAAGTTATTCGAAGAAAGAATTGGGATCGAACGCTATAAAAGGTATAATAGAAGATGATCAGAACACTATATGGATAGGAACAGACAACGGATTATGTAATATTCAGCCGAAATCCGGATTAATCAGCCGGTATACCATAGCCGACGGACTGCCGACCAATCAGTTCAATTATTCCTCTGTCTGCAAGAAACCCGACGGCGAACTGTTCTTCGGAACAATTAATGGCATGATTTCTTTCTATCCTGAACAGGTGCGCCCTGTAGAACCTCATTTTAATATCGCTTTGACAGGAGTATGGAGCAATAACGATGTCGTATCTTCCAGCAATCCGGATGCGCTACTGCCCGCCTCTATCTCTGAAAGTGATGTGATGACGCTTACCCACGAACAGGCACAATCCATACGTATCGAATACTCAGGGCTTAATTATCAATACAAAGATAAAACGCAATATGCCATGAAGCTGGAAGGCATCGATAAAGAATGGCAGTTTGTAGGCAATCAGCATCAGGTACGTTTCTCTAATCTCCCGACCGGAGATTATACATTGAAGATTAAAGCAAGCAATGACGGAGTAAACTGGGATGAAAAAGGACAGAAAGAGTTGACTATCCATGTACTACCTCCGTGGTGGCTTTCTATATGGGCCTATCTGACCTACGTATGTATGGTTCTCTGCATCATCTATTTGGCATATAAATATACCAAAGCCAGGTTGATTCTTCTTATGAGACTGAAAACGGAACATGAGCAACGGGTTAATATGGAGAAGATGAATCAATCGAAAATAAACTTCTTTACGTACGTATCTCATGATCTGAAAACACCGTTGACTTTGATCCTGTCACCACTTCAGCGGCTCATCAAACAGAAACAAATCGATAATAATGATCGCGAGAAACTGGAAGTCATCTACCGCAATGCCAACAGAATGCATTATCTTATTGACGAACTGCTCACTTTCAGTAAAATCGAAATGCAGCAAATGGAAATTAACGTCAGAAAAGGAAACATCATGCATTTCCTGGAAGAGATTTCTCATATCTTCGATATTGTATCTAAGGAAAAGGAGATTGATTTCATTGTCAGTCTGGAAGAAACGGATGAAGAAGTCTGGTTCTCTCCATCCAAGCTGGAACGTATCATGTATAATCTGCTGTCGAATGCTTTCAAATACACCCAGCCGGGAGATTATGTGAAACTCAGTGCCAAGCTTCTCAAAAAAGATTCGGAAAATTTCATCGAAATATCAGTAAAAGACAGCGGCAGAGGGATTCCTAAAGAGATGAAAGATAAAATCTTTGACAGCTACTTCCAAGTAGAAAAAAAGGATCATAGAGAAGGCTTCGGATTGGGGTTATCTCTCACGAAGTCACTGATTCATATGCATAAGGGGGAGATTAAGGTTGAAAGCGAAGTCGGAAAGGGATCGGAATTTATCGTCAGCCTGAATGTTTCAGAATCTGCCTATAGCTCTTCGGAGAAATCTTTGGAAAGTATCACGTCCGAAGAAATACAGAAATATAATCTGCGGATGAAAGAAACGATTGAACTGATTCCCGACCAGTTGATTTCTACCGAGCAAGATAACACCGACGTCAAAGAAAGTATCCTTATTGTAGAAGATAATAAAGAGATGAATGATTATCTGGCAGAGATATTTAGCAAAGATTATCAGGTATTTCGTGCTTACAATGGTGCTGAGGCTTGTAAGTTACTGAAGAAGCAACTGCCCGATCTGATAGTCAGCGATGTAATGATGCCCGTGATGGATGGTCTGGAATTAACGGCATACGTCAAACAGGATTTGAATAGCAGTCATATCCCGGTAATTCTGCTAACTGCTAAAACCGATGAATTGGATCATACTCAAGGGTACTTGAAAGGGGCGGATGCGTATATAACCAAGCCTTTTAATGCACAGAATCTGGAACTATTGGTTCAGAATATGCGTACTAACAGAAAGCAGAACATTGAGTATTTCAAGCGGATCGAGAAGCTGAACATTACACAAATAACGAACAACCCACGTGATGAAGTATTTATGAAAGAGTTGGTTGACCTGATTATGGCCAATATCAAAGACGAAGAGTTCGGAGTTACTGAAATTATTACTCATATGAAAGTGAGCCGAAGCCTGTTGCATACCAAGCTTAAATCATTGACCGGATGTTCTATCACCCAGTTCATGCGGACTATAAAGATGAAAGAAGCAAAGATTCATTTACAGAATGGCATGAATGTCTCGGAAGCTTCGTACGCCGTAGGAATGTCCGACCCTAACTATTTTACAAAATGTTTTAAGAAAGAGTTTAATATCACTCCTACTGAATTTATCAAACAACTGAATCTGTAAATTAAAAAACAAACTTATATCTAATGCTTATTAATATTTAATACATGAAAGTACATGTAAAATGAAAACATTTAGAATTATTGTATTGCTATTAGTTCTAGGAATTAATGCTACAGCACAAGAAAATCAAAATTTTGCTAAGATACTAGATACTTATGTAGGTACTTGGGTTTATCAGAAAAATGATACCGTATTTAAAATTAAATTTCAAAAAGGTCAACAGCTATGGACAAAAAAAACCGCAAATGGACTTTATGGAGGATATTATCTATCAGTCAATGGAAGAGTATTGGAAGATTATATGGGAGAACTTCCTACGTGTTGGGATGTATTAAAAGAGTGTCAGCCTAATAATTTGTTTATATGGGCTTACAGTCCTTATACTGATGAATTAGGAAGTTTAGGTATAATATTTTATGACCAACGTAAAAGACACTTTGGTGGTAAGGGGATTACAGGTGGATACATACAGTTATTGTCGCCTACTAAGATTCGCTGGAAACTGGATGAGGAAAAAGGAATTTGGAATGAGACAGAAGGTGATGAATCTATTAGTGACGCAGGAAGGAGACCAATTGGCTTTTCTGTCCCAGATGACGTTATTATGACGAAAGAATAAGTATTGCGTGGAATGTGTATTGCAGGAATTATATGCCCGACAATAATTTTTCACTAATAGTCATAGGTTATAATTAGATGTAACTAAAAATGCAAGTACATATAAAATGAAAACATTCAAATTTATCTTATTAGCATTAGTTGTTAGTAATACTATTACAGCACAGAAGAATGTACGTCCTACTAAGAATTTGGATTCTTATGAAGGTACTTGGATTTATCAAAAGAACGATATTATTTTCAAAATAAAGCTACAAAAAGGGCAAGAGGCATGGAGAAACGATCTAATTAACGGACTTTATGGAGGATATTATCTTTCTGTTAGAGGAGAGGTATTAGAGAACTATATGAGTGGATTCCCTGTATATTGGGATTTTTCAAAAGACCCTCGTCCTAATAACATGTATATTTGGGTTTCTAATCACTCACTTCGTTTAGATGATATCAATCCCAATTATGTTAGCGTTTGGTTTTATGACCAACGTAAAAGACATTTTGGTGGTAAGGGAATTACAGGTGGATACATACAGTTATTGTCACCTACTAAGATTCGCTGGAAACTGGATGAATTAACAGGTATTTGGAATGAGACAGAAGGTGATGAATCTATTAGTGATGCAGAAAGGAGACCAATTGGCTTTTCTGTCCCAGATGACGTTATTATGACGAAAGAATAGATGCTATTCACATATGCAGTTGGGCATAAGTAATGCTGGAGAAAGGGTGTTTCATTATGAAGTAATGTCATCATATACTTTGGTATTACTACTTCCATTATTATTAGGCTATATACAGCAGCAAACGTATATGTTTGCTGTCCCTTTCCATTGCTTCCATATGGTGTCTTTATCGTCTTATTATTTTCTGCAGCATAGGCTTTTCATCAAGGATTTTTTTTAGAAGGAAGCTTCCCGACAATTATCCAGGTTATCTTGGGAGAAGAATACTTCTACTTTGAAATTTATTGATTCTCATTTTCTGACCTAACTATAAATGATACAGAGAGATAAATGATAGTATAAATGCCACCAAAATAGCTCGACAACTTTTTTCTCAAAAGTTGAAAGTAGATAATTTATTGGATAAAGAGTTCCTATGCTAAATTTAGCTCCGGCTTGTGCAATAAATAATCCCTTTCAGTGCATAAATTAATTCGTCCGCCTATAGCCGG
>OGXD01001800.1_pt1 | contig 15237 bp, 7 predicted proteins | sample 1576211 | NCBI WGS metagenome assembly OGXD01 (sample SAMEA3541470, study PRJEB24748) | human gut metagenome | biome: human gut; feature: human-associated habitat; material: faeces | place: China | collected 2012
CAAACATTTTATCTCATCTCGGAGAGCGGAATCCCCTTATTAGGGAAAATCATATTAAAAGATAAAACAAACGCAGAAATTACCAATTTCCATGTTACAAATTACACCGAAGAAGAAGTTAGTGTCGCCATTCGCAATAATAACATCCGTATCAATTTCAAACAAGATTTTCGCCCTTTGTACCGCCGTGCGCTGGTCGGCCGCCTTGCCTGCAAGGCGGGCCCCGGAGCGGTGAGAGGGAAGACGGTCCCGCCGCAGGGCGGAGGAGACAACAACGCATTTTGCGCTGGCAGTGAGGAAACGCTATGATTCGCCACGAGTGTGGTCTTTTGGGTATCTACGGTCATGAGGAAGCGGCGCGACTGACCTATTTCGGTCTGTACGCCCAGCAGCATCGCGGACAGGAAAGCGCGGGCATCGTCACCATCGACGAGAAAGGCCTGCTGCACGAGCACAAAGGCATGGGCCTGGTGCCCGATGTCTTCGCCGAAGCCAACCTGCAGGCCCTGCCGGGCACCATCTCTCTGGGCCATGTGCGTTACTCCACCACGGGCCGTTCCGCGGCGCGCAACGCCCAGCCCTTCGTGGCCCACTACAAGGGGCTGGACATCGCCATCGCCCACAACGGCAACCTGGTGAACACCATGGAGCTGCGCGAGGAGCTGGAGAACGACGGCGCCATCTTCAGCACCACCAACGATACCGAAGTTTTCATGCACCTCATCGTGCGCGCCCTGCGCGAGCATGACCTGGTGGACGCCATCCGCGAAGCCTGTGCCCGCGTGCGCGGCGCCTACTGCCTGCTGGTCTACGCCGGCGGCACCATGGTGGCCGTGCGCGACCCTCACGGTTTCCATCCCCTGGCCTTGGGCCGTCTGGACGGCGCGCCGGTGCTGGCCTCCGAGACCTGTGCCTTCGACCTGCTGGAAGCCGACTACGAGCGTCCCATCCAGCCCGGCGAGATGCTGATCATGGACGGCAAGGGCGAACACAGCGAACAGCTGCGCGGCCCCCTGCCGGAACGTCCCCGCCAGTGCATCTTCGAACTGGTCTACTTTGCCCGCCCCGACTCCTTCGTCTTCGGCGAGCAGGTCTACCAGTGCCGCAAGCAGATGGGCTGGCAGCTGGCCCACGAGTCCACCCCCGACGTGGACTTCATCATGCCCTTCCCCGATTCCGGCGTCTATTCGGCCGTGGGCTTCGCCCAGTGCGCCGAGCTGCCCTACGAGCACGCCATGATCCGTAACCACTACGTGGGCCGTACCTTCATCCAGCCCACGCAGAGCATGCGCAACTTCGGCGTGCGCGTGAAGATCAACCCCGTGCGCTCCATGATCGAAGGCAAGAAGATCTGCATCGTGGACGACTCCATCGTGCGCGGCACCACCATGATCACCCGCGTCAAGAAGCTGCGCGAGCTGGGCGCCAAGGAAGTGCACATCCGCATCAGCTGCCCGCCGGTGAAGTTCCCCTGCTTCTACGGCATCGACTTCGCCTCGCGCGGCGAGCTCATCGCAGCCAAGTACAGCCTGCCCGAGATCACCAAGATGCTGGACGTGGATTCTCTGCATTACCTGAGCATCGACGGCCTGCTGCGCTCCGTCATGCAGTCCGACAGCTACTGCCTGGCCTGCTTCGACGGCAATTATCCCGTGCCCTGCCGCGAGTCGGGCAAACTCCGTCTGGAATGCGGCGGCTGCTGCGGCAGCCGTTAGTCCGAGGTTTTTCACATGGCTGTTATCGCTAATCGTATCAAGGGCTTCGCGGACATGTATCCGCCGCAGAGCTCGCTGTTCACCCGCATGGAGAATACCGCGCGCGAGATCTTCAGCCGTTACGGCTTCGTGGAGCTGCGCACCCCCGTGCTGGAATATACCGACCTGTTCAAGCGCTCCATCGGCGAAGAGACCGACGTGGTGCAGAAAGAGATGTTCACCTTCCCGGACCGCAAGGGCCGCATGATGACCATGCGCCCCGAAGCCACGGCCGGCGTCATGCGCGCCTATGTGGAAGATGCCCGCTACAGCCGCGAGTCCGTGAGCCGTCTGTTCACCACCGGTCCCATGTTCCGCTACGAGCGTCCCCAGAAGGGCCGCATGCGCCAGTTCCACCAGATCAACTGCGAATGCCTAGGCTCCCACAGCCCCTATGCCGACGCGGACCTGATCATCATGCTCACGCGCTTCCTCACCGCGCTGGGCCTCAAGGATCTGACGCTCAAGCTCAACTCCCTGGGCTGCGCCCACTGCCGCCCGCTGTTCAAGCAGGCCCTGGTGGACTATCTGCACCGCCAGGACTGCTGTGACCAGCTGTGCGAGGACTGCACCCGCCGCATGGAGACCAACCCCCTGCGCGTGCTGGACTGCAAGCAGGAAAAATGCCGCTGCGTCACCGACGAAGCGCCCCGCCTGCTGGACTACAACTGCCCCGAGTGCAAGAAACACTTCGACACCGTGCTGCGTCTGCTGGACGCCGCCGGGGTCAAGTACGAGATCGACCACCGTCTGGTGCGCGGTCTGGACTACTATTGCCGCACCACCTTCGAGGTGGTAAGCGGAAGCATCGGTGCGCAGGCCGCCGTGGCCGGTGGCGGCCGTTATGACGGCCTGGTCAAGAGCGTGGGCGGCCCCGACGTGCCCGGCGTGGGCTTTGCCTGCGGCATGGAACGCCTGGCCCTCATGCTCGGGGACGAAGAAGCCCCCCGCCCGGATTTCTATGCCGTGGCCATGGACGCGCAGAGCCGCGACCTGAGCTTCGGCCTGGTGCAGCGCCTGCGCGGCCTGGGCCTCAAGGGCGAGATGAATTTCAGCGATGCCGGTTTCAAGGGCCTGATGCGTCAGGCGGGCAAGTCCAATGCCCGTTTCTGCTGCATCATGGGCCCCGATGAAGCGGCCGCCGGCGCCGTGGTCGTCAAAGACATGGACAGCGGTGAGCAGCAGACCCTGTCCCTGGATGCCGCGGCGGACTTCCTTGCTGCCAATTCTGACAATGGGAAAAAATAATGACTGAACAGACGCAAAGCCTGGACGTGCAGCAGGAGCACCAGAAGTTCATCGAAGACCTCGGCGACTGGACCCGCAGCCACACTTGCGGCCAGCTGACCCTGGACAACGATGGACAGACGGTCTGCCTCATGGGCTGGGTGCAATACCGCCGCGACCACGGCGGCCTCATCTTCGTGGACCTGCGTGACCGTGAAGGCCTGACCCAGGTCGTTTTCAGCCCCGATATCGCTCCCGCCGCGCACGAGAACGCGCACATCCTGCGTTCCGAATACGTGCTGGCCATCAAGGGCGTGGTGCGTCCCCGTCCCGAGGGCATGACCAACCCCAACCTGGTCACCGGCGCCATCGAAGTGGTGGTGCATGAGTGGAAGCTGCTCAACACCTCCAAGACCCCGCCCTTCGCCATCGAAGAACGCTGCGACGCCGGTGAGAACCTGCGCCTGGCCTGGCGTTATCTGGACCTGCGCCGTCCGCGCATGCAGGCCAACCTGCGCCTGCGCCACAAGGTGGCCCAGGCCATCCGCCGCCAGCTGGACGACGACGGCTTCCTGGAAGTGGAGACCCCGGTGCTCACCAAGTCCACGCCCGAAGGCGCCCGCGACTTCCTGGTGCCCAGCCGTCTCAACCCCGGCCAGTTCTACGCCCTGCCGCAGTCGCCCCAGCTGTTCAAGCAGCTGCTCATGGTGGGCGGTTTCGACCGCTACTTCCAGATCGTGCGCTGCTTCCGTGACGAAGACCTGCGTGCCGACCGCCAGCCCGAATTCACCCAGGTGGATATCGAGATGAGCTTCGTGGACGAGGAAAAGGTCATGACCATGGCCGAAAACCTCATGGCCCGCGTGTTCCACGACGTCATGGGCATGGATATCCCCCGTCCCTTCCCGCGCATGAAGTATGAAGAAGCCATGCGCCGCTACGGTGTGGACAAGCCCGATACCCGCTTCGGTCTGGAGCTGGTGGACATCACCGACATCGTGCGCGGTTCCGGCTTCAAGCTCTTTGCCCAGGCCAAGCTGGTCAAGGCCATGAAGGTGCCCGGCGGCGAATCCATGACCCGCAAGGAGATCGACGCCTACACCGAGTTCGTCAAGATCTACGGCGCCATGGGCCTGGCCTGGATCAAGATCAAGGAAAACGAGTGGCAGTCGCCCATCGCCAAGTTCCTGTCCGAAGAAGAACGCGCCGGCATCCGTGAGGCCCTGGACCTCCAGGTGGGCGACATCGTCTTCTTCCAGGCCGGCGAGCCCGCCATGGTCAACGCCGCCCTGGGCAACCTGCGCGTGCACCTGGGCAACCAGCTGGGCCTGATCCCCGAGAACACCTTCAACTTCCTGTGGGTGACGGAATTCCCGCTGTTCGAATACAGCGAGGAAGAAAAGCGCTACGTGGCCTGCCACCATCCCTTCACCTCGCCCGCGCCCGGTCATCTGGAGATCATGAACAGCGACCCGGCCCGCGCCCTGGCCCGTGCCTACGACATGGTGCTCAACGGCAACGAAGTGGGCGGCGGTTCCATCCGCATCCACTCCGCCGAAGTGCAGCGCCACATGTTCCAGGCCCTGGGCTTCACGCCCGAGCAGGCCGAGGCCCAGTTCGGCTTCCTCATCCAGGCCCTGGAGCACGGTGCGCCGCCGCACGGTGGTCTGGCCTTTGGCCTGGACCGTCTGGTCATGCTGCTTTCCGGTGCGTCCAGCATCCGCGACGTCATCGCCTTCCCCAAGACCCAGAAGGCCACCTGCCTGATGACCGAGGCGCCCTCCACGGTGTCCGCGCGTCAGCTGCGTGAACTGGGTCTGCGCCTGCGCGAGTGTGTCTTTTCAGGGGTGGGATCGTGCCTACTGCTTGGCGGCAGGCTGTTCCTTCGCAGGAGCGGCCGCAGGCTGGGAGGCCTTCTGGCCGGCAGCGTCATGGGCCTTGACCAGCTCTTCCGCGTCAGCCACCGGGAAGGAAGGCTTGACGTTGGGATCCTGCCAGCCGCCACCCAGGGCCATGCACACGCTGACCACGGCATTGAGGCGGTCACGCAGGGCGTTGGCCAGGCTCAGCTCGGCGCTGAACAGCTGGCGTTCGGCATCCAGCACGGTCAGGTAGTCGGTGTAACCGTTGTCGTACTGCAGGCGGGCGATCTCCGCGGCGCGGCGCAGGCTGTCCACCTGGGCCTGGCTGGCCGCCACGATGGCGTCGGCCTCGCGCTGGGAGGTCAGGGAGGTGCGCACGTCCTTGAAGGCGTTCTGCACCGTCTTGCGGTACACGGCGATGGCCGCTTCCTTCTGGGCCTCGGCGTCCTTGACGTTATACCAGGTGCGGCCGAAGTCCAGCAGCGGCATGGAGCCGGTCACGCCGTAGCTCCAGGCGCCCGCAGGACCGCTGAACAGGTTCACCACGCTGGCGCTGAGGGTGCCCAGCATGCCCGTCAGGGAGATGGACGGGAAGAACTCGGCACGGGCCACGCCGATATTGGCGTTGTAAGCCATGATCATGTACTCGGCGGCGCGCACGTCGGGGCGGCGCTCCAGCAGTTCGGACGGCAGGCCCGCAGGCAGCACGGGCGGGGCCGGCAGCTTGCTGATGTCGCCGCCGCGCGGCATGACGGCGCTCATGATGTCGCGGGGCGAGCGGCCCAGCAGCACGGCCAGGCTGGCTTCGGCGCTGTCCACGGCCACCGTGGAGCTGTGCACCTGGGCACGGGCCGTTTCCACTTCGGCGCGGGCACGCTGCCAGTCCAGCTCCGTGATGTCGCCCTGACGGTAGCGGCTGGTATAGATGCCGAAGGCGTCCTCACGCGTACGCAGGGTACGCTTGGCCGTGGCCAGCTGCATGTCCAGGGCCAGCAGGGCAAAGTAGCTCTGGGCCGTCTGGCTGGCCACCGAAAGGCGCAGGGCCTCGTGGCTGACCACGGTGTTCAGCAGCACGTCCGACAGCATGGTGTAGTTGTTGCGGTACTTGCCCCAGAAGTCCAGTTCCCAGCTGGCCGAGAGCTGGCCCTGGTAGTTCACGTAGGAACGGTCCGCGATGCTGTTGTAGTTGGCGATCTTGGTGGAGTTGCTCTGCGAGGTGGCCGCACCGGCGCCGCTCACCGAGGGGGCGAGCTGGCTGGTGCCCACGCCCAGCTTGGCCGCGGCGGAATCGATCTTGGCCAGGCTTTCCGCCAGATCCTGGTTGTTCTTCAGGGCTTCTTCCACCAGGGCATTGAGCACGGGATCATTGAAGCGGGTCCACCAGTCGGTGTTCAGCGGACTGGGTCCCAGATCCACGGAACGCCACTCCTTGGGGATGTCCTGCTCGGGACGCTTATAGTCGGGAGCCAGGGAGCAGCCCGTGACGGCCAGGCAGAGCACCAGCGTCAGGCCCGCTTTCAGCAGGGGGGTCATATATCCTCCTCCTCATCGAAGCTTTTCTTGCCTTCGTTGGGGTCCTTCTTGCCCTGCAGCTTCAGGGAGATCCGCATGATGGTGCGGAAGAAGTAGGGAACGAAGAGCGTGGCGATGCAGGTTGCGGCCAGCATGCCGCCCACCACGGCGGTGCCGATGGCGTGACGGCTGTTGGCACCGGCGCCGGAGCTGATGGCCAGCGGCACGCAGCCCAGGATGAAGGCCAGCGAGGTCATGACGATGGGACGGAAGCGCAGGCGCGCCGCATGCATGGCGGCCACGTCCAGACTGCGCCCGCCGCGCCAGGCCTCGACGGCGAATTCCACGATCAGGATGGCGTTTTTGGCGGCCAGGCCCACCAGGGTGACCAGAGCCACCTGGAAGTACACGTCATTGGACAGGTCGCGCAGCCAGGTGGCCACCAGGGCGCCGAACACGCCGAAGGGCACGGCCGTGAGCACGGCCAGCGGCAGCGACCAGCTTTCGTACTGGGCGGCCAGGATCAGGAAGACCATGACGAGCGCCAGCACGAAGATGACGGTGGTGTCGGCGCTGGCCAGCTTTTCCTGCAGGGCCGAACCGACCCAGCCCAGGCCGTAATCGCTGGACAGCATCTTTTCCGCCACCTTTTCCATGGCTTCCAGGGCCTGACCGGAAGAATAGCCGGGGGCCGGTTCACCCATGAGGTGGGCGGCGGGGAACACGTTGTAACGTTCCATGGTCTGGGGCGCCGTGCGGCGTTCCAGGGTCATGATGGCATCCAGGGGCACCATGCCGCCCTTGTTGGTCCGCACGAAGATGTCGTGCAGGGACTCGGGCAGCAGGCGGTAATCGGCCTCGGCCTGCATGCGCACCTGGAAGGTACGGCCCAGGTAGTTGAAGTCGTTGACGTAGAGCGCACCGAAGGTGGCGTTCATGGCCGTGAAGACATCGCTGATGCTGATGCCCATGTCCTTGCAGCGCTCACGGTCCAGGTTGGCGTAGAGCTGCGGGGCACCGGTGGAGAACAGGCTGCGCAGGGTACCGATGGCCGGATACTTGGGCTGGCCGTTCTCGTCACGGGACGTGGCTTCCGCCACGAAGGCATTGGCCGTGGCTTCCAGATCCTGGCTGGTGCCGGCGCCGCGCATCTGGATGAAGCCTTCAAAACCGCCCGTGGTGGACATGCCGCTGATGGGCGGCGGCGTGAAGCCGATGGTCACGGCTTCGGGCTGCATCATGGTCACGCCCAGCACCTTGGTACTGATGGCCGAGGCGCTGCTCTCCGGCGTGGTACGTTCGCTCCAGGGCTTGAGCACGGCAAAGAAGGTACCGTAGTTGCTCTTGGACGACATGGAGGTGATGTCCAGGCCGTTCAGGGTCATGACCGTGTCCACGGCCGGGTTCTTGCGCAGCACGTCCATGACCACGCGGGTCACGTCACGGGTGCGGTTCTGCACGGCACCGTCGTCCAGGATGGTCATGCCCAGGATGTAGCCCTGGTCTTCGTTGGGCACCAGGCCGCCGGGGACCACCCGGAACAGGAAGACCAGGCTGACGATCATGCAGCCGAAGAGGGCCATGGAGATCAGGCCGTGGTCCTTGATGAAACGCACCGTACGCACATAGCGGTGCGTGGTCTTGCCGAAGAAGTAGTTGAAGACGACGAAGGGCCTGGCCGGCTGATGGTCATGCGCATGCGGCTTGAGCAGCAGGGAGCACAGGGCCGGGGTCAGCGTCAGGGCCACGATGCCCGAAAGCACCACGGACACCGAGATGGTGATGGCGAACTGCTTGTACATCTGGCCCGCCAGGCCGCCCATGAAGGACACGGGGATGAACACGGCGCAGAGCACCAGCACGATGGCGATAACGGGGGCCGTCACTTCGCTCATGGCCTTGGCCGTGGCTTCCTTGGGCGGCAGGTGCTCGGTGCTCATGATGCGTTCCACGTTCTCCAGCACCACGATGGCGTCGTCCACCACGATACCGATGGCCAGCACCATACCGAACAGGGTCAGGGTATTGATGGTGTAGCCCAGGGCGTACATGCCCGCGAAGGTACCGATGATGGACACGGGCACGGCGATGCAGGGGATGAGGGTGGCGCGCCAGTTCTGCAGGAAGATGAACACCACCAGGAACACCAGGATCATGGCTTCCACCAGGGTGTGGACCACTTCGTTGATGGACTCCATAACGAAGTCGTTGGTGTCCACGATGATCTTGTAGTCGATGCCCTCGGGGAAGTTCTTGGCCAGCTCCTGCATGCGGGCGGTGACGGCCTCGCCGGTGGCGATGGCGTTGGCGCCGGGCAGCAGGTAGATACCCATGGCACGGGCCACCATGCCGTTGTATTCGCTGCTGACGCTGTAGTCCTTGCCGCCCATCTCGATGCGGGCCACGTCCTTGAGGCGCAGCATGGCGCTGTCCTCACCGGTGCGGATGATGATCTCGCCGAACTCCTGCGGCGTGGCCAGACGCCCCTTGGTATCGATCTGCCAGGAAAGCTGGGCGGTATCGGGCATGGGCGCGTCGCCCAGACGGCCGGGCGAGAACTGCGAGTTCTGCTCCTGGATGGCCGCGGCGATCTCGCTCACGGTGACGCCGTACTTGGCCAGCTTGTCCGGGACGAGCCAGATGCGCATGGCGTAGTCCATGTAGCCGAACACGGTCACGTCGCCCACGCCGGGCACACGCTTGAGTTCGTCGGCCACGTTCACCTGCATGTAGTTGTGCAGGTACACGGCGTCATAACGCCCGTCAGGCGAGAACAGGGCGATGATCTGCAGCATGGCCGGTGAACGTTTGGTCACCTGCACGCCCTGCAGGCGCACGGTCTCGGGCAGTGTGGTCTGGGCCAGGTTGACCTTGTTGTTGACGTTGACCAGGGCCATGTCCGGGTCGGTGCCCAGACTGAAATAGACGTTGATGGAGCCCGAACCGGAACCCGAGGAGGCCGTGGACGTCATGTAGAGCATGTTTTCCACGCCGTTGATGTTCACTTCCAGGGGGGCCAGCACGGTACCGGCGATGGTCTCGGCCGAGGCGCCGGGATAGAAGACCGTCACGTTGACCGTGGGCGGCACCAGTTCAGGATACTGGGCGATGGGCAGGGCCTTCATGGCCAGCGCGCCCACCAGCGTGATCACGATGGAGATGACCGACGAAAGGATCGGTCTGCGCAAAAAGATATTTGGTTTTGCCGAAGCTGCCATAGACCATCACCTACTTCTGAGCGGTCTTCTGGGCGGCCTGTCCCTTCTGGGCCTGTCCGTCACCCATGACGCTGACCTTGGCACCGGGGCGGGCCTTGACCATGCCTTCACAGATGATGCGTTCCCCGCCCTTGAGGCCGGAGTCCACAAGGTACATGTCGCCGATGGTCTCGCTGACCTCCACCTTCTGGGTGCCGACCACGTTGTCCTTGTCCAGGGTCATGACGAAGGAACCCTTCTGGGTGATGAGCACGGCCTTCTGGGGGATGAGCACGGCGTTGACCAGCACGTCGCCGTCCATGAAGATGCGCACATACTGGCCGGGCATGATCTGGCCGTCGCTGTTGGCGAAGGAGGCACGGGCCTGCACCACGCCGGTCTCGGGCTGCACGCGGCTGTCGATGAAGTCCACCTGGCCTTCGCCCTGGTACATGCTGCCGTCCAGCAGACGCAGACGGGCCTTGTAGATGTTGCCTTCGGGGAAGCGCAGGCGGCCTTCGGCGGCCAGCTGCTGACGGCGCATGTGCTGCGGCGCGGCAATGGAGAAATCGATGTACATGGGATCGGTCTGGTCCACGTAGGTCAGCAGGGAGTTGTTGCTGACCAGGTTGCCGGGCGTGAAGCTTTCCTTGGAGCTGTAACCGGACACGGGGGCCACCACCTGGCAGTAGTCCAGATTGATCTTGGCGGCACGCAGGGCAGCCTTGGCGTTGTCATAGGCGGCCTTGGCGTTGTCGCGATCCTTCTGGGAGACGGCGTTCTTGGCAAACAGGGGGCGCACGCGGTTCCACTCGCGCTTGGCGCTGTCGTACTGGGCCTCGGCCTGCTGGACGGCGGCCTCGTACTGGTCGCGCTCGATCTGGAACATGAGCTGACCGGCCTTGACGAACTCGCCTTCACGGTACAGACGCTTCTCGATGATGCCCTGCACACGGGCACGCACTTCGACGGACCGGGAGCCGGAGGCCTGGGCCTGGAATTCGGAAGGCCAGGGCACGTCCTTGGCTTCCACCTGGAAGACGCCCACCGGCGGGGCGGGCATCTGACCTTTTTGGGCACCTTCATCCTTGCATGCCGCAAGGCTGAAACAGAGAAGCAACAGCAGCGTTGCCAGAATGGTCTGTTTTCCGGTCATGATATCTTACTCCTGGGACAGCAGCGAACTGCCGATACGTGGAAAGCCCGCCCGCAAAGCGAGCGGGCTTTGAATCCCCTGCTAAACATTTTTTGCAAAATGCGTCAAGAAATGCAGGCTTATCTTGCTCTTAAAGTTCAATAAAGAAAAATCTTTTTATTCCAATGGGTTAGCGAACCGTACTTTTTTCTTGCAACCACTTTGAATAATTGACTAATTTTTTACGCCACTTTTTTAGGGGCTTTTCTGGCCTCAGCGGGCCGCCCGAAGAGCGCCCAGCGTCCCTGCCCTGGCGGCCATGAGCTCGGCCACCACGGAGACGGCGATCTGCTGCGGCGTGTCCGCGCCGATGCCCAGACCGATGGGGCAGCAGACCTTGTCCAGGGCCGCATCGCTGGCACCCTGCGCACGCAGCGCCTTGTACACCGAGGCTTTTTTGCTGCTGCTGCCGATCATACCAATATAGAAGGCGTCCGTTTCCAGGGCCTGGGCCAGGACCTCACGGTCGAAGCTGTGGCCGCGGGTCATGATGGCCACATAATGGTGCCGGCCAATGCCGCAGCGGGCCGCCAGATCCTCGAAGGCAGGCAGGGTCAGGCAACGCCGGGCCATGGGGAAACGCCGGGGATCGGCGAACTCCGCGCGGTCGTCCACCACGTCCACCACGAAACCGGCGGCATGGGCCAGACGGGCCGTCTCCAGCGACACATGGCCGCCGCCGCAGAGCAGCAGCACCGGCGGCGCGTCCAGGGCCTCCACATAACGTTCCGCCAGACCGTCCCGCACCAGGCCGGGACGGCCCTTGCGCCCGGCCAGCAGGGGCCGCACGGCTTCCGCGCCCTCGTGCAGGCCCGCCACCAGGGACTGGCCTTCGGGCAGGGCATCCAGATACAGGTCGCGCACGGGCGCATCGGCCCGGCTCACGTCCAGCAGCCAGATGCCGGTCAGCCCGGCTTTCAGGGCCGCGTCCGCCGCACGGAACAGGGGCGCCTGCGCAGGCGTCAGATATTCACAGAGCAGATCCATGCTGCCACCGCAGATCATGTCGCTGTCGGGGCCAAGACCGGTGAGGTCGCAGCGCACGCGGGCGGAGCGTCCTTCCTTCAGGCAGACATTGGCCGCCTCCACGGCACGGGCTTCCAGCAGACCGCCGCCCACGGTGCCTTCCAGACCGGCAGCGGTCAGCAGGGCACGGGTACCGGCGGCACGCGGGGCCGAGCCTTCGCGCTCCACCACGGTCAGCAGGACCACGGCCTGCCCTTCGTCCAGCAGCCGGGCCGCGCGGGCCTCCAGGTTCAGCGGTACGCCCAGGCCATCCACCGGGGCGCTCACCAGCACCGGCGAGGCCGGCGCTTTAGGCATCCTGTCCATCGTCGCCTCCTTTCACATAGCCGCAGCCCTTGGTGGGGCACATGATCTTGACGCTGCCGTCGCGGCCGCGCTTCTCCACCAGATAGGAGGAATTACAGCGCGGGCAGGGTCCGGGCACGGGCTTGTCCCACAGGGCGAAATCACATTGCGGGTAGCGGTCGCAGGAATAGAAAAGCTTGCCGCGCTTGGTGCTTTTTTCCACCATGCGGCCTTCGCCGCAGCGCGGGCACATGACGCCCGTGGCCATGGGCGCGGTATAGTTGCAGTCCGGGTAGCCCGTGCAGGCGATGAAGCGGCTGCCCGTACGGGCGTGCTTGATGACCAGATCCTTGCCGCAGCGCGGGCACTCGCCCACCTTTTCCAGTTCGGGCTTCTGCGGGGCCACGATCTCCAGACGGCCGTCCTCGGTGCGCTGGAAATTGCTGGTGAAACGGCAGTCGGGATAGCCGCTGCAGGCCAGGAAGGGCCCGGCCTTGCCGAACTTGATCATCAGGGGCTTGCCGCAGTCGGGGCAGGCCAGATCGGTGGGCAGGCCGCCCTTGACGCTCTGCATGTTCTTGGCGGCAGCCGCCAGCGTGGGGTTGAAATCCGCGGCAAAGGCATGCATCAGGTCCACCCACTGCTGGTCGCCGTCGGCCACCTTGTCCAGCAGGCTCTCCATCTCGGCCGTGAAGCCCACGTCCATGAGATGCGGGAAGTGCTGCACCAGCTGCTCACAGACCACGCGCCCCAGATCGGTGGGGATGAAGTGGCGGTCCTGCAGGCGCACGTATTCGCGGTCCTGCAGGGTGGAGATGATGCTGGCGTAGGTGGAGGGGCGGCCGATGCCCTGCTCTTCCAGTTCGCGCACCAGGCTGGCTTCGCTGTAACGGGCCGGGGGCTGGGTGAACTTCTGTTCCTTGTCCAGCTTCTCCAGCTTCAGGGTCTGGCCGGCCTCCAGAGGCGGCAGCTCGGCATCGCCTTCGTCCTTGCCGCGGGGCAGCACGGCCAAAAAGCCGGGAAAGAGCAGGCGCTCGCCCTTGGCCTTCCACTGGGTACGGCCGCAGGCCACGGTCACCGTGGTGTCGTGGAAGCGGGCCCCGGCCATCTGCGAGGCCACGAAGCGCGACCAGATCAGGCGGTACAGGTTGTACTGGTCCGGGGGCAGGGCCGCCTTGACCATCTCGGGCGTGATGTTCACATCCACGGGCCGGATGGCTTCGTGGGCGTCCTGCGCGCCGCTCTTGGTCTTGTAGACGCGCTTCTTGGCCGGCAGGTAATCGTTGCCGAACTCGCGCTGGATGAAGTCGTGCGCCGCCTGCCGGGCCTCGTCGGCGATGCGGGTGGAGTCGGTACGCATGTAGGTGATGAGGGCCGTGATGCTGCCGTCTTCCATCTCCACGCCTTCGTAGAGGCGCTGGGCGATGTTCATGGTGCGCTTGGCCGTGTAGGAAAGACGCTGGTTGGCGGCCTGCTGCAGGGTGGAGGTGATGAAGGGCGGCTGCGGCGCGCGCTCGCGCTTCTTCTGTTCCACGCTCTCCACCACGAAGGGCTGGCCCTTGAGCTCGGCCTCCAGGGCGTTGGCCTCCTCGGCATTGCGGATCACGGCCTTCTTGCCGCCGATGCGCGCCAGTTCCGCACGCACGGAGGGCGGCACCCCGGCGCCCAGCAGTGCCTTGAACAGCCAGTATTCTTCCGGCTTGAAGGCGGCCCGCTCGGCCTCGCGCTCCACGATGAGGCGCAGGGCCACGGACTGCACGCGTCCGGCGGAGATGCCGCGCTTGATGGTCTTCCAGAGCAGGGGCGAGATCTTGTAGCCCACCAGGCGGTCCAGCACGCGCCGGGCCTGCTGGGCATCGAAAAGGTGCTGGTTGAGCTCGCGCGGATGGGCCAGGGCCTCCTTGACGGCGCGGGCGGTGATCTCGTTGAACTGGATGCGTTTGATGTCCTTGGCCTTGTCGCGGATCAGCTCCGCCACATGCCAGGCGATGGCCTCCCCTTCGCGGTCCGGGTCGGGGGCCAGATAGACGGTGTCGGCCTTGGCTGCGGCGCTGCGCAGCTCGCTGACCACGTTCTTCTTATTGTCGATGATCTCGTACTGGGGGGCAAAATCGTTGGCTTCGTCCACGCCCAGACTGCTGGACGGCAGGTCGCGCACATGGCCCACGCTGGCCTGCACCATGTACTGCGGTCCCAGAAATTTCTTGATGGTCTTCACCTTGGCCGGCGATTCCACGATGATCAGCTGCTTGCCCATGATGTCCCTTGTCCATCCGACTGCCGGACGGCAGTGGCAGGAGGTGAATGAAAAAAGACGGTCCCGTGGACCGTTCATGCTGCCTTGAGGCTGCCCGGAAGGAAAAAGAAGCAGGGAAAAAGCCGGGCCCGCCAGGTCCGCGGCAAGGGCCCTCAGGCCTGCCGTGTGCGCGGAGGATACGGCAAAATGCAGCCACGTCAAGCCCGCGTCGCCGCCACAGGGGCTCCCGGCGCGCCCTTTCCGCCGTCTGGACAGGCCTACCGGCCTGGGATACAATATATAAATGACCGAGATCATTTTCCCCCTCAAGGAGCCGTCATGCATCCGCACCGCATCCTGAGCCTGTTGTTCCTCCTGCTTCTGTCCTTGGCCCTGGGGGCCTGTGCCTCGCACGATGCCCGCCCGGCGCCGGAGCCCGGCGCGCCCCTGCCTGCCGTCCCCCTGGAACGGGGCGACAGGGTCTTCATCAAGATCGAGAACGGCAAGAGCATGACGGAGGATCTGCACTCCATGCTCACGGCCTATCTGCAGAGCGAACGCGGCCTGAACCCGGCCTCGGACGTCAAGGAAGCCGACCTGGTGATCCTGGTGGAGATCCGCGACGTCTGGGCCACCAGCGACGGCAGCCGGGTGAGCGCCGGACGCACGCTGGGCAACGTGGGCACGGGCACCATGCTGGGCGTGCTGCTGGGCGGTCGCCATCGTAGGCGCGGGCATCGGCGCCACGGTGGGCGGGGGCGCCACCCTGCACGACGCGGGCGACAGCTACACCATCTGGGCCATGGAAGCCGCCGTGGGCACGGCCGCCTGCCGCATCCCCGACAAGGACAGCCTGCACACCGTTGCCGTGACCAGCCGCGGCAATCCCCGCAGCAAGGAAGAGGCCTTCGCCGGGCTGGATCGGCACGGGCTATAGCACCTT
>OGXD01001808.1_pt1 | contig 15167 bp, 19 predicted proteins | sample 1576211 | NCBI WGS metagenome assembly OGXD01 (sample SAMEA3541470, study PRJEB24748) | human gut metagenome | biome: human gut; feature: human-associated habitat; material: faeces | place: China | collected 2012
CGTCCTCGGAAGTCTTAATCAGCTTCATGTTGCCGGTTTTTACTTCCAGATTGAGATAGCCCACCATCTGATCGGAAACGGTAGCTCCATAGGTGGCGAAGTCCTGCGTACCACCACCGGATACGCCGTCCGTCCAAACCACAACGCCGCTGCGCTGGGCGGTGATCTTCTCCGCTTTCACAGTCACAGAACCTTTGATAGCCTGATTGGATGTGATGGTAAGCTGATTGCCGTCCACCGAAAAGTTCAAGCCGGTGGTGCTGCTGGTAAAGGTGTAATCACCCAGCACATTGTTGGTGTCCGTCAGAGTGACGGAATACTTTTCGCCATCCCATTTCAGTTCATAAGCTCCGGCGTTTGCGCTGCTGCTGAAAAAGCTGGGCAGCATGGTGTGGCGCTTTACGGCGCTCTCAATGGCAGAATACTGGCTAAAAATCTGGCTGCGCAGCGGATGACTGCTGCTGATATATTCCGCCACATTGTTTTTCCCCTGGGCGTTGGCATCCACATGGTTAAACTGGCTATCACGCTCACCGACAACCGTTTCCCAAACAAGAAGCTGGGTAGCGATATAACCCGCCATCTCATTGGCGTCATCGGGATTGTTGCTGTTCCACGAAGTATCGGTGCAACGGCGGAAAAATCAAAGTGTGCTGATACCGGTCTCCATGCCTGTGAGTATGTATTGGATTGCACATGGTATTACGGAATGGGTAAATATAACAGGTATTTTAAAGCAAAGGCAGAAGGAGACATAGCAGAAGACGGACACGACACACGCATTGCATGTACGAGGCTGACGTTGCTGAAAGAACTTACCAACCGGGATATCGCAAAAGAAGCCATGCTTTACATGATACATCATCCTCGACGGGATAACTGGAAGACTTCCCGCCATATGGTACAGGTAAATGAGAACACGGCAGAGATCAGGATCCCGGACGGAATCGCCATTGCCAGGGGTGCTTCGAGGGGACAGCATCCAAAAGTAAGCGGCTGTGCCGGAGCACATTTGGGGCTGATCCGGGAAGAAAAAGGAAAGATCACGGCGGCCAAGATATTTGATGTGGACGGAGTCTATATCCTGCCGGGAGTGTGGTACACCTTGGAAGACCTGGCAGAAGCAGAAAGGAGGCAGCAGGCATGAAGTGGACAGAAATACTCAGGACACCGGTGATACCGGCAGATAAAAAGAGAAATAAACAGATCACGTTCCAGACAACGGAGAATTATCTGATACTGGATATCTGGAGAGGTGGAAATAACATCTGCCGCCATGCAATCAACCTGAAAACATGGGAATACGGCACATATTTTCCGGATACCGGCATAAAGCAGGCAACAAATATCAACAGCTGTACAGATAACTATGAAAGAGAGTACTGGGATTACCGGCTGAAAGAGAAAGAATGGCTGACACCGGAGCAGATCAGGGAACTGGATATCCTTACCAGAGAAAAGAAGGATTGGGTAAAAGATGTATTGCAGCGCATAGAGCGGATGGAGACAGACTATAACGCAGAAAAGCGGGAACAGGCCAGAAACAGTAAGGAGGAGCGCATCCGTAGATTAATGGACAAATGTCCAAAACCGGGAAAAGCAGTATATGACTGGATCACAGAACAGATGGTAGGAGATCTGCAGTATGCCTTTTATGACAAACAGAAAAAGACCTGCCATTGCACAGCCTGCGGCGGAGATTTTCCGGAAGAGGCAGCATGCATCCCTGTGAAACATAGAAAGCAGATCACCTGTCCGCTGTGTGGACATCTTCTGACCGTGGATAAGAGAGCGGATATACTCATCGTTGCAACGGACTGGCTTACCATGATCCATAACGTGGATGATAAACAGGGAGTGGAGCGGCACTTTAAGGTAAAAGTGGAGTGGGACAGATACGGAACGAGAACCACGGAACTGGAGGAGCACATCCGGATGATGATGCTGCGGAACACAAAGGATATCATGAAAGTCTATTACTATGGGAGCCTTTACTGGCCGGGATGGAGCACCGGAAACAACAGCAACCGAAGATGGCACAGCGCCTATCTGTATCCGGACACAGAAGGTATTCAGGCCGGATTACATGGAACGGCATATGAGGCATGGACAGATGTATTTCCGAAACTTGCCCAGATGGGAATAAAAGCGCACTATAACGGTCTCATGGTGGAAAGTAACAGAGCGTTTACCGGTATCGCAGAATATATGGCAAAGGGACGCTTTTACCGTCTGCTGGATGAACTGTCACAGTGCATCACCTACTGGGGCGGATATTCAGGGAGCACGATTGATGTATCCGGAGAAAATGCAGAGGAGATACTGCAGATAGAGGATAAACAGCTGATCAACCGTCTCAGACAGGCAGACGGCGGAATGTGTATGCTGCGCTGGCTGCAGTGGTCCAACCTCAACAAAAAGAAGCTGTCAGAGCAGTACATATCCTGGGCAGAAAAAAATAAGATCGAACCGAATAACTATCTGCAGTCGGAAGCGGGAAAATACCTGACACCGGAACAGTTAATGAATTACATCAACAGGCAGAAAAAAGAAAGCTATCCCAGCAGAACCATAGCGGGAGTCTGGGATCAGTACGAGGATTATCTCAGCATGGCAATGGATTTAGGGAAACACATGGAGGATGCCCTGGTGTACCGTCCCAGGGAATTGAAGCGCCGACACGATGAAGTCAATGCAGAGATGGAGCTGCGACGGGAAGAAATCAAGCGGAAACGGGATGCAAGAGAAGCCGCATGGCAGGCACAGAAAATGAGGGATAAGTATCCGGGATATGAGGATATCCTTTCCGAGATCAGTGAGAAGTTTGAGTATCAGAATGACACCTATTGCATTGTGGTTCCCAGGGATTTTATGGAGATCACGGCAGAGGGCATGGCACTGCATCACTGCGTAGGCAATACAGAGAGGTATTTTGACCGGATAGTCAGCAGAGAGACCTATATCTGCTTCTTGAGGCAGCAGGAGTCTCCGGACAAGCCTTTTTACACGATCGAGGTGGAGCCGGGCGGTACAATCCGCCAGCACCGGGGAGCCTATGACGAAGAACCGGGCATAGAGGAGATCAAGCCGTTCCTCCGTGAGTGGCAGAAAGTAATCCGCAAGCGTATGAGCAAGCAGGATCATGAGTATGCGGCACAGAGCGAAATCCTGCGCCAAAAAAACATAGAAGAACTGAAGGCAAAAAATAATACTGTAGTCCTGAAAGGACTAGCGGAAGATCTGATGGAGGTAATCTGAATGTATTTTGTTGCAGACACAGAGAAAAGGCAATGTGAAATCAATGGGATAACAGTGAAGGAGCGCGGGGTGTATCTGTTCCGATTCCGGGCAGACGGAGATATAAAATGGGGACACGCAAGAGTGGACGAGATTAATGAGGACAAGATAGTGCTCCGGACGTGGCAAGGAGCACCTGCAATTACAGTATCTGTGGGTGATGTACTGGAAGTACACAGCGGAGAAGCACAAGTAGAAAAACTGGACGAAGATATCATGCGGAAATTAATACGAGGAGCGGTATATTCGGAGAACACCAAAAGGTTTTAAAAGGAGATAGGCAATGGAAAATATCATTTATCAAAAAACATACCAGGAATATAAACAGGAACTGGATGCAGTTCTCACCCGGACAGCAGAGGATTTTGTACAGATCGGCTATCTGCTCAAGGTGGCCAGAGATACAAATATATTGGCAGAGAGCGGATATGCAACCGTGACAGACTTTGCCAAGGCAGAATATGGCATAGATAAGACACAGGTAAGCCGCTTTATCAGTATCAATGACAGATTTTCTGAGGATGGCTACTCTGATCATCTGCTCACGAGCTACAAGGGATTTGGATACGCAAAACTTACATTGATGTTGCAGATCCCCGACGAGATCAACGAGGTACTTCCGCCTACGTTGTCCAAGGCAGAGATTCAGGACATAAAGGACGAGGTGGATGCTGAGAGCAAGGTCACGGATATTGAGGTGGAGATTGAGAAGGCAGAGGCAGCAGCCGTAACGGACAAGCCCATTCTTCCACCGGAGGGATCACCGCTGAAAAGAAACCTATGGCAGCTGGGTAAGGAACAGGAAGAGCTCTTCCGGAAGTTGTGGGAAATATGCAATAAGGGACAGTATCCGCATAGCGCATCAATTATGGATGCACTGATACCGCAGGGGGATGCGGTGTACACCGTCCGGATCCCGGGAGAGCGCAGGACACAGATCATTATAAATTCTGACGGTGCCACGGTAATCAACCTGAAGACGTTGGAGCGGAGTAAGTACATACCAGAGGACATCTGCCATGAAGTAGAAGAACTGCTTAATGGAGGCAGCAGTCCTGAGGAGCAGTACAAGATGCTATATTGCGAGAACATGACTCCGGAAGAACTGGGAGTTGCACCGGTGCAACCGGATGAGACCCCGAAAGAGAAGAAACTGGAAAAGCGTAAGGAATCCCGTGTGACCAAGGCAAACACCGAAAAGAAAAAGCCCAAGGAACCGGAAAAGAAGCCGGAGCAGATGACCATCCCGGGAGCCGCACCGGATCCGGCACCGGAAGAGCCGCAAACACAGGCAAATGACTCGTCTTCCGGGGAAACTGACGTGGATAATCAGAATACCGACACCATGGGATCGGAAGAGCAGGTACCTGGGCAGACCGACATCGAAAATGACTTTCCGCAATATTGCCCGGACGAGGGAGACCAGCGCACAGCTTACCGTCAGTCCATCCGTGGTAGCGTGGAGAACCTGGTACGATATGTCGAGATGGATCTGATCGTTGCCGCCAGACAGCAGCTGTCCGATATCGCTGGTTATCTGGACCGTCTGGAAGAACTCAGCAAAGGGGGCGGACAGGATGCCGAAGATGTCGAAACAGGCACGGGCGAGGGAGTTTAATGCCGCCTCCCGGCAAATCATCAAGGAGCGGGATCTGTACCAGTGCATCTTTTGCCGTATGGGATATCACATGGAGGACGTCACTTGGTACGGACAGCAGCTACAGAGCATCATGCATTACATACCAAGATCCCACGGCGGACTCGGGATCCCTCAGAATGGAGCCCTGGGCTGCCAGAGTCACCACGAAATGCTGGATAACGGCAACAAGGGCAGACGGGATGAGATGCTGCAGATGTTTAGGCAGTACCTGCAGGATCATTACCCGGACTGGTCGGAGGATGCCCTGACCTACAGCAAATGGAAATAATGTATATACAAATTTGTATATACAAAAATCGGAGGATATATGAAAGCAAAGACAGAAGTTATCTCACTCCGGCTGACACAGGAGGAAAAGCGCAGATTGGAATATAGTGCAGAAAAAATGGGAAAGAGCCAGTCATATATCCTGACCACAGCATTAAATGCATATTACAAATCTGTCCGGAAGAATCTGGACGGTGTAATAGAAGAATAGACCTTTTGGAGTGTACTCACAATCACTGTAAACATAGCCACGGGGCGGCCGCTGAGACCAAGAGGCAGCAGTCGTCCGGAAAGGAGACAACAATGCAGGAGTACAAAGAGTGTACCGGTGATATCCTGCCGGATCCAGTGCCGCGCATCCGCAATATACATATAGGTGACATAATCAAAACAGTACGTAAGGTAATTGAGGAGCCACTGGAAATTCGCGGACGTGGTCGGCATCAGGTCATAAGCGAGACAAGAGAATACGAGGTAACCGCGATTTACCCACATATGATTCAGACCCGCGACTGCAAGACAGGCTTTACGAGGTGTTTTTCCTACGGCGAACTCACAACGATGGGACTGGAATGGCAGGGAGAACAGAAATGAAGACGGTCGAAAAGAAAATTCTGCCCAAGTACTTCCGGGCAGTCCGGGAGGAAAAGAAGAACTTTGAATTGCGAAAAGATGAAGATGATGTACAGCCGGGAGATGTCCTGATCTTAATGGAGTGCGCAGGTGGAGAATATACTGGCCGGACAGAGGTGCGCCGGATCCGGTACGTGCTCCGGGATGTACCAGAGTATGGATTGATGCCAGGACACTGTATCATTGGATGGTAAAGGAGGATGCTATGAAAAATAAAAATGTGTGGTTTGCTTATGCAGCAGCCTGGATATCTACGGCAACAGCGGTGATATTTGCTATCAAATATACCGGATCAGCGTGGTGTTTAGTGGCACTGGTGCTGCCGGCAATGCAAAAGATAAGTATCAGAAATGATGAAGAGAATGGCAAATAACTTAGGAATGGAGGTAGAGAATATGAGCAAGACAGAGATCTGTCAGATGTGTGATAACTATTCGGTGCGCAACAAGTGTGATCAGAAGAAAGAATGTAAAATCATGAAAATGATCGATGAAAATGCAGCATTAAAAAAGCAGGTGAGGGAGCTTAAAAAGGAGCTTACGGATGCAAAGCTGAATATGTCGTACATGGTCAACCCAAATGCCATCGGTAACAGGAATGACATGGGATGGTAACTTAGGATTTAGCAAAGGAGCTGAATATGGGAAAAATTAAAGTGAGTGAAATTGAAATAATTGTCACTGGAAAAAAAGAAAAACCTTATTTTGAAATAAAATACAGAGAGGTAGGAAAACGGTATTACAATATTGGCTTCAGCTCATACAACCTGGATTATGTTTTCGATTGGAAAGAAAAGTGTTTCGAGGTGATTAAGCCAAAAAAGAATATCTTTAGAAAAGTGTTTAGGATTTAGTGGAGGTAAAACATGAGTGATGAAGAATTTGAAAAATTAGAAAAAAGTGCAAATATTTTGGAACAGAACGCAAGCCTTAAATGCAATTCAGATGTTCAAAAAGCACAGAATTTTTACAATGGATATCATCAAGGATTAGAGGATATGTTAAAGATTTTAAGAAGAAACTGAACATATTTTAGGATTTAGCGGAGGTAAAAAGTTGTGCAGCGGATGTATTTGTGATCACTGTGCGAACAGTGCAGAATGTTTTGATCATTGTCCTGGAGAGATGGACGAACCGTGCTTTACCTGTGATGAGTGTATCTACTATGACGGCAAAAGCGACAGACGTGTGATGTGGCGAGACGAATGTCCTAAGTACAAGATAACGGAGTACTGGGCAGCTCGACTTAGGCGAAAAATGAAAAACATTTAGAATTTAGTGAAGGAAGGGCATGAGTATAGATAACGGAGAAGTGAAGTATTATCAACCGAGATTTGCAAAATGGATTCAATCAGCGAAATGGGATAGCATTGCTGAGAGGTTATCTGAAACAAGTATGTCTCTTATTACACAGGTTATGAATGCAGAAAAAGATGGAGACTGTAGTTGGATTGTATGGTATGAATGTGATCATGTTCTCGAGAGCATAAGAAAAATTGCAAATCGGTTAAACTGAAATATTAGGATTTAGTGGAGGTATGAAATGTTAAAACCAAATTGTGAAGCAAAAGAATTTGAAAAGTACGGATTTAAGCGTTGTAAAGGAATAGCAAGAGAAAGCGATTGTTATTATTTGTGCGTTGCCAGAGGGTGCAAAATGCTTTTCGTAAGTAATCGTCTTTTTTGTGTTAATGATTGGAAAGACGATGATCCACGAATACATGAAAATCCAAATTGCAAATACAGAGATCATAGAGATGCACTGGATATTATATATGATTTGATTAAGGCTGATATGCTGGTTAAGTTAACTGAAATATCGGAAAAATCGTGTGACAAAAAGGAGATATGTATGGCGAGACCGAAGAAAAAATGTAAGAAGAACATCCGGAAGAACATCCGGGAGAATATCAGCATGGACCCGGAGCAGTTCGCCCAGTGCTGCCAATGCTGAGACTTCTATGACCGCTCCCGATGGCTACGTCTACGTCAAGGTGGCTACCGGCATCAGCGATGACGATTACATCGAAGTGAAGAGCGGCCTGCAGGAGGGCGATACCATCGCTTACGACAACTCCAGCGTCAGTGCGACCGACTTCTACAGCACCATGATGGTGTCTGCCGAAGGAGGCGACGAATGAGCGCCCTGATCGAGTTTGACGAGGTCTGCAAGTACTATCAGATGGGTGACACCCTCGTCAAAGCGGCAGACCACATCTCCATGAAGATAGAGCGGGGCGAGTTCGTGGCCATCGTGGGCCAGTCCGGCTCCGGCAAATCCACCTGCATGAACATCATCGGCTGTCTGGATATACCCACCCATGGCCGGTATCTGCTGGACGGCAGCGACGTCGGCAAGATGAACCGCCGTGAGCTGGCGGCCATCCGGAACGAGAAGCTGGGCTTCATCTTCCAGCAGTACAACCTGCTGCCCAAGCTGACCCTGCTGGAAAATGTGGAAGTCCCCCTCATCTACGCGGGCGTAGGCGGCAGCGAGCGCCGCAGCCGCGCCATTGCAGCGCTGGAACAGGTGGGTCTGGGCAGCAAGCTCCGGAACAAGCCCAACCAGCTCTCCGGCGGCCAGCAGCAGCGTGTGTCCATCGCCCGCGCCCTTGTCCGCAACCCGCCCATCATTCTGGCCGACGAGCCGACGGGTGCGCTGGACTCCCACACCGGCCGGGAAGTGCTGGGAATGCTTCAGGAATTGCACAAACAGGGCCACACCGTGGTCCTCATCACCCACGACAACTCCATCGCCGTGCAGGCTGAGCGCATCATCCGTCTGGAGGACGGTGTCGTCGTCTACGACGGCGACGCCCACGCACCCGAGGCGGTCGTTCAGCCGAACCTCATGATGTCGGCCCCGAAAGCCGGAGAGGAGGGAGCGAACGCATGATAAAGGAGACCTTCAAGCAGGCCATCCAGAACGTGTGGAGCAACAAAGTCCGCACCTTCCTCACCATGCTGGGCATCATCATCGGCGTCATGGCCGTCATCGTCATCGTCGGCCTCGGCAACGGCATGACCAACATGATGCAGGACTTCTACTCCGACATGGGCAGCGATATTCTGGCCGTCAACGTCATGACCGCCAGCACCCGCACGGTGGAGGTCAGCGATGTGTATAACATCATCAACCAGAAGCCGGAGTATTATCGGGGCCTTTCGCCCATCGCCAGCGCCGGCGGCGACACGCTGCGGGTGGCGGGCGAGAAGTACCGCCGCACCGGCATCAGCGGCGTCAACGAAGATTATATGACCATCAACAACTACAAGGTGGCCAAGGGACGGGGCATCCAGTACACCGATTTGATAGACAACAAGAATATCTGTGTCATCGGCGACTATGTGGACCGCAGGATCTTCGGCGGCAACGGTCTCGGCAGCACCCTCAAGGTAGGCGCCAGTGAGTACCGCATCGTGGGCGTGCTGGAAGGCCGCTCCAAACCCGCCTCTCAGTACGAGGGCGGCAACGACGACGTTGTTCTCATTCCCTATACCACCCTGATGAGCGTCAACAACACCAGCAGTGTCAGCGAGTATTACGTCGTGCTGCAGGATGCAGACCACTCGGATGCAGCGCAGGAGTATCTGCAAAAAAGCATCAAGAAGCTGGTCAGCAAGGACGACTATGTCTACGTTATGAGCCTGAGCGCAGCCATGAAGCAGATGTCCTCCATGATCAACGTCATGGTGGGCGTCCTGACGGCCATTGCAGGCATCTCGCTGCTGGTCGGCGGCATCGGCATCATGAACATCATGCTGGTGTCTGTCACCGAGCGCACCCGTGAGATCGGTATCCGCAAGGCACTGGGCGCACAGGAGAGCACCATCCTGACCCAGTTCGTCGTGGAGGCCGGCGTCACGTCGGCGCTGGGCGGCTGCTTCGGCATCGTGCTGGGCTACATCGTCTCGGCCATCATCAACCAGATCCTTCCGTATATCCTGACGGACATCACCCTGAACGTCACCCCCTCGGCGGACGCGGCGGCCATCGCCGTGGGCATCTCCTGCGGCATCGGCGTCCTGTTCGGCTTCCTGCCTGCCCGCCGTGCCGCCCGCCTGAACCCCATCGAAGCGCTCAGATATGATTAAGGAGTTTACCATGAAAAAACGATTCCTCGCATTCCTGCTGGCTGTCTGCGTGGCTGTTTCCATGCTGGTGCTGCCCGCTTCTGCGGTCGGCTCCAACGCGGCAGTCCAGACGGCGACGGCACTGGGCGGTCTGACCGCCGAGCAGGCCGGTTCTCTGGGTGCGCCCCTCACTCGTGGGCAGGCGGCCCGCCTCCTCACCGCATTCTCTGCTTACCGCGATACCACCACGGCACAGGGCCGCACCGGCCGCCTTTATAGCGACGTGGACAGCGACTCTCCCTATGCGGTCTACATCCGCACTGCCGTCCAGAACGGCTGGATGACCGGCTACTCTGACGGCAGCTTCCGCCCGGACAACACCGTCACGCTGGAAGAAGCCTGCACCATGGCGCTGCGCCTGCTGGGCTATGATGTGGCAAAGCTGGGCGGTACCTTCCCCACAGCTCAGCTCAGTAAGGCCAGCGCACTGGGCCTGCGCAATGAGATCAATGCCCGTCAGGGCGAGACTCTGACCCTCGAGCAGGGTACCATGCTCTTCTACAACGCCCTCACCGCCATGAACGGCAGCGGTCAGGTCTACGCCTCCACCCTGGGCTTTGCGGTGAGCAACGGTCAGGTGGACATCTCCTCCGTCCTGCTGGACAACGTCAAGGGTCCCTTCGTGGCTGATGTTTCCACAGTTCTGCCCTTCGCCCCGGCGGCCATCTACCGCAACGACGAAGTCACCACCTCTGCGGCCCTCTCGCCCTATGATGTCTACTATTATAATGAGAGCGCCCGCACCGTGTGGATCTACAATAAGCGTGCCGCAGGCCGCGTGACGGCTGTCTCGCCCTCGGCCAGCGCCCCGACCTCTGTGACTGTGGCCGGGGTCACCTACGCCATCGCTTCGCCCTCTGTGGCCTATCAGCTGTCTTCTCTGTCCGGCGGCGGCGTGGGTCAGGTGGTCACTCTGCTGCTGGGCATGAACGATGCAGCTGTCTCCGTCCTCACCGGCGACGCGGCAGACGCTGTGTTCTACGGCGTGGTCCAGTCCTCATCCCGCACCCTCGTGGAGACCAACAGCGCTGAGGTGCAGCAGGCTGTCTCGGTCATGTGTACCGATGGCACGGCCCGCACCGTCAACGTAAACAATAAGCTCAATTTCCCGGCCGGCAAGCTGGTGGAGATCAGCGTGGACGGTGACGGCGAAAGCGTCCGGTCCATCTCGCCCCGCTCGACCAGCGGCACCGTCAGCGCCGACGGCACCGCGCTGGGCGACACCCCGTTTGCAGACAACGTGCAGATCATTGATACGACGTCGGAGGGTGTGGCTGGGGCAGTTCGCCCCAGCCGCCTATCGGGGGTAACTCTGAGCGAAAGCGACATCCGCTACTACACCACCAATTCTGCGGGCCAGATCGACCGGGTCATCCTCGACGATGTGACCGGTGACCTGTGGGAGTACGCTGCGCTGGATTCTGTCCGCCGCCTGACGGACGAAGCCGCCAAGAAGATCGACAAAAAGATCAGCGACAAGGCACAGGACGCCGCAAGAGAGGCCGCAGGCCTCCCCGCTGCGACCACCACCAAGGTAGACAAGACCGATGAGGAGACCTTCCAGGATGTGAAGAACATCCTTGTCCCCAGCACCAGCGATGTGCTCTACGGCCTCATCGACGGCAGTGTCGTCAGCTCTACCTGGAACACCCTTACCGGCAAGACGGACCAGCTGTTCAGCTATGTGCTCCGCCGCACCGGCGACAGCGTGGGCGGTACGCTGGGCGACTTCCTCAACTATCTGGGCGAGGGTGCGACCTACGTCTGCTACTCCGGCGGCAAGCAGGTGGCCTACAGCACCGCCACCAAGTACCCCGTTATCGCAGGCGGCATCGCCATCGGTCGTTCTGCTGACGGCAAGGCCATCAACCGGATGCTCCAGCTCTCGCCGGTAGTCGTCGATAAGCTGGGCGCAGCTTCGGTCATGAGCGGCGATAAGCGCTATGAGACTGCCGACGATATGCAAGTGTATCTGTGGTCGAACGGCCAGTATTTCGCCACCTCGCTGCCCAAGATCAACACCGAGGATTATAAGCTCATCGGCTGGTACGACAACTTCGGCTGCTCCGGCGGCAGGAAGATCCGTATCCTTGTGGCCGTCAAGACGAACTGAGCCTGAAATTTTCCAATAACAGAACAGCAGCCTCACCGAACGCAGAGTGAGGCTGCTGTTTTTTGCACTTAGCCGTTGGACTGGGGGACAAGACGGATGAGGGCTGCGCTGTATGAAACACATCCGGGACGCGGCAGAAAAAGGGCCTTCCCATTTGCCACCGGCCCGGTTTCGTGTTACAATAAAAACCGGAGAAATAGCGGAAAAAAGGAGGCGCGGCAATGATACGCATTGCTCTGGTCGAGGACGAGGCAGAGGTGCGGGCGCAGCTGCAAGGCTATGTGCAGCGGCACACCCGGCAGTACGGCACCGAGTTCGCGGTGACGGAGTTCGCTGACGGCATGGAGCTGCTGGATGATTACCGCCCGGTGTACGACATCCTGTTTCTGGACGTGGAGATGAAGCATCTGGACGGCATGGAGACGGCCCGGCGGGTGCGGGAGCTGGACAAGGACGTCATCATCGTTTTTATCACGAATATGGCACAGTATGCCATCGGCGGGTACGCGGTGGGCGCGCTGGACTATGTGCTCAAGCCGGTGCCTTATTTTGCGTTTTCGCAGCAGCTGCGCAAGGCCGAAGAACAGCTGCGCCGCCGCGCACGGCATTATCTGGCCCTGCCGGTGGAGGGCGGGATGCGGCGGCTGGATTCGTCCCTCATCTATTATCTGGAAAGCGAGGGACACCGCGTCCATTTTTATACTGAAGAGGGCGATTTCGTGGCGGCAGGCACCCTGAAAGCCTTTGAGGAAAAGCTGGCCGAGCGGCCCTTTGCCCGCTGCAACAGCGGCTACCTTGTCAATCTGGCACAGGTGAAGAGCGTGCAGCAGGGGATGGTGCAGGTGGGACCCTACGAATTGCAGGTCAGCCGCCCCCGGCGGAAAGCCTTCCTCGCGGCGCTGGCCGACCACATCGGGGGTGAGGGTGCATGACGGCACTGCCCAGCATCCCGCGCCTGTATACGGCGCTGGCCGAGTGTCTGGCCGTGGGCATCTACGCCCTGCCGCTGGGCATCCGCTTCGGCAAAACGGCCACCATCGCTGCCAGTGCGGCAGGGGCGCTGGCCCTGAGTGCTTTTTTGCAGGCCACGGGCAGCGTCCCGCTGGCGTGGTGGATCCCCTGCATGGCGGCAGCTGTGGGGATACAGTATTTATACCTCTGGGTCACCCGCACCATCTCCCTGCTGGAAGCGGGCTATGTCTGCGCCCGGGCCTTCGTTCTGGCAGAGCTGGCGGCCAGCGCCGAGTGGCAGCTGCACTGCTTCCTCTGGCCTCAGCGCAGCGGGGCCGACGGCCTGTCACTGCTGCTTCTGGTGGTGGTCTATGGCGGCGTTTTCGGCTGCATCTGGGTGCTGGAGCATAAGCACAAAAGTCCCAAGGGCCATATCGTCATCAGCGGAAAAGCGGGCCTTGTGGCCGTCGTCATGGCGGTGATGGCCTTTGCGGTGAGCAATCTGCTCTTTCTCGGCGACCGTGAGGTGGACATGAGCGTCTATTGCATCCGTACGCTGGTGGATTTCTGCGGTGTGCTCATCCTGACGGTCCAGCACGAGCAGCTGCGGGAGGCGGCGCTCCACAGCGAGCTTGCCGCCATGGACGAGGTGCTCCACCGCCAGTATGAGCAGTACAAGCGGAGCAAGGAGGGTATCCGGCTCATCAACAGCCGCTGTCACGAGCTGAAGATCCAGATCGCGGACATCCGCGCCGAGCGCGACCGGGCCAAGCAGGACGCGGCTCTGGCCCGGATGGAGAGAGGCATCCGGCAGTATGAGGCCGAGAATAAGACCGGCAACCCGGTATTGGATACCCTATTGACCGCCAAAAGCATGGACTGCCAGCAGCGCGGCATCAACATGACCAGCGTGGCCGACGGCAGCCAACTGGGCTTTCTGAGCACGCGGGAGCTGTGTACCCTCGTGGGTGCGCCGCTGGACAACGCCATCGAGAGCGTGCTGGCAGAGCCCGACCCCGAAAAGCGTCTGCTGCGGGTGGCCATCTACAACCAGAGCGGCTGCGTGATGCTCCGCTTCGAGAACTACTGCGCCCAGCCCGTGGAGATGGGCGCGGACGGTCTGCCCGTCCACAACGCCCACGGCGGCTACGACCTGCAGGGCGTGCAGGCGGCCGCCCAGCGCCACGACGGCACCATGACCCTTCATTGGGCCGACGGCTGGTTCACCCTGCGGATCCTGCTGCCTGTCCCGGAAAAGTAAAGGGACTCCTTCAGTCACCTGCGGTGACAGCTCCCTCAGGGAGGGAGCCTTTGGTAGAGAGCGAAACATTGTCCTCTTTGCCAAGGGCCACCTCTTTGAGGGGGCTGCCGCGTCAGCGGCTGGGGGAGTTTTTGCTTTTGGCATGATGCACAATAAAACCGCCCTCGGAATTGTGGATTAGCACAATAAAATTTGAAACCAAATTGAAACTTCTGCAAAATATGCCTCCAAAATGACAGATTGTGAAGATGTTTGTGAATTTTCTTTGAATCCATTTATAATAGTGGCAATGCTCCGGGAGCTGTACCCGGAAAATATGGATTCAGAATAAGGAGGAAGAAAATTATGTTGTCCATCAATATGGATGATGTAATGCAGGTAGTTTCGAACATTCAGAACTATCTGATTGCATTCGGCGTCGTCCTCGTACTCGCGCTCCTCGTGATGTTCGCGGTGCGGAAGATGCCCAAAGCGAAAAAGAAGATGATTCGTGCGCAGTCCGGCCTCGCCATTCTGCTGGCGCTGGCGATCGTCGTCAACCTCATCTGCACCGGCCCCATGTCCACCATGCTGGACCTGGTCTCCGGCGAAGGCTCCATCAGTGAGGAGACTTCCGCAGAGGCCACCGAGCTGGTCAACGAGATCACCCAGGAAGGCATCGTTCTGGCTCAGAATGATGACAACATCCTGCCTGTAGCTTCCGGCTCCAAGCTGAACGTCTTCGGCTGGGCTTCCACCAGCCCCTGCTACGGCGGCACCGGTTCCGGCGCTCTGAACGACGCTTACCCTGTCACCGACCTGCTCACCGGATGCGGAAGCTCTGAAGCAACTGCATCTGAGGCAGCAGCTTCT
>OGXD01001817.1_pt1 | contig 15106 bp, 13 predicted proteins | sample 1576211 | NCBI WGS metagenome assembly OGXD01 (sample SAMEA3541470, study PRJEB24748) | human gut metagenome | biome: human gut; feature: human-associated habitat; material: faeces | place: China | collected 2012
AAATAAATTCGGTTCAAAAAGAAAGGGGCATTGATTTATGGCAAATGTAGGAGTAATCGGTGCGGGAAGCTGGGGAACGGCGTTATCGGTTCTTCTGGCTGACAACGGACATCATGTGACGATCTGGTCGATCGATGAAAAAGAAGTTGAAATGCTGGATAAAAAGAGAGAACACCTGACGAAGCTTCCGGGGGTGAAACTTTCCGACGGCATGACGATCACGGGTGATCTGGAATCGGCAGTCAAGGGAAAAGACTTTCTTGTACTTGCAGTTCCGTCGCCGTTTACAAGGGCAACTGCGAAGAAGATGTCAGCTTACGTCGGGAAAGGTCAGATTATCGTTGATGTGGCAAAGGGAATCGAGGAGAGTACACTTTTGACATTGTCTGCTCAGATCGAAGAAGAAATCCCTCAGGCGGACGTAGCGGTTCTTTCAGGACCAAGCCATGCAGAAGAAGTCGGAAGAAAGCTTCCGACAACATGTGTCATCGGAGCAAAAACAAAAAAAACGGCGGAATATTTGCAGTCTGCGTTTATTAATAAAGTGTTCCGTGTATATACAAGCCCGGATGTGCTTGGCATGGAACTTGGCGGTTCGTTAAAGAACGTGATCGCGCTGGCAGCCGGAATGGCAGACGGTCTGGGATACGGGGATAATACGAAAGCGGCACTTATCACCAGAGGAATGTTTGAGATGAACAAACTCGCTGTGACGATGGGTGCAAAACAGGAGACATTGAACGGACTTACCGGAATCGGTGATCTGATCGTGACCTGTGAGAGTAAGCACAGCCGCAACCGCAAAGCCGGAATGCTGATCGGACAGGGTTACACCATGCAGCAGGCGATGGACGAAGTGAAAATGGTCGTAGAGGGTGTCTACTCTGCGAAAGCAGCGATCGCCCTTGCAAAAAAATACGGTGTGGATATGCCGATCATTGAGGAAGTCAACAAAGTATTATTTGAGGATAAGCCGGCAAAAGAGGCAGTCAATGACCTGATGCTCCGCGACAGGAAAATGGAACATGGCAATCTTGGATGGGAAGATTAAGAATGCAGGATTTCCTTGTAATTTGCAGGGAGAAATGTATGGAAGAATTAAGATTTAATTAAAAAATATATCAGACAGATTGTGCTAGAATGGAGAATATAAATGAAGATCAATATAAAAAAACTTGATGCGGATGCAGTACTCCCAACAAGGGGAAGCAGTCAGGCGGCAGGCTATGATCTGTATGCAAAAAGTTCTGAGGATACTGTGATTCCACCACACAAAACAGTGATGGTCGGCACAGGACTTGCGATGGAAATACCGGAAGGATATTTTGGTGCGATTTTTGCAAGAAGCGGTCTTGCCTCCAAGCAGGGACTGCGCCCGGCAAATTGTGTCGGAGTAGTGGATTCTGACTACCGGGGAGAATTTATGATCGCCTTACATAATGATACGGATGAGGAGCGTGTGATCGCCGGAAAAGAGCGCATTGCACAGATGGTCGTAATGCCGTATCTTTCTGTTGAGTTTGAGGAAGTGGAAACATTGAATGAGACAGAGCGCGGGGAAGGCGGATTTGGTTCTACCGGAAGAAAGTAATATCCGGAAAATGCCGGAATAGTGGGGTTAAGGAGGTATTTTATTATGGAAAGCAGAATGGTAAAGTTTTATTCAAAAGAGAGCAACATGGTTGCAATTCATGCAATTCCGGGACATTTTGCAACCAGTCATTCCCATATCAATTACTACATTGATATCACAAGCTTGAAGACAAGAATTCAGGAGGCGAAAGAGGTTGCCCGTGTGCTGCATCAGAAGATCGGAAGAGTTTCCTATGTGGATACGATTGTATGTATGGACGGCACGGAGGTGATCGGAGCGTTTTTGGCAGAGGAATTTGAAAAAGAGGATATGGCATCTACGAACCGCCATGAGACAATTTATGTGGTTTCGCCGGAGATGAACAGCAATAACCAGCTCTTATTCCGTGATAATATCAAACCAAGTATCGCAGGAAAACATGTAATCTTATTATCTGCATCTACCACAACCGGAAAGACAATCCACAGAAGTCTTGAGGGAATCCGTTACTATGGCGGCGTGATCGAGGCAGTGGCATCTGTGTTCAGCACGGTATCTGAGATGGATGGCTTTGCGGTACACTCGGTGTTCCATGCAGAGGATCTTCCGGGATATGCGGCTTATTCCGCAGATGACTGTCCATTCTGTAAAAAAGGAATCAAGCTGGATGCCGTGGTCAATGGATTCGGTTATTCTAAGTTATGATCAGAAATGAATGTATGGAATAAAAGATACAGACAGGTTGCTTCGTCAATTTGACGGAAAAAGATGAAATATCAGTGCAATCTGACGAAGAAATCAAAAAACAGTCAAAATCACTGTGAGTTCCTACAAGAAATCGACAGATTCTTTGTGTAGGTAACATATGGCGTTTTTGGCTGTTTTTTTGTATAGTAAATATATCAAGAAACGAACAATTTATTAGGAGGTATTTACACCAATGGCAAGTTTATCATTAACAAATGTATGTAAAGTTTATCCTAACGGTTTTGAAGCTGTTAAGGATTTCAACCTTGAAGTAGAAGATCAGGAGTTCATCATCTTCGTAGGACCATCCGGATGTGGTAAATCTACTACACTTCGTATGATCGCAGGTCTTGAAGAGATTTCTTCCGGTGAATTAAAAATCGATGGAAGAGTTGTAAACGACGTAGAGCCAAAAGACAGAGATATCGCAATGGTATTCCAGAACTACGCATTATATCCACATATGACCGTATTTGACAATATGGCATTCGGATTAAAATTAAGAAAAGTTCCTAAGGATGAAATCAAGAAAAAAGTAGAAGAAGCTGCTAAGATCCTTGACCTTGAGAAATTATTAGACCGTAAACCAAAGGCTTTATCCGGTGGACAGAGACAGCGTGTTGCTATGGGACGTGCTATCGTTCGTAATCCTAAGGTATTCCTTATGGACGAACCTCTTTCAAACCTGGATGCAAAATTACGTGTTCAGATGCGTTCTGAGATCGCTTCCTTACATAACAGATTAAAAGCTACAATTATTTATGTAACACATGATCAGACAGAGGCTATGACATTAGGTACCAGAATCGTTGTATTAAAAGATGGTGTTATCATGCAGGTTGATTCTCCACAGAAATTATACAATGAGCCGAACAACTTATTCGTAGCAGGATTCATCGGATCTCCACAGATGAACTTTATCGATGCTGTATGTAAAGTAGAAGGCGAGAGAGTAACTCTTAACTTTGAGAAAACATCTGTTGTTCTTCCTCCAGCAAAAGCTAAGAAATTAATCGATGGCGGATACAACGGAAAGACAGTTGTTATGGGTATCAGACCAGAAGATATCGGAGATTCCCAGATTGAGATCGAAGCTCACAAAGATGCAGTATTCGAGACAGACGTAACAGGATACGAGTTATTAGGTTCTGAAGTATTGTTATACTTCAATGTAGCAGGAACAGCCATGACAGCAAAAGTTGATTCCAGAACAACAGCTCGTATGGGTGATCATATCACATTAGCAATCGATCCAGAGAAGATTCACTGCTTCGATAAAGAAACTGAATTGACAATTACCAACTAATTCGGTAAAATTAAATAAACTCAGTAGAACCGGGTGCATCATTTGTACCCGGTTTTTTCTGCAAAAAATAATTGCAAAACAAACATGTGTTCTATATAATAAATAACGAAAGGAATGGGGCGTATGATATCAAACCATAAGATACAGACTGCTTTAGACGAGATTAAGGAGATTTCCAAGATTGATCTGGCATTATATTCAGAGAAAGGAAAACAGGTTGCGGCTACTTTTGAACCGGAAGGCGATATGGAAGAGGCGGTAACTTCATTTGCAGCATCAATGGCAGAGAGCCAGATGCTGTCTGGTTGTCATTTCTTTAAAGTAATGGTAGAGGGTGAAGTGGAATATATTCTTTTGACAAAGTCATCTGCAGAAGATGCCTATATGGTAGGACGTTTAGCAGTCTGCCAGATAAGGAATCTTGCAGCCGCTTATATGGAGCAGTTTGACCGTAACAATTTTATGCAGAATATCCTCCTTGGGAATATGCTCGTGGTGGACATGTACAATAAGGCCCAGAAGCTGCATATTGAACAGGCAGAACGTGTTGTTTTCGTGATTGAGATTGACGGCAAGAAAGATGCAACCGCGATGGAGACAGTCAAGAATCTGTTCGTGACCAAGACCAGAGATTATGTGACAGAAGTGGACGAGCAGAGCATTGTCCTGATCAAAGATACCAGGGACATGAAAGAAGATGAAGAACTGCAGACATTGGCAAGTATGATCGTGGATAATATGCACACTGAGGCGATGGTGAAAGTGCGCGTGGGCTATGGAAACCGTGTGCATAATCTGCAAGATATTGCCAAATCCTATCAGGAAGCCAAGATGGCGTTAGAAGTCGGAAGAATTTTTTATGCAGAGCGTGAGACGATTGCATACAGCCTGCTTGGAATTGGGCGTCTGATCTATCAGCTTCCGATGAGCTTATGCGAGATGTTTATTCATGAAGTGTTCGGGGATGAAGTGCCGGATATATTTAATGAAGAGATCAATACAACCATCCAGAAGTTTTTTGAAAATAATCTGAATATCTCAGAGACCGCCAGACAGTTATATGTGCACCGGAATACATTAGTATATCGTCTGGAACGTTTAGAAAAGGCAATCGGATTAGATATCCGTAAGTTTGATGATGCAATGACCTTTAAGATTGCGATGATGGTCATTGCACATATGAACCAGCAGAAGGTAGAAGAGTAGGGCAGATTTGAAAGAATATTATGAAATGAATCTGCAAGTTTGTGACAGAGCGCAGGAAAATGAATGAAGTGAGGTAAGAAATGGCAGGTTATGATGAGCACAGCATATCGGTTTTAGAAGGGTTAGAGGCTGTTCGGAAAAGACCGGGAATGTATATCGGAAGTGTTTCCAGAAAGGGATTGAACCACCTGATCTATGAGATCGTAGACAACTCTGTGGATGAGCATCTGGCAGGGGCATGTGATACGATCCATGTCACATTGGAGAAGAATGGTTCCTGTACGGTAGAAGATAATGGACGAGGCGTTCCGGTCGGAATGCACGCCAAAGGTGTTTCGGCAGCACGTCTTGTATACACAACCTTACACGCCGGCGGTAAGTTTGATGATTCCGCATATAAGACGAGTGGAGGGCTTCACGGAGTAGGTTCTTCCGTTGTCAATGCATTGTCTGTTTATATGGATGTGGAGATCAGCAGAGAGGGGTATATTCATCACGACCGCTATGAGAGAGGCGTTCCGGTTGTGGAATTGGAGAATGGATTGCTTCCTAAGATTGGCAAGACAAAAAAGACCGGAACCAAAGTAAACTTTCTTCCAGATCCGGAAATTTTTGAAAAGACGAGATTCAAAGAGGATGAGATCAAAAGCCGTATGCATGAGACGGCATATCTGAATCCGAAACTTACGATCATTTATGAGGACCGCCGTGGCGAGGAAGTCGAACATATCGTATATCATGAGGAAGATGGAATCCGTGGTTTTGTAAAGGATTTGAATAAAAATACGGAAGTGCTTCATGATGTCGTCTACTTTAAAGGGGAATCTGAAGGCATTACCGTGGAAGCTGCATTCCAGTACACGAATGAATTTCATGAGAATATCCTGGGATTCTGTAATAATATTTTTAATGCCGAGGGTGGTACACATATCACGGGATTTAAAACCGTATTTACAACCGTCATTAATTCTTATGCGAGAGAACTTGGTATTTTAAAAGAAAAAGATGTGAACTTCACCGGAGCGGATGTCCGAAACGGAATGACGGCAGTTGTTTCCATCAAACATCCTGATCCGAGATTTGAGGGACAGACAAAGACGAAATTAGATAATCAGGATGCGGCGAAAGCCACTGCAAAAGTGACCGGCGACGAGATTCAGTTATTTTTTGATAAAAACTTAGAGACATTGAAAACGGTCATCTCCTGCGCGGAAAAAGCGGCAAAGATCCGTAAGACCGAGGAGCGCGCCAAGACCAATCTGCTCACCAAGCAGAAGTTTTCGTTTGATTCCAATGGAAAGCTTGCAAATTGTGAGAGCAGGGACGCTTCCATCTGTGAAATCTTCATCGTCGAGGGAGATTCCGCCGGAGGTTCCGCAAAGACAGCGAGAGACAGAAATTATCAGGCAATCCTGCCAATCAGGGGTAAAATCTTAAATGTGGAAAAAGCAAGTATTGACAAGGTGTTAGCCAATGCAGAGATCAAGACCATGATCAATGCGTTTGGATGTGGTTTTTCCGAGGGATATGGAAACGATTTTGATATCACAAAACTTCGTTATGACAAGATCATCATCATGGCGGATGCCGATGTGGACGGAGCACATATCTCAACACTGCTTCTGACATTGTTTTACCGTTTTATGCCGGAACTTATCTATGAAGGACATGTCTATGTGGCAATGCCGCCGCTTTACAAAGTCATTCCGGGCAAGGGCGAGGAAGAGTATCTTTACGATGATGCGGCTCTGGAAAAATACAGAAAAGCACATAAGGGAAGTAACTTTACCTTACAGCGTTACAAAGGTCTTGGTGAGATGGATGCCGAGCAGTTGTGGGAGACTACATTGAATCCGGCTACCAGAATGTTAAAGCGGATTGAAATCGAGGACGGCCGCATGGCTTCTGATATCACAGAGCTTCTGATGGGAAATGATGTTCCACCGAGAAAGACATTTATTTATGAACATGCGCATGACGCAGAACTCGACGTATAGTGCAGACGGTAAAAATGGCAGTAGATCATTGAAAAATCGTAAAGCAGATGACAAACATTTTGCAATGGTCTGTAGAATAACAGATAGAGAGGTTATATGATGCAGCAGGAAGAACAGATTATCCGTACCGAGTATTCGGAACTGATGCAGAAATCTTATATAGATTATGCGATGAGTGTTATTATCGCAAGAGCTTTGCCGGATGTCCGCGATGGCTTAAAACCGGTGCAGCGAAGAACTTTATATGATATGTACGAACTGGGAATCCGGTATGACAAGCCGTACCGTAAATGTGCGCGTATTGTCGGCGATACCATGGGTAAATATCATCCACATGGCGACAGTTCTATTTATGACGCACTTGTTGTCATGGCACAGGAATTTAAGAAAGGGCTGCCGCTTGTAGATGGACATGGTAACTTTGGTTCCATCGAGGGCGATGGCGCGGCTGCGATGCGTTACACGGAGGCGCGGCTGCAGAAAATCACACAGGAGGCATTTTTATCGGATCTGGATAAGGATGTCGTGGATTTTGTGCCAAACTTTGATGAGACAGAGAAAGAGCCGGAAGTTTTGCCGGTCAAGATCCCGAATCTCTTGGTGAACGGTTCCGATGGTATTGCGGTCGGTATGGTGACAAGCACACCACCGCACAATCTGGGCGAAGTGATCGACGGCGTGATCGCATACATTAAGAATCCGGATATCAATACCGAGCAGATGATGGAATATATTCCGGGGCCTGATTTCCCGACAGGAGGAATTATTGCCAATAAGGACGATCTGATCCAGATCTATTCCACCGGTATGGGTAAGATCAAAATCCGTGGAAAAGTGGAAGTGGAGCAGGTCAAAGGTGGAAAAGAGCGCATTGTTATCACTGAGATCCCATATACGATGATCGGTGCGAACATCGGAAAATTTTTGAATGATGTATACAGTCTCGTGGAGACCAAGAAAACAAATGATATCGTGGATATCACAAACCAGTCCTCCAAAGAGGGAATCCGTATTGTGTTAGAGCTTCGAAAAGGAGCCGATACGCAGAATCTCATCAATCTGCTGTATAAAAAGACAAAGTTAGAGGACACGTTTGGTGTGAATATGCTGGCAGTTGCGGAGGGACGGCCTGAGACGCTGGGACTTGTGCCAATCATCCGTCATCATGTGAAGTTCCAGTATGAGCTTGCCACAAGAAAATATCAGACATTACTGAAAAAGGAATTAGACAAAAAAGAAATACAGGAAGGATTGATCAAGGCGTGTGATGTCATTGACCTTATTATTGAAATCCTTCGCGGAAGTAAGAATGTAAAAGATGCAAGAGCATGTCTGACCGATGGTGTGACGGACAATATCACCTTTAAATCGGCACAGTCAGAAAAAATGGCATCAGAGCTCCGTTTTACAGAGCGTCAGACCACGGCAATCCTGGAGATGCGTTTACAGAAGCTGATCGGTTTAGAGATCGAGGCATTGATGAAAGACCATGAGGATACGTTAAAGCATATCGCCGAGTATGAGGACATTTTGGAAAACCGTGCCACCATGGCGAAAGTGCTGATCAAAGAACTTCAGTCTTATAAGAAACAGTATGCGGTTCCGAGAAAAACTCTGATCGACAATCTTGAGGAAGCGGTTGTGGAAGAGAAGAAGATTGAGGAGATGGATGTGGTGTTCCTCATGGATCGCTTTGGCTATGCAAAAACGGTGGATGTCAGTGTCTATGAGAGAAATAAAGAGGCGGCGGATACGGAAAACCGTTACATCTTAACCTGTAAGAACACGGATAAAATCTGTATTTTTACAAACAAAGGACAGATGCATCTGTTGAAAGTGCTTGATCTTCCATATGGAAAGTTCCGAGATAAGGGAATTCCAATCGACAATCTAAGTAACTACAATAGTAGTGAGGAAAACTTTATATACATTATCAACCTCGGTGCAATCATTCACTCCAGATTATTATTTGGAACCAAAACAGCCATGCTTAAGATGGTTGACGGAAGTGAATTTGACGTGGCAAAGAGAACGACAGCCTCAACGAAGTTAAATGAGGATGATGAACTTCTGATCGTGCACACAATGACAGGTGAGGAGACGGTTGTCATGCAGTCTGAGAAAGAAATGTTTTTGCGTATTGAGGCTTCCACAATCCCGGAAAAGAAAAAGGGAGCAGTCGGCGTGCGTGGCATGAAACTGAATGCAGGAGATGCATTGAGTAACATTTATGTGTTAGACGGCGAGAGCGAGCAGACCGTTGAAGTAAAGGGAAAAGAGGTTGTCTTAAACAGACTTCGTGTTGGAAATCGTGACACCAAGGGAACGAAGCGTTAAATAAAACCAAAAGAAGTAAGGTGGGAAAATGAATTACGAGCAGGCAAGAGCGTATGCCGTAAATGTCAGCAGATCGGGAAGCATATTAGGACTTGATAGTATTGAAAATTTAATGCACGAGCTTGGGGATATACAGGAGCGGCTTAAGATCATCCACATTGCGGGAACGAATGGAAAAGGTTCTACCGGGGCTTATTTAGAGCGGGTACTCATAGAAGCCGGATACCGGGTAGGCAGATATAGTTCCCCGGCGGTGTTTGATCCGATGGAAGTGTGGCGGATCAATCTTCAGTCCATGAGCCACGAGGAGTATGCGGATATCATGGAACAGGTGAAGTGTGCCTGTGACCGCATGGTGGAAAAAGGTATGGAACATCCGACGATTTTTGAAGTGGAAACAGCGATGGCATTTTTGTATTTTTATCAGAAAAAATGTGATTATGTACTGTTGGAAGTTGGGATGGGCGGCAGAACAGATGCAACGAATCTGATCCGAAAGCCAGTGTGCTCCGTTATTACATCAGTCAGTATGGATCATATGCAATTTCTCGGAAATACATTGACCGAGATTGCACAGGCAAAAGCCGGCATTATCAAAAAAGACTGTCCGATCGTGACCATTATGCAAAAAGCAGAGGCAATGGAGGCGATAAAAGCAGAGGCGGAAAAGCAGCATGCAAGGCTTTCTGTTGCCGATGTTTCCAAGGTGTCAGTGGAAAACGATACGTTAAGCGAGATAAAGTTTGATTATCCGGGACTTGGAACGGTGACAACCCGGCTTACAGGGACATATCAGGTGGAAAACTGCTGTCTGGCGGTCACTGTGTTAAAAGACGTTCTTGGAATTGCAGACCAGACCATTTTAGATGGAATCCAAAATACCGTGTGGCCGGGCAGGTTTGAGGTCATAGGAGAACAGCCGCTGTTTATCATAGACGGTGCGCACAATGAGGATGCGGCACTTCAATTAAGTGCGTCTGTGGAAAAATATTTTACAAACATTCCAATAACTTATATAATAGGTGTACTTGCAGATAAGGAACACAAAAAAGTGCTGGAGGCAATGCTGCCTTATGCGGGAGCCGCCTTTACAGTGACGCCGGATAATCCGAGGGCGATGAAAGCGGAAGAACTTGCGTCCGAGGCAGAAGCGATCGTGGCTCGTCTGTGGAAAGAGAGAGCCGGAAAGCCGGAAAAAGCACAGGGCGCAGGAAATAGTCCGCAGGGAGCAGAAAATAGTCCACAGGGCGCAGGAGTTATGGGATCGCTTCCGAAGGTCAGGGCATGCAGTTCCATGAAGGAAGCAGTGCAGCTGGCACTGGAACACACGAAAAAAGACGGCGTGATCCTTGCATTTGGCTCATTGTCTTATCTGAAAGAGATTAAGCAGATTGCACAGGTGGATTGATCTATATAAGCATACATAGGGATGTAGTATTACACCGGGATCATATAATTTCAGTATCGATAAAGAAGGAAAAAACATGGATAAAGAGAAAATAGAAGCGGGCGTCAGATTAATATTGGAAGGAATCGGGGAAGATCCGCACAGAGAGGGACTTCTCGACACCCCTGACCGCATTGCCAGAATGTATGAGGAGATTTTTGGAGGACTGACGCTGACAGCGGAAGAACCGTTATCGAAAACATTTCATGTGAAAGACAATGCGATGGTTCTCGAAAAAGATATTACATTTTATTCGACCTGCGAGCATCATTTTATGCCTTTTTACGGAAAAGCGCATATTGCGTATATCCCGGATGGAAAAGTCGTAGGTCTCAGCAAACTGGCAAGAACCGTGGAAGTGTATGCAAAGCGTCCGCAGATCCAGGAACAGTTGACGGCACAGATCGCAGACGCATTGATGGAATATTTAAAGCCGCAGGGAGCAATGGTCATGCTGGAGGCAGAGCATATGTGCATGACGATGCGGGGGGTGAAGAAGCCTGGGAGCAGAACCGTGACATTCGTGGCACGCGGTGCTTTTGAACAGGATGAGAGGCTTCAGAGACAGTTTTTTGAGTTGGTGAGAGGATAGAAAACATTTATTTGCGATAAAAGGTCAGGAAGGTTAGAAAAATGAGAATAGGCAGCAGGGATTTTGCAACAACAGGACATACTTATATTATGGGAATTTTAAATGTGACACCGGACTCTTTTTCCGATGGTGGAAAGTTCAATCAGATTGATGCGGCATTAAAGCATGCGGAAGAGATGATAAGAGACGGTGCAGATGTGATCGATATCGGTGGGGAATCCACACGGCCGTGGGGATATACAAAGATTTCCGATGAGGAGGAGACAGGCAGGGTGGTTCCGGTCATTGAGGCGGTAAAAAAAGAGTTTGGGATTCCAATCTCTGTGGATACTTATAAAAGCGGCGTTGCAGAGGCGGCGGCACAGGCAGGAGCCGATCTGATCAACGATATCTGGGGACTGAAATATGACCCGCACATGTCAGAAGTCATTGCAAAATCCGGGCTGGCGTGCTGTCTCATGCATAACCGGGACAATACTGAGTACCGGAATTTTATGGAGGACATGAAGCAGGATCTGCGGGAGACAATCGCACTTGCCAAAGCGGCTGGAATTGCGGACGATAAGATTATCTTAGACCCGGGTGTTGGGTTTGCAAAAAGTTATGAGAACAATCTGGAAGTGATCCGCCGCCTGAAAGAGTTCAATGAATTAAAATATCCGGTGCTACTTGGCACCTCAAGGAAGTCTGTGATCGGATTGACACTTGACCTTCCGGCAGCAGAGCGTGTGGAGGGAACGATCGTCACAACGGTCATGGCGGTGGAAGCAGGCTGTATGTTTGTCCGTGTGCATGATGTAAAAGAAAATCACCGGGCAATCCAGATGGCAGAGGCGATCCTGGACAGAAAATAAGCAATTGCCAAACACCTGTTTTTTCAGGAGTTTTGCAGGCTTTAGATAACAGGAAGATAGAAGTGCTGAAAGGAAGTATCGGGATGACAGGAGATTTTATTAAAATAACGAATTTAAAAGTATTTGCACATCATGGGGTTTTTCTGGAGGAAACAAGGGATGGACAGGACTTTTATGTGAATGCAAAACTTTTTTTGGACTGCAGAAAAGCGGGAAAGACAGACAATCTGTCAGATTCTTTGAATTATGGCGAAGTCAGCCATTTTATCACAGATTTTCTGCAGGATCATACATACAAATTGATCGAGAGCGTCGCAGAGCAGTTAGCGGAAGCGATGCTTCTTTCTATGCCGGTGTTAAAAGGAGTGGAGATTGAATTATGTAAACCACATGCTCCGATCGGACTTCCTTTTGAAAATGTTTCGGTGACGATAGAAAGACAGTGGCATCAGGCGTATCTGGCGGTTGGTTCGAATCTGGGGGATAAAAATGCCTACATTCAGAATGGAATTGAAGAATTGCGCCAGATCAGAGAAATCAAAGACATTGTGATTTCAGAACTTCTGGTGACAAAGCCTTATGGTGGTGTGGAGCAGGACGATTTTGTCAATGGAGCGATTACGTTAAAGACGCTTTTTACACCGCAGGAGTTACTGGAAAAACTGCATGAGATTGAGCAGCACGCAAACAGGGAAAGACTGATCCACTGGGGACCTAGAACTTTGGATCTGGACATTATTTTTTATGATAAGCTTGTCTATGAGGATGCGGATCTTATCATTCCGCATATTGATATGCAGAATCGAGACTTTGTGTTAAAACCGCTGGCAGAACTTTGCCCGAATTACCGTCATCCGGTTCTTGGAAAAACGGTAGTGCAGTTGCTTGGTGAACTGAAGGAACGCTAGATAAATTAGTTTAGGACAGTTGGTGCAATTTTTATAGAAATAAAGGAAACAGTTGATTTATGATAAAAGCAATTTTATTTGACTTAGATGGAACCATTATCAATTCCGAAGAAGGAATCACAAAGTGTGTGCAGTATGCATTGAAAAGTTTTGGTATAGATGAACCGGATCTGAAAAAGCTGTTGTGTTTTATCGGACCACCGCTTGAACCTGTTTTTCGGGAAAAATATGGATTTGACAAGGACAAGGCATGGCAGGCAGTTTTAAAATACCGCGAGCGGTTTGATAAGACGGGTATTTTTGAGTGTGAATTGTACGACGGCGTGGCAGAGACAATCAGAGAACTGAAAGAAGAAGGATATGTGATCGCACTTGCTTCCTCCAAGCCGGAGACAGCGTGCAGACGCATTCTGGAACATTTTTCCCTGACATCGTATTTTGATGAGATTGTCGGTTCCACTTTAGATGGAAGCATCAGCACCAAACAGCAGGTATTAGAGGAGCTTGGCAGACGGATGGAGCATATGCAGATCACAAAAGATCAGATGTGCCTGATCGGTGACACTGAGTATGATGTGATCGGAGCGGATCAGTTTGGAATCCGCTGTATCGGTGTATCCTATGGATTTGGAAAAAGAGAGCAGTTAGAGCGTGCAGGGGCATACTGTGTCTGCGACAGCATGGCAGAGGTTGTGGATGTACTGCAGCAGATGTGATAGAGAGGAAGATATCATGAAAACGACAGGCGGTTTTAAACTCTGGCAGATCATTTATCCGATTGGCATTTATTATGTTGTGTCGAGTCTTATGTACTTCGTACTGGGACTTTTTCTGGGGGATGGGCAACAGACCTATATGCTGCGTCAGCTGATCTGCTCGGCGGCAACGATCCCGGCGACGATGAGTTTTTATACGCAGGATAAAATTGCAGAGCAGGTTGTCTATGGAACTGAAAAAGAAAAATTGGATACAAAATGGTTGAGAGACGCAGTTTTGGCGGCTGCGGGTGCAGCGACACTTGGCATTGCCATCAATAACATCCTTGCAATGACGCCGTTAGTGCAGATGTCGGAAGGGTTTCAGGAGGCAAATGAGTCCTTTTTTGCAGGAACAGTCGTGTTTGAACTGCTCGGTTCCTGCCTTGTGATTCCAATCGCAGAAGAATTGCTGTTCCGCGGTGTGGTGTACAAGCGTCTGAAGCTTTATTTTGGCGTGACACCGGCACTGATCGGTTCTGCACTGATCTTTGGTATCATGCATGTCAATCTGGTGCAGTTTTTGTATGCGGCGGTGATTGGATTGTTTCTTGCGTTTGTGCTGGAAAAAACAGGGAAACTTTCCATGGCAGTTTTTGGGCATATTGCGGCAAATCTTGCAGCGGTATTGCGGACGGAGACAGGATGGCTTGATTTCAGTTTTTATCCGACAGTAAAAGGTATTTTATTTACGGTTGTGATGGCAGCGGCAGGAATAGGCGTTGTCAGCCTTTTTTACCGGAGAAAATAATTCGTTACATAAAAACGACATTTCATTACATATTCCATAAGAAAAGCTTATGAGCTGGTCGATATAAGATAAAATACAGAGTATGGAGTGAAGAAAATGCCGAAAATTGCGATATGTGATGATGAACAGCCTATAAGAGAGTATTTAAAAAGTCTGACCGAAAAATGTATCCCGGATTCACAGGTTCGCCTGTTTGGCAGCGGAGAGGCACTGTTACGAGATCAGACATCCTTTGATGTGATCCTGCTGGATGTTTCCCTGCGTGGAGAAGAAGGAAATCAGACGTTAAACGGCATGGAGACAGCCCGGAAAATCCGGGAGACATCCAATGCGATGATCATTTTTGTGACAGCGTTCAAAGAATATGTGTTTGAAGGTTATGATGTCGGGGCGTTTCACTATCTGTTAAAGCCGGTGGACGAGCACAAGTTTGCGGAAGTGATGCAGCGCGCCATGTGGCAGCTTGAGCGGGAAAAAGAGGAAATGTCCCTGTTGATAAAAGCAGATGGCAGTTATATGGAAGTTCTGGCAAAAAATATTTTGTATGCGGAGAACGAGGCGCGCAAGATTGTGCTGCACACGAAAAATATGCCGGAGAGCAGTTATACTTTTTATGAGAAAATGGAAGTGTTG
>OGXD01001834.1_pt1 | contig 14937 bp, 10 predicted proteins | sample 1576211 | NCBI WGS metagenome assembly OGXD01 (sample SAMEA3541470, study PRJEB24748) | human gut metagenome | biome: human gut; feature: human-associated habitat; material: faeces | place: China | collected 2012
TTTCATGCAAAACCAACGGCCGCAGATCCGGATGATCATCCGGTATAAACCCGAATCGAAGGACGCTGGCATCCTGCTTATGAAGTATTTTGTGACAGACAGGAGCCGTTTGCCCTGACGATGGAAAATCTGCGTGGACTTACAGGAGCGTTTGCGGAAGGAAAACAGGTCTACATTGTGGAGAATGAGATGGTGTTCAGCTATTTGCTGGAACAGTTAAAGAATGTAAAAAAGACAATTCTTTGTACGTCCGGGCAGCCAAGGACAGCTGCATTAAAGCTGATAGAAGCGCTTTTGAAAAGCGGCGTAGAAATTTTTTACAGCGGTGATCTTGATCCGGACGGCATCCGCATCGCGGACAGCCTTTGGAAGCGTTTTAATGGAAAGATTCAGATCTGGCGAATGGCACCGGAAGATTATGAGAAGAGCCTGTCGGCAGAGGCGATTGGGAAAAATGGAATTGCGAAAATAAACGCAATTGCGCACCCAATTCTGCGGGAAACAGCAGAGTATGTCTGCCAAAAACAGCTGGCTGGATATCAGGAGAATATTCTGGATGAGATGGTGGGGGATATCCGTAAAAAGTGAGAAAGGAGGATTCATATGATAAATTTAAAAATTCCGGTTGGAATATCTGATTTTGAAAAAATCCGTAAAAATCAATATTACTTTGTTGATAAAAGCGGTTTAATTGAAGAACTACTGAATACAGAGTCAAATGAAGTAACCCTGATTACACGTCCCAGACGTTTTGGAAAAACGCTTGGAATGAGTATGCTGGCAAGCTTTTTTGACATCCGCAGAGACAGCAGCGAACTGTTTCGGGGACTGAAAATTTCCCAAAAGGAAGAACTGTGTCAAAAATGGATGAATCAGTATCCGGTTTTATTCGTGACGTTTAAGGATGTAGACGGGCTCGATTTTCAGTCTGCAAAAGAAATGCTTCGAATTCAGATTGCAGATCGCTGTAATGAATATTTGTGTTTGATTTCCAGTGAAAAAGTAAATGAAAATGATAAAGCAATTTTTCGTCAGCTTGCAGATGTGGTAAAAGGAGATGTGTCAGATGCAATGCTGAAAACCGGAATCGCCCTGATTATGCGGATGCTGCAGGATTATTATGAAAAACCGGTTATCCTGCTTCTGGATGAATATGATGTGCCGCTGGCAAAAGCGAGTGCGCATGGTTATTATGCAGAGATGTTGGAAGTGATGCGTGCTATGATCAGTACGGCATTAAAAGATAATCCATCGCTCCGTTTTGCAGTAGTGACGGGATGCCTTAGAATTTCGCGGGAGAGTATTTTTACAGGGACAAATAATTTTGTTTCCGATACAATATTTGACACGAGGTTGAATGAATATTTTGGATTTCTGCAGGATGAGGTTGAGCAGCTGTTAACGGCAATCGGCGCAAAAGATAAAGCAGGTATTGTAAAAGAATGGTATGACGGATATCATTTCGGCTCCTATGATGTTTATTGCCCGTGGGATGTTTTGAATTATGGGAATCGATTGCAGACAACAGGCAGTGATGTCCCTGTGAGTTTTTGGAAAAATACAAGCGATAATGCGATTATCCGGTCTTTTGTGGAGATCCAGAGCGATATCATTACGGATAAGCTGGAAACGTTGATGAGTGGCGGATTTATCAGGCAAAAAATAGTGGAAGATTTGACATATGATTATCTGCATTCTTCGGAAGAAAATCTCTGGAGCGTATTGTATCTGACAGGATATTTAACGATTGACAGAAAAGAGAGCCGGGTACTGGATGGGGAATATGCGCTGATTATTCCAAACGCAGAAATTCAGGAAATATTTGAAACTACGATTCAGAAATGGTTTCAGGATTATGCGGCATCCTGCGATCGCCGAAAATTATTTGCAGCAGTCTGGAATGGGGATACAGAACAGATGTCGGTTGAAATGAATCGGCTCCTGCGTCAGACGATCAGTTATTATGATTACAGGGAGGATTTCTATCATGCTTTTCTGGCTGGTATTTTTGCCGGTGCCGGTTATATGGTAGAATCGAATAAGGAATACGGAGAAGGACGCAGCGATATTGTTGTAAAGGATTTGCGCGATGGACGAGCGGCTGTTTTTGAAGTAAAATATGCAAAACGGCTGACAGATCTGGAGCAGGAATGCGAAAAAGCTGTGATGCAGATCGATGACAGAATGTATGCAAAAACGTTGGAAGATCGTTATGATCAGGTGTCGTGCTTTGGCATTGCTTTTTACAAAAAGCGTTGCCTGATTCAGAAAAAATGATATAGTTATAGATAGCAAGAATAATCGGAGGACTTACAATGAAAGTATTGGTAACCGGCGTAGCCGGACAGCTTGGACATGATGTGATGAATGAGCTTGCCAAACGCGGCCACGAGGGTGTTGGCTCGGATCTGGCAGCAGAATACAGCGGTATTGCAGACGGCAGTGCCGTAACAAAGATGCCTTATGTATCGATAGATATCACCGATGCAGCGGCAGTAGAAACTGTTTTACAGGAGGTAAAGCCGGATGCTGTCGTGCACTGCGCGGCATGGACTGCAGTGGATCTGGCAGAGGATGACGATAAGGTGGACAAGGTTCGCAGCATTAATGCCGGCGGCACGAGGAATATCGCAGAGGTATGTAAGAAGCTGGACTGCAAGATGATCTACCTTTCCACCGACTACGTATTTGACGGACAGGGTACTAAGCCCTGGGATCCGGACTGCAAAACCTACCAGCCCTTAAACGTTTACGGACAGACGAAGCTGGAAGGCGAGTTTGCAGTTTCGGAGACCCTGGACAAGTATTTTATCGTCCGGATTGCATGGGTATTCGGCATCAATGGCAAGAACTTCATCAAGACCATGTTAAATGTCGGCAAGACCCACGATACGCTGAAGGTTGTATCCGATCAGGTCGGCACACCGACCTACACTTATGATCTGGCCCGCCTGCTGGTAGACATGATCGAAACCGACAAATATGGTTATTATCATGTGACCAACGAGGGCGGCTACATCAGCTGGTATGATTTTACAAAAGAAATTTTCCGACAGGCAGTGGAGCTGGGACATACAGAGTATTCTGAAGACAGACTGACGGTACTGCCGGTGACAACAGCAGAATATGGCCTGTCCAAAGCAAAACGCCCGTTCAATTCCAGACTCGACAAGAGCAAACTGGTGAAAAACGGCTTTACACCGCTTCCGACCTGGCAGGATGCGCTGCGGAGATATTTGAAAGAAATTGGGATGTAAGGTATAAGAAAGAGAAAAGATACAAATAAGGCTTCCACAGGGAGGCTTTATTCATGACAATAGAATGCTCGCAGAGCGTGCATTCTATTGTTTGTATTATTGCGGGAGAAGATTTATGGAAGTGAAGAAAGACTGGCTGTCCGGTGTTTTAAAAGTGTTGCTGTGTGTCTCTTTTGTGTATCTTTGGGTCATGGCACTTGTGTACGTAAAGAAAAGCTATTGTGGAATTCCGGGGGCGGCAGTCTTTTTGTTTGCGATGTTGCTGGATGGAATTCTGGTCTGGTGCGTATGGAAAAAGAAAAAAGCGAAATCGGATAAACCGGAAAATATAAAAAAAGAAAATATCTGTCTGTGGTGTGCATCCCTTGTATTGCTGGCACTTCAGTTTGTCGTGATCTGGAACGCGGTTTTCAGGACGGCATGGGATCCGGGCGCAGTCTGGTATGGCGCTCATTTCGTGGAGATGGGGGATCAGGATGGCATCAACAGCATGGGATATTATTTTTCTGTTTATCCCAATAATCTGCTTTTGGTATGGATTTATTCTATAGTGTTGAAATTAAATGATGGAATAGGCACACCGATTGCAAATGGAACGATGCTGCTTGCCTTATTTCAGTGTATTTTTGTGACAGGTGCAGGGGCGTGTCTTTATAAGACTGTGCGTCATTTTGCGGATCAGAAAATTGCCTGGATTGCATATGGATTTTATTTCATTCTGGGTGGGTTGTCGGCGTGGATTATGATTCCGTATTCAGATTCTACCGGTATTATTTTCCCGGTTTTTCTTTTCTGGCTTTATGTGAAATTAAAAGAGACAGAGTCTGCAAAGAAAAAATGTGTATTGCTGTTTTTTATGTTTTTCCTGTGTTACATCGGTTTTGAGATCAAGCCGATGGCGGCAATTGTGATGATTGCAGTCGCTGCGGTAGAGGGAATTCATTTTATCGGGAAACTGCTGAAAAAACAGATTGTCTGGAAAAAGTCTGTGCTTGCCTGCTGTCTGTCCGCAGTACTTGGCATCGGCGCTGCGGCAGGAGGAGTATCTGCCGTAGTAGACTCCTTACATTTTCCCGTTGTTACGGATACTGTACTTGGCTGGCAGCATCACATGATGCTGGGATTGAATAAAGATACAAACGGCGGCTACAGTCAGGCGGATTTTGATTATTCGACGAGCTTTTCCAGTGCAGAGGAGCAGCATGCGGCGGAATTAAAGGAAATCGGAAAACGATTAAAAGATTTCGGCGTAGGTGGATATCTGCAGCATTTTGTAAAAAAATCAGCGAGAAACTATTTTGACGGATGCTTTGGATGGGGAGGACTGGGAGAGACTTTCTATACAGAAATCTTCCCGGAAAGAGGAACAGTATTGTGTTCCTTGATCCGTTCCCTGTATTATGATAACACGGAAGATACGCTGTACCGGTATCCGGCGCTGTTTCGGCAGATTTTGTGGTATATGGTACTGGTTCTTGTCCCTTTTTCTGTATTTACGAAAAGACCCCTGGACAAAAAACGCCAGGTTGCAGTGCTGTCAGTGCTGGGCCTGATGCTTTATCTGCAGATTTTTGAGGCACATGCAAGATATCTGTATACATTTGTCCCGATTTTTGTGTTCCTTGCGACAGAGGGAATCGATAATCTGAGAGAATATCTGAACCAGAAATCAGAACGCAGGATTAAAAAATGAGAAAATTCGATAAAATTATAATTGGTGCCGGATTGTATGGATGTTATGCTGCAAATCTGTGCGGGAAACGTAACGAAACGGTTCTCGTTCTGGAATATGACGAAGCACCGTTTCAGCGGGCAACATATATCAACCAGGCACGGGTACATATGGGATATCATTATCCGAGAAGCCTTTCGACCGCGATGAAATCCGCAGGATATTTCCGGAGATTTGTAGAGGATTTTTCCTTTTGTATTCATGATAAATTTGATCAGATTTACGCGACTTCGGAAAAGTTTTCGTGGACGAATGCGGTGGAATTCGTAGAATTTTGTAAAGCTGCCGGGATCCGTTGCGAAGAAGTGTCTGCGGCCAAATATTTTAATCCGGGAATGTGTGATGGTGCCTTTCTGACAGAAGAATATACCTACGATGCGAAAATCCTCGGGGCGTATTATCAGGAACAGCTGGAAAAACAAAAAAATATCGAAATTCAGTACTGTGCCAGAATTGACCGGATCACAAAGACAGAAAAATCATTTGTAATTCGTCTGGAAGATGGAACAGAATATGAAACTTCTTTTGTGTTAAACGCGTCCTATGCTTCCGTGAATCAGATCCTGCAAAAACTGGAGAATGTCGGGACAGAAAAGTTCAAAATAAAATATGAACTGTGTGAAATTATTCTCTGTAAACCGACAGAGAAGTTAAAACCAATCGGTCTGACTGTGATGGATGGTCCGTTTTTTTCAATCATGCCGTTTGGATGCACAGGACTGCATTCTCTGACCTCGGTTACGTTTACACCGCATGTCACTTCTTATGAGGAACTGCCGACCTTTTCCTGTCAAAAGGGATTGGAAAGCGGAGAAAATTCCTGCACGCCCGGGCATCTGGGAAATTGTTCTGAGTGCCCGCATAAACCGGAATCCGCCTGGATGTATATGTCGCAGCTGGCGAATAAATACATGAAAGCAGAGTACGGATATACCTATCAGCAGTCATTATATTCGATGAAGCCGATCCTGAAATCGTCAGAGGTGGATGATTCCAGGCCGACTGCAATCAAAGTGCTGAGTGAAAGACCGACGTTTATCAGTGTGTTGTCTGGAAAAATCAATACAGTATATGATCTGGATGCATATTTATAGGGATGAAAAATGGAAAACAGGGTTAAACAGAAAAAATTTGTTTCATTGGTTTTATATTTACACAATGCACAGAATGAGGTAGTGCCTTTTTTTCAAAAGGTGTTGCCGGTGTTTCGGGACAATTTTACAAATTTTGAAATTGTATGTGTAAACGATGCCTGTACGGATGGTACCATTGGCGTCTTAAAAGAATACCTGGAAGAAAATCATTGTTCAGAAATGGTCAATATTATTCATATGAGCTTTTTTCACGGCCTGGAAAGCGCGATGAATGCAGGTAGGGATCTTGCGATCGGAGATTTTATCTATGAGTTCGACACAGCTTATGTGGATTATCCGTCGGAGCTGATTATGGAAGTTTATGATAAGCTTCTGGAAGGCAATGATATTGTATCGGCAGGGACAAGGGATCATGTCCGAATGACGTCCGGGATCTTTTATTTTTGCTATAATAAAACGAGCAGAGGAAGAGGAAAAATCGGACCGGAAACTTTTCGGATTGTTTCCAGGCGTGCAATCAACCGGATCAAATCCATCGGGCAGTATATTCCATATCGAAAAGCAGTTTATTCCAATTGCGGGTTAAATACTGACGTTATGAATTACCGTTCTTTAGAAAAAGGAAAGAGGAAAAAGCAATATGCGGGTGAGAGACTTTCCCTGGCATTTGATTCCTTTATTTATTTCACAAATGCGATGGAAACGGTTTCAGCAGTAATATGCGGCATCTTTTTATTGTTGTCTGTCGGAATGGGAATTTTTGTCGCAAAGGATCTGATTTTTCATAATGCGGTGGTGGAAGGATGGATTTCTACCATGAGCTTTATGGCATTGGGATTTTTTGGCGTATTTGCCTTACTGACGATTATTTTGAAATATTTGTCTGTAATGCTGAATTTGATTTTTAAAAAACAGAGATATCTGATTATGGATATTGAAAAGGTGGTAAAAGGATGAAACAGGACGTAAGGAGTATCAATTTGTTGTTTCCGGTATTGAATGAGCGATTGAGACTGAAAAACGGGATCGAACGTTCTATGGCTTATTTAAAAGAAAATGTAACGATACCATACCAGCTGACAATTCTGGATAACGGTTCGGAGGATGAAACACCGGAAATCGGCAAAGCCCTTGCAGCAAAATATCCGGAAGTGAGCTATGTCAGGGTAGGGGAACGCGGCGTTGGCGTTGCATTTCGAAAAGGAATTTCCATCAATACCTGTAATTTGGTTGGGTACATGGATATTGATCTTTCCACAGATTTAAAATATCTCGGGAAAACGATCGAAATGTTTCAGAACGATCCGAATTTACAGTATGTAAACGGAAGCCGGTTCAGCAAAGAATCTGACACAAAGGGACGAAAATGGTATCGGAAGATCACGTCCATGGGACTTGTACTTTTGTTAAAAACACTGTTTCATATGAAAGCGACCGATGCGGTCTGCGGGTTCACTTTTCTGAGAAAGGAAGTGGCAGAGCAGCTTGTAAAGGAAAGCAGTCAGGATAATGGCTGGTTTTATACGATTGAATTTTTACTCCGCGCGGAACGGGATGGAATGAAAATTTATGATATGCCGGTCGAATGGCAGGAAGACTACAATACGACGGTAAAAGTGTGGAAAACGATCAAGAATTATCTGATTCAGATGTACCATCTGAAAAAGGCATTTCGTCAGGAAGATAAACTCAGAAAATAAACGATTGAGGTACAAAACCGGAAGGATGGAGAGAGAACACTATGCTCAAAAGAATTGATTTGACGAGAGATTATCAGAAACATAAGGCAGAGTATCTGGAAGCCATTCAAAAAGTGTGTGAGGATACCGCATTTTCCGGTGGAAAGTATGCGGATGAATTCGATAAAGAATTTGCACAGTATTGTGGAGTTCCCTATGCGTCGGGTGTAAATAATGGAACCTCTGCGCTGCATTGTGCGATGGTTGCACTTGGAATCGGAGAAGGGGACGAAGTGATCGTTCCTGCCAATACCTATATTGCGACTGCCTGGGGTGTGACTTATACGGGGGCGACTCCGGTATTTGTGGATTGTACTGCGGATACCTGGGAAATAGACCCGGATAAAATCGAAGAAAAGATCACAGAGAAGACGAAAGCAATTATTGGTGTACATTTATATGGACAACCGTTTGAATTTAACAAGGTAAAAGAAATAGCTGACAGACATCATCTGTATGTAGTGGAAGACTGTGCGCAGGGACATGACGCTTTATATGAGGGGAAAATGGTTGGAACGCTGGGAGATCTCGGATGCTTTAGCTTTTATCCTGGAAAAAACCTGTATGCGTTTGGAGAAGGCGGAAGTGTAACCGGCTATCGAAAAGAGTACTTCGATACGATCGAAATGATGAAAAATCAAGGTTGTACAGTGCGTTATTATCATGACATGATCGGATATAATTATCGACTGGAGGGCATCCAGGGAGCAGTGTTGAGTGTCAGCCTGAAATATCTGCCGGAATGGACTGCCCGCAGGCGGGAGATTGGATGGCGGTACACAAAGGAAATTACAAATCCGGCGATTACCCTGCAGCATCATCCGGAAAATACGAATCCGGTCTTCCATATGTTTGAGGTGGAGGTGGAAGATGACCCGGAGCGTTTTCTGGCTTATATGGCAGAGAAGGGAATTGAGTGCAACCGGCATTACCCGGTGCCCTGCCATTTGCAGAATGCTTATAAGCATCTTGGTTACCAGGTTGGAGATTGTCCAAACGCGGAGTATCTGGCATCCCATTGCGCGACGTTGCCGCTGTTCCCGGAAATGACGGACGAGGAAGTTGAAATGGTGATCCGGGCTTGTAATGCGTATCAGACTGCCTGAAACAGATTCTTATGACACCAGACCGTATAGTGCCTGAAAACAGGACGAGCAGGAACAGATTGTCCTCTTGCCTCAAAAGTGGTATACTTCTCGTATAACGGGGAATTTTGCATTTTGGGAAATTTCCCTGTATGGAAAATTAAAACACAAGGAGTGCCGGAGTTTTGGCAGTGACAGATAGAATGGAGTTAAAAACACAGAAAAAGGAAGCTGCATTGACAGTCAATGAGCTTTTATACCTGATTTTCTTCGGTGTGATGCTGTTTTCAAAGGGAATGGGCTGGTACGATGGGATGCGTCCGTATCAGCTCTGTCTGCTGATCGGAATGGGCTGCCTTGGGCTGAAACTGATCCTGACAAAATATACGCCGTGGCAGTTTCTGGTCGCAGCGGTGTTCGGTGTGCTTGGCGTTCTGAGCTGGCGCTGCTCTGCAGAAAAGGGAATGCTGACTTGCGTAATGATGCTGATCGGTATGAAAGATGTGCGGATAAAAAAGGTCTTTCAGGTCGGGGCGGTTGTCTGGAGCAGCGTGTTCCTTTATCGGATTCTGGCGTTTCTGATCGGTTGGGACAAAGGAATTCTGCTGGTACATAAAAAGCTCGGAGCCTTTATCTTCCGGTGGAGTATGGGATATCCGCATCCGAATGTATTCCATATTTCCTATGTAATTTTGCTGGCATTTCTGTTTTATCTGTTGCAGCAAAAAGGCAAAAAGCTGTTTGGCTGGATTGTTGCCGCGCTTGTCGGAAACGTACTGATTTTTATCTATTCAGTCAGCTTTACCGGATTTTTGTTGACCGGAATTTATCTGATGCTGGTGCTGTATTTTGAACTGCGCAGTCAGTTTACAAAGCCGGAAAAAGTGCTGATGCAGTGTGTACTTCCGGTTGGATTGGCATTTTCTCTGTTGGCACCGCTGATTCCGGAAGGAAACCGGTTCTATGAATTTATGAACCGGCTGATGAATACCAGACTGCGCCTTTCCAAATATTTTCTGACGCAGGAAAAGATTACCCTGTTTGGACAGCAGTTCCATCTGGCGGACAAAGATCTGAACATGGACAATTCCTATGTGTTTGCGTTGATGACCTACGGGGCAGTTGTTTTTGTTCTGTTGATGATCGCCTATTTCTTTACCATCCGGAATCTGGTAAAGGAGAACCGGCGAAAAGAGCTGGCAATTACGCTGGGATTTCTGATTGCCGGAATATCGGAGCCGTTTTTGTTCAATACTTCTTTTAAAAATGTTTCCCTGATTTTTGTAGGAAGTTATCTGCTAAACGAGGCAAACCCGATCCGGCGGCAGAACATCGCATGGATTGGAATCAGTACGCTGGGCGACCGGAGTCTTCCGAAAAATGCTCCGGCAGAGAAACTTGCAGAAAATTTTTTGCTGGGGCTGAAAAGGATAGGGGCTGCAGCAGGAGAAAAGAAATATTTGATTGCTGCGTTGACCTGCGCTTGTGTCGTGATCGGAGGCATTTCTTTTGGACTGACGGCACAGATGCCCAAAGAGTATCTTGTACCCAAGTCGATCTGTGATTATTCGCTGCAGGAAGTCTATTACCTGGACGAGGAAGCAGCTGCAAAAGAGCGGGCAAACGGCTCGGAAGTATTGTATTATATGGGAGAAGAGACACCGATGTTTCGGTTCTCTGGAGTTACTGTAACAGTGGAATGGATGAGGGGTATGATCGGAGCAGCAATCCTGACCGGAGCAGTCGGAGCACTGCTTGGAACAGGTATTGCGGAAATTTTAGAAAAAAGGCGGAAAAAGAGCGGACAGTATGAATGAAAAACTGAAATTCTGTAAATTGTTGGGAACAAACATCAATGTCATTACGATGGATGAAACAGTTGATTATATGGATCAGCATTTGGATGAACTGCGTGGAAAATATGTCTGTGTTTCCAATGTGCATACGACGGTCATGGCATTTCGCGATGCAGATTATCGGAAAGTGCAAAACGGCAGTGCAATGAATCTTCCGGATGGGAAACCCCTGTCTATTGTATGTCGGATGCGCGGACATCAGGAGGCCGGACGTGTTCCGGGACCGGATCTGATGCCGAGAATTTTCGAGCTTTCCGAGAAAAAAGGATACCGGCACTATTTTTATGGCAGTACGGAAAAAACGCTGCATGCGCTGGAACAGAGACTGCGTGAAAAGTATCCAAAGCTGAATATTGTCGGGATGTATTCTCCGCCGTTTCGACCGCTGACAGAAGAAGAGGACGAGGCAGTTGTAAAACAGATCAATGATACAAAACCGGATTTTATCTGGATTGGATTGGGAGCTCCAAAACAGGAAAAATGGATGGCTGCACATGCCGGAATGCTGCACGGCGTCATGCTGGGCGTAGGGGCAGGCTTTGATTTCCATGCGGGAACGGTAAGACGTGCGCCGGGGTGGATGCAGGAGCTTTGTCTGGAATGGCTGTTTCGGCTGATGCAGGATCCGAAACGCCTGATTCCACGATATATGGATACAAATTTTTCGTTTATTCATTATGTCTGGAAAGAAAACAAGCTTTTAAAAAAGAAAAATCAGGAGCTGGTGCATATACCTTCAAGACCGAAGACAGGAATGAAGATCGCAATGATCGGACATAAGCGCATTCCGTCGAGAGAAGGTGGTGTGGAGATCGTCGTGGAAGAGCTGTCTACACGAATGGTTCGTTCCGGGAACCGGGTGGATGCGTATAATCGTTCCGGTTACCATGTATCCGGCAAAGAGTTTGATGAAAAACATGGAAAATATTTTCAGGGAATCCGAATTTTTACGATTCCGACGTTTTCCAGCAGTAAATTAAATGCGATTGTATATTCTTTTCTGGCAACAATCCGGTCATTGTTCGGGCATTATGATATTGTGCATTTCCATGCGGAAGGACCGTGTATTATGCTTTGGCTGACCAAACTGTTTGGAATCCCGACAGTGGCGACGATTCATGGGCTGGACTGGCAACGTTCCAAATGGGGAAATTTTGCATCTCATATGCTGAAGCTGGGGGAAAAGACCGCCGCACTCCATGCGGATGAAGTGATCGTATTGTCGCACAATATGCAGGATTATTTTCAGGAGACATACGGCAGAAAAACCCGTTTTATTCCAAATGGAATCAACAGACCGATTTTAAAGGGCGATTCCGAAATTAAGGCAAAGTATGGTCTGGAAAAAGACGGATATATTCTGTTTCTGGCAAGAATTGTACCGGAAAAGGGACTGCATTATCTGCTGCATGCGTTTGAACAAATCGAGACGGATAAAAAACTGGTGATTGCGGGCGGCAGCAGCCATTCTCAGGAATACGTACAGGAAATGGTCAATCTGGCGGCAAAAGACAGCCGTGTGATTATGACCGGATTTGTACAGGGGGAAGTGTTGGAAGAGCTGTACTCTAATGCGTATTGTTTTGTACTGCCCAGTGATATTGAAGGGATGGCGCTTGGACTGTTGGAAGCGATGAGCTATGGAAACTGCTGTATTGCAAGCAATATTCCGGAAAATACAGAGGTGGCGGAAGATCATGCCCTGTATTTTGAAAAGGGAAATGAAAGAGATTTGCAGAAACGTTTGGAGGAAGTGCTGGCGCATCCGGAACAGACGCAGAAAGCACATCAGGAAAATGCAGACTTTATCTGTGGAAAATATAACTGGGATCGGGTGACGGAGCAGACACTGCATCTTTATCAGCATGTGCTCAAGGCACGGGAGAATCAGAAATGAAAGTATTGATTGTCAATAAATTTCTGCATCCGAACGGCGGATCGGAAACCTATATTTTTGAAGTCGGGAAACAGCTTCAGAAGATGGGGCATCAGGTAGAATATTTTGGAATGGAGCATGAAGGCCGGGTCGTTTCGAACCGGCTTGATTGCTATACAGGGAATATGGATTTTCATACCGGAAAACTTCAAAAATTACGGTATCCGTTCCAGATTCTCTATTCGACAGAGGCTGCAAAAAAGATCCGGAAAGTGCTGGACGACCTTCAGCCGGACGTGGTTCATGTCAATAATTTCAATTTCCAGCTGACACCGTCCATTCTCTACGCGATCCGTAAATATGAGAAACAGACCGGCAGAACGGTTCGGATCGTATACACGGCGCATGATTCACAGCTCGTCTGTCCAAACCATCTGATGCAGAGACCGTCCGGCAAGCTGTGCCAGGAATGCCTGGGACAGAAGCAGTGGAACTGCACGAAACACAAGTGTATCCACAATTCCCGCGTGAAGAGCCTCTTGGGAAGCGTGGAAGCGAAGATCTATCAGCATAACCATGCGTATCGGATGTTCGATACGGTGATCTGCCCGAGCCATTTCCTGGAAGAAGTTTTGAAGACGAATCCGGATCTGGACGGGAAGACGGTGACGATGCATAACTTTTTGCCGGAGCAGGAGTTATGTCCGGTCAAAAAAGAAGATTATGTTTTGTATTTTGGCAGATTTTCAGAAGAAAAAGGAATTAAAACGTTACTGAAAACCTGTGAAAAATTAAACGATATTCCTTTTGTATTTGCAGGAAAAGGACCGTTGGAAAATGAAGTAAATCAGTTGAGAAATGTGAAGAATATCGGTTTCACGAAGGGAAAGAAGCTTTATCAGACAATTGCGGCGGCGAAGTTTGTTGTCTTTCCATCAGAGTGGTATGAAAATTGTCCGTTTAGTGTAATTGAAGCACAATATTATGGAACGCCTGTTATTGCGTCCAGAATTGGCGGAACGGTTGAACTGATTAAAGAAGGAATGACCGGTGAATTTTTTGAACAGGGGAATCAAAAAGAGCTGGAAGAGAAGATCAGAAATCTTTGGGGAGATTCGGAGCGGCTTGAAGAGTATACCAGAAATTGTAAGGAAACAGATTTTCTGAATCTGGATGAATATTGCGAAAAACTGCTGCAGATTTATGGCGGTTTAAAAGCCTGAGCAGAACACATTGAGCAATATTTCTACAGTATATGCTTGAAAATGAGGTGCAGTGTGAAAATCTTGATGCTGGTCAACTGGAAAGTTGCTTATGAAAATCAAATACCGGAAGGAAAACAGCCGCCAGACTATGTCGTACCGAGACAGAAATACTGGTTTTTTCGGTATCTGTCGGATGATATTTCCGTAGATGTTGTGGATATCCGTTCATTTCCATGGCTGGAACGCTTTGAAAAAGAAAAAATCCGGTTTTATATCTGGCAGACGCTGAAGGTATTGCCGAAATTAAATCAGTATGACTTGGTTTTGTCCCATGGAATGCAGAGTGGGATTGTATTGTGCCTGTGGCGCAGACTGTTCGGACATGGAAAATATAAGCATATCGTGTTTGACATCGGTGGCTTTAACAGCGCGAAGGAAGAAGGAAAAGCGCTGAAGCTGATGCAGTTTGCAAGCAAGTCTCTGGACGGCGTGATTTATCATACAAAGAGCCAGATTACCTATTACGAAAAGTGCCACCCGTGGCTGCTTTCCAAAAGCAGATATATTGCGTTTGGAACGGATGCAGAATACTTTCAGCCGACCGGAACACCGATAGAGAAAGAAAATCCGTATATTTTATGTGTCGGTTATAATAAACGGGATTGGGATACGCTGCTGCAGGCATACGAAAAACTGAGAAATCTGCAAAAGGGGCGAAATCAGGATGGGCTTGCTGATTTCCCTAAGTTAAAACTGATTGGGAAAGAAAAGCTGGACCGGGAGTATGACGGTGTGGAGACCGTCGGATTTATTCCGGTTACGCAGCTGATAAAAGAAATTGAAAAAGCGACCTTTTGTGTGCTTCCACTGCAGTCCTTTAACTATTCGTTCGGGCAGATGACACTGCTGCAGCAGATGCTTTTAAAAAAGGCGGTGATTGCGGCAAATGTCCCCAGCCTGAGAGATTATGTGACAGACGAGCAGGATTGCCTGCTCTATGAGCCGGAAAATGCGGAAGAGCTTGCAGAACAGATGGAGCGCCTGCTTCGTCAATAATATCTACTGTACGGAGTTCTTCAAATTCCAGACGGGA
>OGXD01001865.1_pt1 | contig 14734 bp, 11 predicted proteins | sample 1576211 | NCBI WGS metagenome assembly OGXD01 (sample SAMEA3541470, study PRJEB24748) | human gut metagenome | biome: human gut; feature: human-associated habitat; material: faeces | place: China | collected 2012
ACAATCCGGTCTTTGACCGTGGGAATCCCCAGCTTGCGCACTCCTCCATCCGGCTTCGGAATCTCCTTCCGTCTCACCGCCGTTGGCTTGTACTTTCCCCTTCGGATTGCTTCGGTCATTTCTTTGCCGTGTTCCTTGAGCCATGGAAGCGCTTCTTCTACGGTCATCCCGTCCACTCCCGGCGCTCCCTTGTTTGCCTTTACCCGCTTGTAAGCCCTGTTCATGTTATCTCTATACAGAATTGCTTCAAGCAGTTTCTGGCTTCTGCCTGCCGTTTCTTCGTTCCCCGGCTGAACGGCACTCTGCGCTCCCGCATACCCTTCGCATTCCGTGCTGTCTCTTTGCGGGCAGCTTCTGACGTTTTCTGCCTTCTTCATGCCGTCCTCCTTCCCTCGATTACTCCGGCTTGTATTGGTTCCGCCCTTCCCTTGAATTTTTCCCCCAAGGTACTATGGCTTCGGCTGACTTCTACGCGTTCAGCGCAGCCTTGCAGCTGCGGTTACGCATTTCGGCGCGTTCCTCGCAGACCTCCCCGGATACCACACGTTTCTTTTCCTCCATCTACCTGCCGCATTTACCACATGCGATTCCGTGTAGCTATTGGGCTTCGACTTGTTGGGCAGCCTTACCCTCGCATATAGCCTTCTATGCGGTTTCTGTTCGTCAGGCCAGAGGTTTGCCCGTGGTTAGTCTGTTCCCACATCCGGCTTCCTTCAGATTCCACCTCACGGTGGACACCCTTGCCTTCGGCTATATCCTTCCCACTACCGGGCGGATTCGGGACTTTAACCCGTTAGAAACGTGCGCCGCCGGGCGCACTACGATAAAAAACCGTACATCCATTATAGAATGTACGGTCCTTTTTTGTAAAGATGAAATACGCTGTCAAACAGCGGACCGCATCGAAGTTGGCGCGTGTGAGCTTATTTGTCGCTTAAAAGCTCCTTTGCACTGGTCAGCAGTCCCGCCATGTTCTGAATTTCGGACGGAATGATGATCTTTGTAGACTTGCCGTCCGCAACCTTTTCCAGAGCCTCCAGACTCTTTAAACGAAGTACAGAATCATCCGCTCCTGCATCCTTGATGAAACGCAGACCGTTTGCAGTCGCCTGCTGGACTTTCAGGATTGCTTCCGCTTCACCTTCTGCCTCACGGATCATCTTTTCTTTCTCTGCTTCTGCGCGCAGGATTGCAGACTGCTTTTCTGCCTCTGCTTCCAGAATTGCGGATTCCTTTTTACCTTCTGCTACCAGAATGGTAGATTTCTTTTCACCTTCGGCACGCAGGATCGCTTCACGGCGTTCACGCTCTGCCTTCATCTGCTTCTCCATCGCATCCTGAATTGCTGCGGGAGGAATGATGTTCTTTAATTCGACACGGTTTACCTTAATGCCCCAGGGATCGGTTGCGATATCCAGGGATGCACGCATCTTGGCATTGATCGTTTCACGGGAGGTCAGGGTCTGGTCCAGTTCCAGATCTCCGATGATGTTACGCAGGGTTGTCGCAGTCAGGTTTTCAATCGCCATGATCGGATTTTCAACTCCGTAGGTAAACAGCTTGGGATCTGTGATCTGGAAAAAGACAACGGTATCGATCCGCATCGTAACGTTATCCTTTGTGATAACGGGCTGAGGCGGGAAATCCGCTACCTGTTCCTTTAACAGTACACGCTTTGCAACCTTATCGACAATCGGCACTTTAAAGTGAAGGCCAACGCTCCAGGTATCCTGATATGCGCCGAGACGTTCTACGACATAAGCCTGCGCCTGCGGTACGATCTTGATGCAGGACGCTACAATTGCAATTGCCAGAATTAAAATAATGAGTATTACCAGTCCACCTATCATAATTACCCTCATTTCCGCGGTCTTACCGCATGTTGTCAGCAGCCTCGCTGCTGTTTGTTACAGGTTCTTCTGTTTCGATCTCGTCCGGAACAACGATCAGCTTCACGCCGTCGATCTTTTTTACAATGACGACGGTACCCTCTTCAATCGTCCCCTCAGTTTCCTGAGATCTTGCTGACCACTCCATGCCTTTGAGCGTAACCTGTCCGCAACTGTGCAGGTTATCAATCCTGCCGGTCACGATACCGCGTTCCCCAAGCATGCTGTCCACATTGGTCTTCGCCCTTCCAACATTGAAATAGCGCATGGCAACCGGTCTTGTAAAAACAAGCATCAGCACGGACACTACCAAAAACAGGATGACCTGCACCAGAACCGGCGCACCACAGGCAGCTGCTATCGTCGCAACAAGAGCTCCGGCTGCAAACCAGATTGTCGTCAGCCCCATCGTCGCAAGCTCAATCAGCACAAGTAAAATCAACAGAGCCAGCCAGGCAAATACTTCCGTCATGTAACTCCTCCTTTCCTGTGACTTATGACTATCATACTACAAAAATCATGCCCCGTCTACCAAAATACATGATGTCCGATCACAATACCTTCCCTGCTTCCTGCCCGTCTAAAATGCGTCGCCGTTCCAACCGGGGTGCTTCCCGCCATCGCTTCCTGTGCCGCCTGCAGGCAGCTTGCCTTGATCTTTCCACTTGCGACAACGCGTCCAACCTGTCCGCTTCCCGCCGGTGTAAACTGTCCCGAAGCATAGATAACACCCTTGACCGTATTCGGATAAGCGCCGCTTCTGACCCGGTTCATCACGACTGCGCCGACAGCCACCTGTCCTTCGTAGGGCTCTTCTCCCGCTTCACACTGAATGAGCGCCGCCAAAAGCACGCTGTCGTCCGCTGCCAGTGCAGCAGCCTTGTTCGCTTCCTTTTCCGCCTGCGCTGCCTTTTCCTGCTTCTGTTTCTGTGCGGCAGCTTCTTTTTCCGCCTGCAGTCTCGCCGTTTCCGCTTCCTCGCGCGCTTTTACCTGCTCAACCGTCTCTCCGTAATCGATTTCAAAATCAACCTGGACATATTCCGAAGACACATATCCGGTCTTTCCGCCGTAATTGACCGCAACCCAGTCCGCCGTGATTTCCTGATCCTCGCTGAAACGGATCTGCTCTTCATCCACGACCTCATACTTTGCACCTTCTTCCAGCAGATCATAAATCGCAGCATCTGCTGAAGGTTCTTTCCGGATTCTCAAAGCGCCTGTTTTGGTCGTTGCCACAATCCGTCCCGCGTCTTTTGCCTCTTTCCGAGCTTCTTCCCCAAACAGCAGATAATCGTTATTCGCCCAGCCGGTCAGTTCGCCGGACTCAAGCTTTGTCCAGCCGTCCTTTTGTTCCAGCACTGTACCGCCACAGTCTGCATACAAATACCCTGCAAGCTCTGCCTCGCTGTCCGGTTCCGTCCTGACATTCAATACATTCTGAACGCTCGTCATCACGATTGTGCCGGTCAGGTCGTCCATTTTCATTCCATCACCGGACGAAGCTTTGGTTTTGCTGTCCGCACTGTCGGACGCTGCATCCGTTTCCTGCCCGCCGACTGCGGCGATCGCTGTATCTGCTGCATCATTTTGGGATGCTGCGTTCGGACTGACCTGTTCCTTATCCGCTCCTGTCAGCCACGCCTCCACGCCAACGCCCTTGTGCCAGTGCGCGCTTTTGCTCGATTCTGCCTCTGCCTGCAGACTGCTTCCGGCCGTCCACAAAAAGACAACTCCCAGCGCTGCAGCCCGCAGCCAGTGCTTCCCCCTTTTCTCAGATTTTCTACTCCAGCCCATAAATCGATGATCCTTTCTATCCCCTCATGTCCGCAGACAGTAACAATAGCTGAGCCTCCATTGATTTTCCGCGCCTTTGGCGCTCCCAAAATCGGCTCATCAAATGTTACAATTATATTACATGATTAGCGTCATCATATCAAATCCGTCAATTACTGTCAAGTGTGCGCCCTGCGAGGATTCTATTGTCACGACTACAAAAAAGGCGTGTGAAAAACAATCCTTTTCCACATGCCTTTTTTCGTTCTTTTTCCGTCAGAAACAACAGTTTTTTCCCTATCCTCTTCTGACGATTCCCTTATAATGCTATTGGGCCAAATGCCCCGGCTATGATACTGTTTTAGTAAAAAACGTGATGTCCGATTACCTGTCCGGAACGACCGTTATTTCTTCTGAAAAACAGTTTGCCGCCGACCGGCTGTGCACCGGCTAATGCTTCGATTGCTGCCTGATAGCAGGCTGCATCTGCCTTGTCACTGCTCAGTGCCCTCTGCAGCGAACCGTTTCTAACAGGGGAAAACTGTCCTTTTGCGTAAACAACCTCGGTGATCGTATTGGGCTGCGATGCACTCTTGACGCGGTTCATGATGACATTGCCTACCGCAACCTTACCAACGTAGGATTCACTGCCTGCTTCACAGTAAATAATATTTGCAAGCAGTTTTAATTCCTCTGCGGATATCGCTGCGGTCTGCGCCGCCTGGGCAGCCAAAGCTGCCTGCTGGGCTTCGGCTGCGATGCGGGCTGCTTCCTCGGCTGCTGCCTTTGCCTGCGCTTCCGCTTCGATGTGGGCTGCTTCCTCGGCTGCTGCCTTTGCCTGCGCTTCCGCTTCGATGCGGGCTGTTTCCTCGGCTGCTGCCTTTGCCTGCGCCTCCGCTGCGAGCTGCGCTGCTTCCTCGGTTGCCTGTGCCTGTGCCTGCGCCTGCGCCTCCGCTGCGAGCTGCGCTGCTTCCTCGGCTGCTGCCTTTGCCTGCGCTTCCGCTTCGATGCGGGCTGCTTCCTCGGCTGCCTGTACTTCTTCTATCTCATTCTGTGCTGCTTTACTTGCCTCTGCCTGTAAAGCTGCTGTTTCATCCTGCTGTACTTCTTCCTCTGCAAAGAATTCATCTTCGGATGCTGTTGCTCCTGTCCGTTCAGCGATCACCTGCTCATTGGCTGCAACAGCCTCTTCGTTGGAAATCTCTGTCTCGACCAGATTTTCAGCCGGTACCCATCCTGCAATTTCTCCCGCCTGGATCTGCACCCAGTCGTTGTACTTTGCAAGGATCGCCACATGACCGTCCTCCATGACCTGACCAATCACCGCAGACGCTGTGTTTGCTTCTGCATGAATGTCCAGCATGTCTTTCGCATCAATGACACCGATACCACTTGCCATAGCGGTTGTCGTATATGCACCCATCATCATAACAGATGTTAAAATGCCGACTGCACTACGAAACAACTTTCTGCCTTTTCCGTTCATTCTTACCTCCATAAATCTTACTCTGCTTCCACCAGCCATTCTGCCGGTGAAATTCAGGAGCTTTTTGTGGGACGCTCCTTGTTACAGAGCTGTTTCAATTGTTACAAACTTATTAACAATTGTTACGCATGATATGATAGCAACATTGTAATCAAATGTCAAGCCGTTCACCCGAAACCATAGATTTCCGTTAGTTCCCCACAAAGTTTTTTCTTCTATTGTGATATTTTTACAACAAACCTCTGAAATCATCGCCTTTTTCTTGCTATTTTTCAAGGTTTTCAACAAATGCCGCTTTAACATAGTAAATTCTCTTTTCATAAAAAGGACAGCCATTTTCTGCGGTTTTTTCGATTTTTTATCAAAAAAAAGACCTGACGGGATTATTATTTCCATCAGATCTTCCTTTATTCCTGTTTTTAACATTTTTGTAACAAACTATTTTACAGGCTTCTGGACTTTTCCACCGCAGTGATGACCGCATCGGTCACTGCGCCGCGGAAGCCTTTTTCCTCTAAAACGCGTACCGCCTGAATCGTGGAGCCTGCCGGGGAGCAGACCATATCCTTTAACTCTCCCGGATGCTTTCCGGTCTCAAGCATCAGCTTCGCGCTGCCGAGCACAGCCTGTGCAGCGCATTCATATGCCTGGCTGCGCGGCATGCCTTCCGCAACTGCACCGTCCGCCATCGCCTCGATCAGTATAAAAATCCAGGCAGGCGCACAGCCGCTGACGCCGGTCAGCACATCCATCAGGCGTTCCGGAAGCTCAACCGTCTTGCCGAAACTGTCCAGGACAGCCGCCGTTTTTTCTTTCATCTCAGGAGTTACCCTGCTGCCATAGCAGACTCCGGTACAGCCTTCCCCGACCAGTGCCGGCGTATTGGGCATCGCACGCACAAACGGAAGCGGCGCACAGAACTGCTCTTCCAGCCACGCAAGGCTTTTGCCTGCCGCAATGCTCAGAATCGTCTTACCGGTCAGGTCAATGTCGCTGATCTGTCCGATCACTTTCTCCAGAAACTGCGGCTTTACGGCAAGAATCAAAAGCTCTGCCTGCCGCGCGGTTTCCAGGTTATCGCCTGTCACCGTGATGCCAAACATTTCATGTACTTTGCTTTCGGTCTCCGCCGTTTTTGCAGAACCGTAAATTTCCTCCGGCACAGCCAGGTGATTTCTCAAAACTCCTCCAATCATCGCCTGCGCCATATTTCCAAGTCCGATAAAACCGATTTTCATCTGTGCCTCTCATTTCTGCGCACGCTTTTTGCGCATGTCGAGTTTGTGTCAAGTGCGCGCAGACACAAATCTCGAGCTTAAAAAATGTTATTTTTCAAGCTTCGACCTTCTTTCAAATCGCCCTCTGCCGATGCGCTTCATACATCAGAATCGAAGACGCCACCGCTGCATTTAACGACTCCACTTTGCCCTCCATCGGAATTCGGATATAACAGTCCGCAAGCTCTGCAGTCTCTTCCCGCAGGCCGTTGCCCTCGTTACCGATCAGAAATGCCGTCCCCTTTGTGTAATCCTGACAGGCATAGGAATTTTTCCCGCGCAGATGCGCCGCGTATACGCTGACACCCGCCTGCTGTACCTGATGAACCGCCGCCGCAAAATCGTCCGCATAATAAAACGGAACGCGGTAGATGCTGCCCATCGTCGAACGGATAACCTTCGGGTTGTACAAATCGACTGTATCCCGGCTCATGATAATCCCGGAAACGCCTGCGCCCTCACCGGTTCGCAGCATCGTACCGAGGTTGCCGGGATCCTGTATATTTTCCAGAAGCAGAAACAGCGGTGCTTTGTCCCGCAGCATTTCTTCTATATTATAGTGAAACTGTTTCAGCACGCATAAAACGCCCTGTGGCGTGCAGGTATCCGATATTTTAGAAAAAACGCTGTCGGAAACAACTTCGTAGCCAACCTCTTCCAGATGCTCCCTGCAGCTGCACTTTTCCAGAAAGGATTCCGAAACATAGACCTCCTGCAGCTGCTCTCTCGGTGCTTCCAGAAACATCTTCACACCCTCTGCCAGAAAAACGTCCTCCGTTCTGCGCAGCTTCGACTTTTGATTCAATTGTACCAGCCTTTTGATCCGGCTGTTGGATGCTGCAGTAATCATGCAGGTTCCTCCGTTGATCTTTATGAAAACGCACAACGGCCACACACGTTTCGTGTGCAGCCGCCCCTTTGCGTCCTGTATCGTCAGGTGGCCAGCGCTTTGCTGACCTGATAATGATATTCGGGAATCTCTTTCTGCATCGCAAGCGCTTCCTCGATATCATAGTCTACAAATTCGCCGTGTTTGTAAGCCACAACACGGTTCGAGCTGCCTGCGCAGAGGATGTCTGCCGCATAAGCGCCCATGATAGAAGCATAATAACGATCCAGACAGGTCGGGCTGCCGCCTCGCTGCATGTACCCCAGGATGGTTGCTCTGGTTTCCACACCCGTTGCTGCTTCAATTCTCTTCGCCATGGAAGTAGAATGACCGATACCTTCTGCATTGATGATCAGATGGTGAGTTTTGCCCTTTTTACGGTTGTTGATAATATTGTTAATCAGCTGCTGCTCGTCATAGTCGTACTTTTCAGGAAGAAGGATATCCTCCGCGCCGGTGCCGACGCCGCACCACAGTGCGATATAACCGGCATTTCTGCCCATTACTTCGATAATACTGCAGCGTTCATGTGAAGATGAAGTATCCCTTACCTTATCGATTGCCTGCATCGCGGTATTGACTGCCGTGTCGAAACCGATCGTATATTCGGTACATGCAATATCCAGATCGATCGTGCCCGGCAAACCGATCGTATTGATTCCAAGTCTGGACATCGCCTGCGCACCTCTGTAAGAGCCGTCGCCGCCGATAACAACCAGACCGTCGATGCCGTGTCTGCGGCAGATCTCCGCGCCCTTTTTCTGTCCGGCTTCGGTCTTAAATTCCAGACAACGTGCGGTTCCCAGAATCGTACCGCCCTTCTGGATGGTATCCGAAACACTGCGGGCATCCATATCTATGATTTCTTCATTTAACAGGCCCTGATAGCCTTTTTTAATGCCTTTTACTTTGACGCCGTTGCAAATCGCTTTCCGAACAACCGCACGGATTGCCGCATTCATACCAGGCGCATCTCCGCCGCTTGTAAGAACTCCAATTGTCTTTATCTTAGCTGCCATTGTTCCTCCTGTCTGCCGCTGCGGGCTGGACTTCAATCTTAAGATTTCAAAATCCGTAAAACCATTTTTTATTTTAATCGAAACGGGCTTTCTTTTCAATGGTTTTGTGAAACTTACATCAGCTTTACGTTTTCTTCTCCAAACAGCTCTTCCAGCTGCTTTAAAAGTGCCTCGTCCCCATGAACGGTCTGATTCGCCCCAAGCTGCTTCATCGCGCGGGGATTTTCCACATAAATCACCACGGTATCCTTGCCGTCAGAAGCTGCGATTGCCGAAAGCAGCTTTTTTTCCTGCTGCTGATAGGCTTCCATCGTCGGAAATTTAATCCAGAGCTTTTTGGGGATTTCGTCAAACGTCTGCACGGATTCACAGATCAGCTTTGCGTCTTTATCCTCCTCTGCGGAAACGCGCCCCCGCAGGAGAACCTTTTCATCCTCCATCAGCTTGCTGCCGTACTGCTCATAGGTTTTCGGGAAAACGATAACTTCAATCGTTCCAACCAGATCCTCCACCTGTAAAAACGCCATCACCTTATCGTTTTTGGTATATTTGATCTTCTTTTCCTCAATAATTCCGCCGATAACCGCCTTTGCTCCGTCCTGAATATGGACGCTGTTTGTCTCCTCATCCAGCATAAAATCTGCCGTTGTATTAGAAATATTCCTGCGCCAGAGCTGCTCGTATTCCTGCAGCGGATGCCCGCTGACATACACACCGAGCACTTCTTTTTCAAAGGTCAGAAGAATTTCCTTCGGATATTCCCCGACATCCGGGAAACGGATTTCATAGTTTTTCTTTTCCGACTCGTCCACCAGATCGAATAAGGAAAGCTGTCCCGCCATATTATTTTTCCGGTTCTGCTGATTCTGATCCATCAGCTGCGCAAATACACTCATAAACTGCTTGCGCGTTCCCTCAAGGCTGTCGAATGCGCCCGCTTTAATGAAGTTTTCCACGTTGCGCTTGTTGACTTCCGTATCGGACATTCTGGAAAGAAAATCCTGCAGGTTTTTGAATACGCCCCGCTGCTTCCGCTCTGCGATCACCGCGTCCGCAACCGGATGTCCTACACCCTTGATCGCGGTCAGTCCGTACCGGATTGATTTGCCCGATACCGAAAATCCCGGCTCTCCCTCGTTGATATCCGGCGGCAGAATCGCGATTCCCATCTGGCGGCAGACCAGAATGTATTCCGCCACTTTTCCGGGGTTATCGATTACAGAAGTCATCAGAGACGCCATAAATTCCACCGGATAATAATATTTCAGATAAGCCGTCTGGTAAGCGACAACCGCGTAGCATGCGGCGTGGGACTTGTTGAACGCGTATTTTGCAAAATCCATCATTTCCGCGTAAATTTCCAGACCGACCTTTTCCGGAATGCCCCGGGCCACACAGCCGGGTACGCCTTCTTCGGGGTTGCCGTAAACGAAATTCGCCCGTTCTTTTTCCATGACGGACTGCTTTTTCTTGCTCATCGCACGACGAACCAAGTCGCTTCGTCCCATCGTGTAGCCGCCGAGGTCGCGCACAATCTGCATAACCTGCTCCTGATACACGATACAGCCGTAGGTCGGAGACAGGATCGGTTCCAGCTCCGGACAGGAATAGGTGATCTCGTCGTGATTGTTTTTTCCTTTAATATATTTTGGAATAAAGTCCATCGGCCCGGGACGGTACAGGGAAATACCCGCGATGATATCCTCCAGGTTCTGGGGCTTTAGCTCCTTCATGAAGCTTTTCATCCCGCCGCTTTCCAGCTGGAACACGCCGTCCGTCCTGCCGGTGCAGAGCGAATCCAGCACTTTTTTATCGTTATAATCCAGATGCTCCATATCGAGCTTCACACCGGTGTCATGCTCAATCATCTTGACCGCGTGGTCGATTACTGTCAGGGTTCGAAGCCCCAGAAAGTCCATTTTTAACAGTCCGAGCTCTTCCAGCGTCGTCATCGTAAACTGCGTTGTGATCGAACCATCCGACCCCCGTGAAAGCGGTACAAAATGATCTGCCGCCTCCGGGCAGATCACAACCCCTGCTGCGTGCATCGAGGTGTGGCGCGGCAATCCCTCCAGCCGTTTACTCATATCAATCAGCACGTGCACCTGTTCATCGCTCTCGTAGAGCTTGCGCAGCTCTGCGTTCATTGACAGTGCCTTATCAATCGTCATGTTCAGCTCGTTCGGAATCATTTTTGCAATCGAATCCACAAAGGAATACGGCAGATCCATGACGCGCCCGACGTCGCGGATGACACCCTTTGCCGCCAGCGTACCGAATGTGACAATCTGCACAACCTTTTCTTTTCCATATTTGCGTCCGACATAATCGATGACCTCCTGTCTGCGTTCATAACAGAAGTCGATATCGATATCCGGCATGGAAACTCGTTCCGGGTTCAGGAAACGCTCGAACAGCAGGCTATAACGGATCGGATCAATATTCGTGATATGCAGGCAGTAGGAAACGATGCTTCCAGCTGCACTTCCACGTCCAGGTCCTACCGGAATACCGTTTTCTCTGGCATAGTTGATAAAATCCCACACGATCAGGAAATAGTCCACATATCCCATGCGCTTGATAATACCCAGCTCGTATTCCAGACGCTTCTGCAGCGTGCCGTCGTCCTCCGGATAGCGCTCTTTCATGCCGTCAGTGCACAGCTTATTCAAATATCCCCAGGAATCATAGCCCTCCGGCACATCAAAATGCGGCAGCTTCGTCTTACCAAACTCGATTTCCACATGACAGCGGTCTGCAATTCGCTGTGTATTTTCCACTGCCTCCCACGCATAGGGAAACAGTCCCTTCATCTCTTCTTCGCTTTTGACGAAATACTGACCGCCCTCGTAACGCATCCGGTTTTCGTCGGAAAGCTTTTTGCCGGTCTGGATACACAGAAGGATATCGTGGGGCTTTGCGTCCTCCGCATAGGTGTAGTGCACGTCGTTCGTGCATACTAACGGAATGTCCAGTTCCCGCGACATCTGTAAAAGCGCCATGTTTACGGTCTGCTGCTCCGGGATCCCATGATCCTGCAGTTCCAGAAAATAATTATCCTTCCCAAAAATCGACTGATACTTTAATGCGCATTTTTTTGCTTCCTCCGGCAGTCCTTTCTGGATATAGCGCGGCACTTCACCTGCCAGACACGCAGACAGCGCAATAATTCCCTCGTGAAATTCCTCCAGAACCTCCATATCGACACGCGGCTTGTAATAGTACCCCTCCGTAAAACCGCGGCTGACGATTTTGCTCAGATTCGCGTAACCAGTATTATTTTCCGCCAGAAGCACCAGATGATAATACCGGTCATCCCCGCCGGTAATCTCCCGGTCAAAACGGGAATTGGGCGCAACATAGACCTCACAGCCCAAAATCGGATTGATACCCTCTGCCCGCGCCGCACGGTAAAAATCGATCACACCGTACATTGCGCCATGGTCGGTAATCGCCGCAGCCGTCATGCCCAGCTCCTTGACCCGTTTTACATATTCTTTGATTTTATTGGAACCGTCCAGCAGGCTGTACTCTGTATGGACGTGCAAATGTGCAAATGCCATATTTTTGTAATTTCCTATTCTTGTTCTGTCTGAGTTTCCTTTGCTGTCCCATCGGGCGCAGAGAAGTCAAAGGCAGGGCTTTCTGTCCCGTTTTCTGACTTTTGCCCGCTCTTTGTCACAGACCTCGTGCCGATGCTGCCTGTCCGGTCGGATGCTGTCGCATTGTTTTCACTGATGCTGTCTGCTTCCCGGTCAGATACAGCGCTGTTTTGACTGACTGCGTTTTGTCCGGACACATCACCGCTTTCATGAACCTCTTTTACACTGCCTTCTCCGCTGTCTGTCAGTACAAGTCTGTCGTTTTCCACTTTCCATGTCTCGTACCAGCTTCCTTCCGCGTCCGAAAGGTTGACATGAATCCTGTCGTTTTCCCCGGATAAAATCTGTATTTTCCCGGAATCTGATCCAACCTGCCGCAGGATACTCTTTAACACTGCTTTGCCGTTTTTATACTGTAACAGCTCTTTTTCACGGATTTCTTCTAATCGATACTCTGTCAGTGTGCGCAGGCTGATGTCATAATATCCCGGCGCGGCTTCTGTCCCGGCAGTCCATGCCATCAGATCGCCGTCATCATCCAGCTCAAAGTACCCCATCTGTTTTAACAGGCGCACTGCTCCTTGCTCCTGCACGCCAAACAGCATGTCGCTGACGCCGGACACTTCGTAGCCACGATACAGCACAAAGGCGCTTCCCAGCTTTTCCAGCTCCTTAAAGGCAAAATTCTCTTCTTCCAAAACTGCGCCGTCCGCGCCGACAAACCACAGGTCGCATACCGGCGCGCCGAATGTCCCGTCGTATCTGCCGATCGCCGCAAACGTTTCTTTTTTGCCATTCCCATCGTAATCCGCCGTCTCTGCAAAACACAGTGCATCGTCCGGGTACTCCTGTACCTCCAGAATCTGTGCAACCGCCTGACTAACCGCCGCGCGGGCTGTTTTCTGCACTTTATTCAACCGGTTTTTCGTAAATTCGTTTGGAATATCCTCCAGGCTCTCCAGCGCTTCTTCCTGCTCCAATCTCGACGGAAAGAAAAATCCATCCCCGCTGATCGTCTCCGATGCTTTGGTCAGCTTTCCCTGATCCAGGCTGCTGATACACCAGCTGTACTTCGCAACCGCATGATCGATTCCTTCTTCCTGTCCGACCGACTGCCCGGCTTCTCTGCAGCGATAGGCAATTTTGTCCTCCCCAATTGCATAAAACCAATAGGTATATTCTGTATTTTCATCCGTCTGCGTGTAGAACTGCTCTTCCAGCTTTTCCTTCCACGCCTGTGCCTCTTCATCCGAATCCTCTGCAGACACATACGCCAAATATTCCGACGCTGTCAGCTCCCGATACGAACGCTCTGCAAATCCGTCCGCTGTTCTTTCATAATAAACAGGAATCGTCTCTTCTGCACTGTCCCATTCCGAAACAAGCGGATCGTACACAGTCTTCTCCGCAGGATAAAACGTACAAACGCCGTCCTTTGTCGCTTCGATCGTCTCGGAATCCTCCAGAAGCTTTTCACACTTCTGATCTTTTACCGTCCAGACAGCCGCCTGTTTTTTGCCGGAGACTTCCGTTTCCAGAATAACAAACGGATTCCCAATTCCCGTCACCTGCTGCAGTCCGGTCACGACGATTCCTTTTTCCAGAAGCCTTGCCGACTCGCCGTCATAATACCAGAGATCGCCGGAAATCCGCCCGCGCGCTGTCAACGGTGTGCTCTCAAACATCAGCAGAAAGCTTTCATTTGCGTTGCTGTCATACTTAGCCATGTTCTGCAGGCAAAGCGTCTTGTCACCGTACTCCTTCTGCGAAAGAACTGCCGTCAGCGCTGCGTTTTCTGCGCGGCTTAAGCGATCGTGTCCCGCCAGCTTACCGGTAAACGCATCCGATTTCTGCGCGTATGCTTCATAAACGGAGTCGGTCACTTCTGTCATCAGGGCCGGAATTTGAGGAGCTGTTGCTGCCGCAGATTCTGTAGCGGTGTCGGTCTGCGTTTCGCCGGTCGCAGGCATCTCGCTGTCTGCTGTTGCCGCGGTATCGCCGTGCTGCGCTTCGCCGCCGGTCGCTGTTGTGCTATCCTGTATCTCGTCATCGGTCGCAGTATCGCTATCCTGCCTCTCATTGGTCACTGCAGCGGTGCCGGTTCCTGTACTGACATTCTGTGTTTCACCTGCTACAGACGTCTCGCCCTCTGCTGTTGCCGCAGCATCGCTGTCCTGCGCCATAGCGTCTGTTGTTTTCCCTTCCCAAAAGCTCTTTCCGGCTTGCTGCGCTCGCGCTGCATATTCACTGATATTCGGCGTGCAGCCTGAAAACAGCATCGTTGCCGCCATCAGACATGCTGCTGTTACCTGTTTTCTTTTCATTCGTATCGATCCCCTTATATTTTATGATGCCAGAGTCAAAAGGTCTAAGCCCACATGAGCTTGCTCATAGGTGGGTGAAAGGCCTTGTGACCCGCCCCGATAGGAGCATAAAAGTGTGATGATAATCCCACGATATGCGACTATCGGACAGGATTGTGGGAGTGCGCAGCACGGAACAATCCGTAGGCATTAAGGTCGGGGGCTTTTGACCCCGACCTCATTTTATACAGGATTCCAAAATTCCTGCCCGGTTATGATTCCTGCTGATTTTTACACCACCGGTTCCGATTCTATTTCTCACTTTATTTTGTTGAGTTGAGTATACCATGCCTGTTTGGAAAATTCCATCCTTATCAAACCGGCAGCTTCCGATAAATGTTTCGCCAGCCGATACCATTACGCTTTGTCCCGCTCTGTAACATAAAAAAGAATCCTGCGAAGCAGGATTCTCCGCCTGCGGCGGGTCGCGCAAGCG
>OGXD01001875.1_pt1 | contig 14679 bp, 14 predicted proteins | sample 1576211 | NCBI WGS metagenome assembly OGXD01 (sample SAMEA3541470, study PRJEB24748) | human gut metagenome | biome: human gut; feature: human-associated habitat; material: faeces | place: China | collected 2012
GCATCTCCGACCCCTCCATGCAGAGTGAGGCAAAAGGAGGAGAGATGTCACTAAAGATGAGCCGCCGAGGCTTCGTGAAGGCTTCGGCCGTCGCGACCGCTTCGACGCTGCTGCTCGGCGCGTCGGCCACCGCCGCCGCGGCCGACGAGGCAGCGGCCACCAGCACCTCGTCCGACGACGTGAAGATCATCCCCAGCGCGTGCCGCCAGTGCTACGGCCGCTGCGCGTTGTTCGGGCACGTCAAGGACGGGCGCCTCGTGAAGATCGAGGGCAACCCCGACCTGTTCAGCGAGGGCACGCTGTGCGGGCGCTGCTTCGCCATCCCGCAGGAGCTGTACAACCCGCTGCGCGTGCGCTACCCGCAGAAGCGCGTGGGCGAGAAGGGCTCCGGCCAGTGGAAGCGCATCACGTGGGAAGAGGCCTACGAGGAAGCGCGCGACCGCTTCACCAAGATCGGCGAGGAGCGCGGTTGGCACACCATCGCGCACCAGTACGGCACGGGCCGCGACATGCTGCAGTTCCAGGCCATCAACAAGCTGTGGCTTGAGCTGGGCTCCACGGCCACGTTCGGCGTGGGCAACCTGTGCTGGGTGGGCTCGTACTTCTCCAGCCAGCGTTTGTACGGCGACGAGACGCAGTACACCGGCTGGGACGGCAACAACACCGACTGCATCCTCATCTGGTGCCGCCAGGAGCGCAGCCGCGGCTACTACGACTGGCTCACCGTCAAGCGCGCGCAGGAGCGCGGCGCGAAGGTTATCTGCGTCGACCCCCGCTTCACCTGCACGGCTTCCAAGGCAGACATCTGGCTGCCCATCCGCCCCGGCTCCGACATGGCGCTGGTGCTGGCCTTCATCAACGAGATCGTCCACTCTGACAAGTGCGCAACCGAATTCGCGCGCATGTACACGAACGCCCCGTTCTTCATCGACGAGAGACGACGGGAGCCGGCAACGGCACGGGCTACCAACTGCGCGAGTCGTACCTCAAGGAGGACGGCAACGAGGAGCTGTACGCCGCGTGGGACGAGAACAGCGACCAGCTGATCTTCTGGTCCGGCGACTGGCAGAACGCGAAGGGCGTGGGCGGCCCGAAGGCCTTCCAGTGGCTCGACGCCGAGGGCAACATCGTGGCCGACGCGAAGCCCGCGCCGTCCGGCAGCCACGAGATCAACGGCAAGACGTACCGCACCAGCTGGGACATCCTGGTGGAGCACGTCACCCCGTGGACCATCCAGCGCGCCGCCGAGTTCTGCGAGCTTCCCCGAGGGCAAGATCAAGGAAGCCATCGACGCCTATATCGACGCCAGCCCGCACGCGTGCTTCACGCGCGGCCAGAAGGTGGAGTTCTCCATTAACACGTCCGGCATCTCGCAGGCGTTCACCATCATGATGGCGCTGGCCGGCAACTTCGACACGAGGGGCGGCCAGAACATCGGCCGCGAGCCCGCCACCGGCTACGACTCCTTCATGTTCGACGTCGTGCCGAACCAGAAGGGCCGCATGGGGCAGCGCCGCAAGGAAACGGCCATGAACATCAAGAAGCTTTCCGTGTGCCAGAACACCGGCTACCAGGACATCCTCGTGGCCGACGACGCCACCGGCGAGTTGAAGACCACGAAGCAGAACTCCGGCGGCCAGGTCATCTACGGCCAGCAGGGCGGCTTCGGCGCGGAGATCTCCGCCACCGTCGCGGACAACCACATTGTTGGGACCACCGTTGATGATGATACCTTTCACATTCGGCAAAGCCTTCAGTTCGGCAGCGGTAATGTCGTGCGGGTAGATTTCACTATATACTCCCAACGCACGAATCGCTCTGGCAAGCACTGTGTTTTCGTGACTTCCCAAATCCAGAATCACAATCATATCCTGCTTCATTCTTCTATATTGTTTTTTAAGTTAATAATTTCAGTCGGTCTTATTCCCATTCTATTGTACTGGGTGGTTTTGAAGAGATGTCATAGGTTACGCGGTTCACACCTTTCACCTTATTGATAATGTCGTTGGACACCTTGCCTAGAAATTCGTAGGGCAGATGCGCCCAGTCGGCGGTCATGGCATCGGTGGAAGTAACGGCACGCAAGGCAACGGCACGTTCATAGGTACGCTCGTCGCCCATCACGCCCACACTCTGTACGGGCAGAAGAATGACACCCGCCTGCCAGACCTGATGGTAGAGCGATGTCTCGTTGCCGTCGGCATCCTGCACTTTCCAGTCGCGCAAGCCCCGGATGAAAATATCGTCGGCTTCCTGCAGGGTCTGTACTTTCTCCCGTGTTATATCCCCCAGGATGCGGACAGCCAGTCCCGGGCCGGGGAAAGGATGACGGGTAATCAGATGTTCGGGCATTCCCAATTCGCGTCCCACGCGGCGGACTTCGTCCTTGAACAACCACTGCAACGGCTCGCACAGACGGAGGTTCATCTCCTCGGGCAGACCGCCCACATTGTGATGGCTCTTGATGGTCTTGCCCGTAATGTTCAGGCTCTCGATGCGGTCGGGATAAATAGTGCCTTGCGCCAACCAGCGGGCATCGGTTATCTTGTGCGCTTCGGCATCGAAGACCTCGATAAAATCGCGGCCGATGATTTTACGTTTCTGCTCAGGCTCGGTCACTCCCTCCAAATCCTTGAAGAACTTCTCGCTGGCATCCACGCCAATCACATTCAGCCCCAGACACTCGTAGTCGTGCATCACATTCCTGAACTCATTCTTACGAAGCAGCCCGTGGTCCACAAAGATACAGGTCAGGTTCTTGCCGATGGCACGATGCAGCAGCACGGCGGCTACCGAAGAATCCACACCGCCACTCAGTCCCAGGATAACGCGGTCGTTGCCAAGCTGCTCCTTCAGTTCTGCCACAGTGGTATCTACAAACGAGGCGGCACTCCAGCTCTGGCTGCAACCGCAAACGTCTACCACGAAGTTGCGCAGCATCTGCGTACCGTCCTCGCTGTGGAACACTTCCGGATGGAACTGCACACCCCACATCTTCTCACCCGTCACCTGGTAAGCGGCAATCGCCACCTTGTCCGTAGAAGCTATAGTCTTGAAGTTATCGGGAATGGCGGTAATCGTGTCTCCGTGGCTCATCCACACCTGGCTATTTTCCCTTACCCCCTTGAAAAGGACGTTCTCCGAATCGAAGGAACCGAGATGGGCACGTCCGTACTCGCGGGTACCGGCGGGTTCCACCCGTCCACCGTTGCTGTAGGAGATAAACTGCGCACCGTAGCAGATACCCAGAATGGGGTATTTTCCACGAATCCCGCTCAAATCTACCTTGAATGCACTCTTATCATAAACAGAAAAGGGGCTACCCGAAAGGATAACTCCTTTTACACTCTCATCTCCGTGTGGAAATTTGTTGTAAGGTACAATCTCGCAATAGACATTCAGTTCGCGCAACCTGCGACCGATGAGCTGCGTGGTTTGCGAACCAAAATCAAGAATAATAATCTTCTCTTGCATATAAATCCGTATAGACTTTAATAAATGATTTGCAAAAGTAGAAAAAGTAAAGGAATTATCAGGGATAATGTGACAGAAAAACGTCTTTTTTCAAAAAACAGCTTTAAATTCAGGCTAGAACTATCCACAAGGATACTAAAAGCTATTCTTACCACAACCGTGCTGTTTTCTTACCACAGCTATGCAACTTGCTTACCACAGCAATGTTATTTTCTTACCACAGCTGTGGTAAGATTACTGCTTAGTATAAAAAGGGACAGTTTCCAGCGGTACCGGGGAGAGTTAAATGCATTAGGGGATGTATCAAAAGCCATGAACGCTTTCATCATGTTATAATATTAGGCGCGGATTACGCGGAATAACGCGGATTCAGTAAAATAAATCCGTGAAATCCACGTAATCCGCGCCTAAAAAAAGCGTCAAGAGGGTTTTGACATCCCTATGAAGTTCCGCTTCGATATTACTTTTCTTTCAGCAAATCACGGATTTCGGTCAGCAGCACCTCTTCCTTGCTCGGGGCAGGGGGAGCCGGAGGAGCGGCAGGCGCCTCTTCTTTCTTCTTTTCAGTCAGCTTGGTCAACAACTTTATGAACATGAAGATAGAGAATGCTATAATCAGGAAGTCGAAGGTGACCTGCAAGAAATTACCGTAATTCAGGGTCACGGCAGCAATTTCTTTTCCGTCCACCATTTCGGCAGGTTTCAGCACCCACTTCAAGTCTGTAAAGTTGACACCGCCCACCAGCAGCCCGATAGGAGGCATAATCACATCTGCCACAATGGAGGAGACGATTTTTCCGAATGCCCCACCGATAATCACACCGACGGCCATGTCTATCACATTGCCCTTCATGGCAAAAGCCTTAAATTCCTGTAAAAATGAACTTTTTCCCATCTTTTCAATTATTTAATTATGATTTTGGTTACGAATATAAAAACATTTTCTTACTTTTGCACCGCAAATCAGAAAGAATTGCAATTAGTAAGCGAAAGTTTATTTTTAAACATTATAAAACCCTTAAAAGTTTAAACAAAATGATTAAAGTAGGTATTAATGGATTCGGACGTATCGGACGTTTCGTATTCCGCGCTGCAATGAAGAGAAACGATATTCAGATCGTAGGTATCAACGACCTTTGCCCGGTAGATTACTTGGCTTACATGCTGAAGTATGACACTATGCACGGCCAGTTCGACGGTACTATCGAAGCTGATGTTGAAAACAGCAAGCTGATCGTTAACGGTCAGGCTATCCGCATCACTGCAGAAAGAAACCCGGCTGACTTGAAATGGAACGAAGTAGAGGCAGAATACGTTGTTGAATCTACTGGCTTGTTCTTGAGCAAAGACAAAGCTCAAGCTCACATCGAAGCCGGCGCAAAATATGTTGTAATGTCTGCTCCTTCTAAGGACGACACTCCGATGTTCGTTTGCGGTGTTAACGAAAAGACTTACGTTAAGGGTACTCAATTCGTATCTAACGCTTCTTGTACTACCAACTGCTTGGCTCCTATCGCTAAGGTATTGAACGACAAATGGGGTATCACTGACGGTTTGATGACTACTGTTCACTCTACAACTGCTACTCAGAAGACAGTTGACGGTCCTTCTATGAAAGACTGGAGAGGTGGTCGTGCTGCTTCTGGCAACATTATCCCGTCTTCTACCGGTGCTGCTAAGGCTGTAGGTAAAGTTATCCCGGCATTGAACGGCAAACTGACTGGTATGTCTATGCGTGTTCCGACTTTGGACGTATCTGTAGTTGACTTGACAGTTAACTTGGCTAAACCCGCTACTTACGCTGAAATCTGCGCTGCCATGAAGGAAGCTTCTGAAGGCGAATTGAAGGGTGTTCTGGGTTACACAGAAGATGCAGTTGTTTCTTCTGACTTCTTGGGTGACACTCGCACTTCTATCTTCGACGCTAAGGCTGGTATCGCTTTGACTGATACTTTCGTTAAGGTTGTATCTTGGTATGATAACGAAATCGGTTATTCTAACAAGGTTCTTGACCTGATTGCTCACATGGCATCAGTTAACTGCTAATATACAGTTAGAAAATAATAAAAAATAGGTGACTTCTGCGGAAGTCGCCTATTTTTTTTGCAATTTTGCAGCTAGTTCGTTTTTTATCAGCACCTTTAAAAATGATGAAGATTATACTAACTCTAATATTGCTTTGCTTTATGAACACTATATCGTCTCAAAATCCTTTTTTTGAAACATACTCCACGCTGCACGGCACTGTCCCGTTCGACAAAATCAAGACCGGAGACTATGTACCCGCCGTCCGCGAAGGCATCCGCCGCCAGAATGCGGAAATAGATGCCATCATCCGCAATCCGGAAGTCCCGACATTTGCCAACACTGTGCTGGCCTATGAGAAGTCCGGTGAGATGCTCCACCGTGTCAGCACTGTATTCGGCAATCTGCTCAGTGCCGAAACGGACGATGACCTACAGGAACTGGCCAAAGAAATCATGCCGATGATGAGCGAGCATGAAAACAACATCAGCCTGAACGAAGAGCTGTTTGCACGTATCAAAGCTGTTTACGAACAGCAAGACAAAGAAACATTGAGCCCGGAACAGCACAAACTGCTGGAAGACATTTATAACGGCTTTGTACGCAACGGTGCCAACCTCCTGGGAGAAGATAAGGAGAAATACCGGGCTTTATGCAAAGAGCTCAGCCTGCTGACGCTGCAGTTCAGCGAAAACAACCTGAAAGAAACGAACGACTACAAGCTTGTCATCACCGACAAGTCACAACTGGCCGGGCTGCCCGAGAGCGCGGTAGAAGCCGCTGCAGAGACAGCCGGGGAAAAAGGCGTCGAAGGCTGGGTATTCACCCTGCAGGCTCCCAGCTATGGCCCTTTTCTGACCTACGCAGACAGCCGTGACCTGCGCCGTGAGCTATATATGGCCTACAATACGAAGTGTACGCATGACAACGCCAGCAATAACCTGGAAATTGTAAAGAAACTGGCCAATGTCCGTATGGAGATTGCCCAACTCCTAGGCTATGACAACTTCGCCGAATACAACCTCCAGGAGCGCATGGCACAAAACAGTGAGTCCGTGTATAAGCTGCTGGACCAACTGCTGGAGGCTTACACGCCTACCGCCAAACAAGAATATGCAGAAGTGCAAGCCCTGGCACGCCAAGCGGAAGGAGAAGACTTCGTCCTGATGCCGTGGGACTGGGCGTACTATTCCCATAAACTGAAAGACCGGAAGTTCAATATCGACGATGAGCTGCTCCGCCCTTACTTTGAGCTGAACAACGTGAAGCAAGGCGTATTCGGCCTGGCAACCAGGCTGTATGGCATCACCTTCAAGAAGAATCCGGATATTCCCGTTTATCATAAGGATGTGGATGCCTACGAAGTCTTCGACAAAGACGGGAAATTCCTTGCCGTGTTCTATACCGACTTCCACCCCAGAGCAGGCAAGCGCTCGGGAGCCTGGATGACCAGCTACAAGGAACAGTGGATTGACGAAAAGACCGGTGAGAACAGCCGTCCCCACATATCCATTGTGATGAACTTCACCAAACCGACACAGGACAAACCTGCTTTGTTGACCTTCGGCGAGGTAGAAACCTTCCTGCACGAATTCGGACACAGCCTGCATGGTATGTTTGCCAATTCCACCTACGGAAGCCTAAGCGGGACCAATGTGTATTGGGACTTTGTGGAACTCCCCTCCCAATTCATGGAGAACTTTGCCATCGAAAAGGAATTCCTGCATACGTTTGCCCGCCATTACCAAACCGGAGAACTGATACCGGACGAACTGGTACAGCGCATTGTGGATTCCTCCAACTTCAACGCGGCATACGCCTGCCTCCGCCAGGTTAGCTTCGGCCTGCTCGATATGGCTTGGTACACACGTAACACCCCGTTTGAAGGTGACGTGAAAGCCTATGAAAAGAAGGCTTGGGAAAAAGCACAGATTCTGCCTTCTGTGGCAGAAACCTGCATGAGCACACAATTCTCCCATATCTTTGCCGGAGGATATTCTGCCGGATACTATAGTTATAAATGGGCAGAGGTGCTGGATGCAGATGCTTTCTCGCTATTCAAGCAGACGGGCATCTTCAACCCGGAGACTGCCGCCTCCTTCCGAGAGAATATCCTTTCCAAAGGCGGAACGGAACATCCGATGACGCTCTATAAACGCTTCCGCGGACAAGAGCCTACAATCGACGCATTATTAATCAGAAATGGAATAAAGAAATGAAGAGACTTATAAGGAACATCTTTTGCATGTTGCTCATGTTTTCGCTGCTCCCCCTGCTAAGCGGTTGCGACAACGAGGACGATGTTATCGGAATATTCACCGGGAAGACATGGAAGCTCAGCCGACTCACCAATAAAGGCAGCAATGCCCAATTCTATCCAAACCTTTGGAACAACAATGAGGAAGAGATGAAGAAGAGTCTGGACAAGCTATATAATCAGAAAAGCACCTTCACCCTCAATTTTGAAGGTACTGAACTGGATGGAGAACTGATGGGCACCACCGTCAACGGACAAGGCATCAACTCAAGCGTCAACGGCACTTGGAAAGCCGACGGAGCTTCAGGCTCGCTCAGCATCAGTGTGAAGGTTACGGGGGCTGCAGAAAGCGATGCACTGGCCAAGGCATTCATCTCCGGATTGCAAAACGTGTACAAGTATGAAGGGGATGCCAATTCACTGACCCTCTATTTTAAAGACGGACCGACAACCAGAGTCATGGGATTCACCCCGCAACGATAAAGCATAAATATGATGGACGATTCTACAAAAGACAAACAAGAAGCATTGGATAGGCGTTATATACGTATGGCAAGCATTTGGGCCGAAAATTCGTATTGCCAACGCCGCCAGGTCGGTGCACTGATTGTAAAAGACAAGATGATTATCTCTGACGGCTACAACGGTACCCCTTCCGGTTTTGAGAATGTATGCGAAGATGAGAATAACGTCACCAAACCATACGTGCTCCATGCCGAAGCAAACGCCATTACCAAAATAGCCCGTTCAAACAACAGCAGTAACGGTGCCACCATGTACGTCACTGCCTCCCCCTGCATAGAATGCTCCAAACTGATTATCCAGGCAGGCATCAAACGGGTAGTCTACTCCGAGAAATACCGCCTGGAAGATGGTATCGAACTTTTGAAACGGGCAGGCATCGAGGTGGTATTTATTTCAATGGATAATGAATAATGGAAAGTTGAAAGTTGCATGCGCAGCCAAATAGTAAATTGTAAATAGTCTAATAGTAAATAAACATCATGGGTACAAAAAATACTTCCCGCTTTATGCCGCTCATCATCGCAATCAGCGTAGTCGCGGGAATCCTTATCGGAACGTTTTATGCCAGGCATTTTGCCGGTAATAAACTGGGAATCATCAATAGCTCGTCCAACAAGCTGAATGCCTTGCTGCGTGTTATTGATGACCAGTATGTGGATACCGTCAACATGACCGATTTGGTAGAGAAGGCCATGCCGCAGATATTGGCGGAACTCGACCCCCACTCCACCTACATCCCCGCACAGAAGCTGGAAGAGGTAAACTCCGAACTTGAAGGCAGCTTCAGCGGTATAGGTATCCAGTTCACCATTCAAGAAGACACGATACACGTAAACAGCGTGATTCCCGGCGGACCGTCCGAGAAAGTGGGCCTGATGGCAGGCGACCGCATTGTAATGGTCAACGACAGTCTGTTTGCAGGCAAAGGCCTGACAAACGAAAAGGCCATGCGCAACCTAAAAGGTCCGAAAGGAAGCCAAGTGAAGTTAGGCGTCAAGCGTGCCACGGAAAAGGAACTGCTCGACTTCACCATCACACGCGGTGACATCCCACAAAACACCATTGACGCAGCCTATATGCTCGACGATGACTACGGATATATACAAATCAGCAAATTCGGACGTACCACACACGTGGAGCTGCTGAATGCGATTGCCCAACTGAGCCACGAGAAGTGCAAAGGCCTGATTATCGACCTGCGCGACAATACCGGAGGATACATGGAAGCCGCCACACGCATGGTGAACGAATTCCTGCCGGAAGGGAAGTTGATTGTATATACCCACGGCCGCAAATATCCCCGCATGGAGGAATATGCCAACGGTACCGGCAGTTGCCAGAAGCTGCCGCTGGTGGTATTGGTAAACGAGAGTTCCGCTTCGGCCAGCGAAATCTTTGCGGGCGCCATTCAGGACAATGACCGCGGAACCATTGTAGGACGCCGTTCCTTCGGCAAGGGACTCGTACAGCAACCCATCGACTTCAGTGACGGTTCTGCCATCCGCCTGACCATTGCCCGTTATTACACCCCATCGGGCCGTTGCATCCAGCGCCCCTACGAGAACGGCAAGGACAGCAAATACGAAATGGACTGGATTACCCGTTACGAACACGGCGAGTTCTTCTCCAAAGACAGCATCAAACTGGACGAAAACCTGCGTTACTCTACCGGTTTGGGCAGACCCGTATACGGCGGCGGTGGCATTATGCCGGACGTATTCGTTCCGCAAGACACAACCGGAGTATCTTCTTACCTAATAGAAGTAAGCAACAAGGGACTGATTCTGCAATTCAGCTTCCAGTATACCGACCGCAACCGCGCGAAATTGAGTGAATACGACAATGAAGAAGACTTGTTGAAGTACCTTCGCCACCAGAGTATTGTGGAGCAGTTTGTACGTTTTGCAGACTCCAAGGGAGTAAAACGGCGCAACCTGCTTATCCACAAGTCCTACAAGCTACTGGAAAGAAGTCTTTACGGCAACATTATCTATAACATACTGGGAAGGGAGCAATACATCCGCTACATCAACCAGAGCGATGCTACCGTCAAGAAAGCATTGGATATTCTGGAACGTGGCGAGGCATTCCCCAAAGCTCCGGAAGCAACACCAATCATAGAGGATAAAAAAGATGATGGAAAGGAAAAAAGAACTGCGCAGGCAGGTAGCTTTGTTGAAGACCCGACACAGCTCTTCCACTACGCGTCAGTCTGCTGAAATACTTGCCGCCCTCGAGGCACACCCTGCTTTCAGGGCGGCAACAACCGTACTGCTTTACCACTCTCTCAAAGACGAAGTGGACACACACGAATTTATCCGGAAGTGGAGCTGCGAAAAGCGGATACTGCTTCCGGTAGTTGTAGGTGACGACCTGGAACTGCGGCTGTACACCGGACCCGAAGACTTGAAACCTGGCGCATACGGCATCGAAGAACCAACCGGCGAGCTATTTACCGACTATGCAGACATAGACTTCATAGTGGTTCCCGGCGTGGCATTCGACCGTAACGGCAACCGCCTGGGGCGCGGTAAAGGTTACTATGACCGGCTTCTGCCCCGCATCCCATCAGCCTACAAAGCCGGCATCTGCTTCCCGTTTCAACTCGTAGAAGAAGTTCCTGCAGAACCGTTTGATATACGCATGGATGAAATCATAACGCAATGAAAACTAATTATCATACACACACCACACGCTGCATGCATGCCACCGGAGATGATGAAGACTATGTGCTCAGTGCCATCAAAGGCGGTTACCGGATACTCGGATTTTCAGACCATACTCCCTGGAAATACCGTACTGACTACGTAGCCGACATGCGGATGCTCCCTGAAGAGCTTCCCGGCTACGTGGAGAGTCTCAAGACGCTCCGTGAGAAATACCACGACCGGATAGACATCAGAATAGGACTTGAATGTGAATACTTCCCCCAATATATCCATTGGCTGAAAGAGCAAACCAAGAAGTACCAACTGGACTATATCATCTTCGGAAACCATCACTACCACACCGATGAAAAGTTCCCCTACTTCGGCCATCATACAGACAGCCGCGACATGCTCGAACTTTACGAAGAGAGCGCCATCGAAGGTATGGAAAGCGGATTATTCTCCTGCCTTGCCCATCCGGACTTGTTCATGCGCTCCTATCCGAAGTTCGACCACCATTGCACTACCATCAGCCGGCACATCTGCCGTACTGCTGCACGCCTGAATGTCCCGTTGGAATACAATATAGGCTATGTAGCCTACAATGAAGCGCACGGCTTATCCACCTACCCGTGCCCGGAGTTCTGGCGAATCGCTGCCAATGAAGGCTGTACAGCTATCATCGGACTGGATGCGCATGACAACAAGGATTTGGAAACTCCGATGTATTATGACCGGGCAGTCCAGGAATTGAAGGAACTGAAGATTGAAAGAATAGATGAGCTGAGGATGCTCATCTGAATATGATATTCGTTATGACCTGGGCCCCCACATGACGATTCAAGTTGCGCACCAGCAACTCGCGCCCCATCATCAGTTCCTGGCGCAAAGCAGCAGAAGTGAGGTGCACATAAAGCACCTGGTTCTTTATATAAAGTTCACGGGTGTAGGAGGCAATGGTAGGCCCCAGCACTTCGGGCCACGCACTGATAAGCCGCCGTTCATTCAGCGGAGACTCCAGACTTTCCTGCCTGAGGTAATGACGGATAAGTTCACCTATCTGTTCGGCATTATTGCGCTTCATGCCTCTTCCTCCTTCATTTCGGCAACCGTTCCCTGCTCCACACGGAACATCTTATAATCACTGCCCACTTTATGCAGAATACGGTCCAGGTGTTCGCGGTTGGTATCGGTTATAAAAATCTGTCCAAAACTGTCGCCTGCCACCAACTTGATGATTTGCTCCACACGCGAGGCATCCAGCTTGTCAAAGATATCGTCCAACAACAACAAGGGAACAGTGGTCCCGGTACGTTTCAGGAAATCAAACTGTGCCAGCTTCAACGCTACCAGATAAGTCTTGTTCTGTCCCTGCGACCCTTCACGCTTGATGGGGAAATCTCCCAAAAGCATATTCAGCTCGTCCTTGTGCACACCGCGCAACGAATAGCCCATAATCTGGTCGCGAGCACGGCTTTCCTTCAGCACTTCCAGCAAAGAGGCATCGCGGGCATGGGAGTCATAGCTTAATCCCACCTTCTCCCTATCTTGCGAAATGAATGAATAGAAAGACTGGAAAATAGGAATAAACTCACGGATAAAGGCCTCACGTTTGCGGAACACCACTTCACCGGCTTGTGCCATCATCTCCTCCCAGACCAGAAAGAGCTCTTCCTCCACCGGCTGTTCACTCTTCAGTAAGGTATTCCGCTGCACCAAAGCTTTATTGTATCGTATCAAAGCATCCAGATACTCTTTGTCGTACTGCGAGATAACCACATCCATAAAACGTCGGCGTTCATCACTGCCTCCTGCTATCAACTCCGAATCGGCAGGCGAGACCATGACCAAAGGCAGGAAGCCGATATGGTCCGACAAACGCGTATACTCCTTCTTGTTTCGCTTGAACTGTTTCTTCTGGCGCCTCTTCATACCACAGTAGATTTCCTCAGGAGTCCCATCGGCAGCCTCATAAAACCCTTGAATAACAAAGAAGTCGGCATCATGGCAGATATTCTGGGAATCAATGGGATTACCGGCACTTTTACAGAAAGACAAAAAATACACCGCATCCAGCAGGTTCGTTTTCCCCATGCCGTTCTGTCCGAAAAAGCAGTTTAACTTGGGCGAGAATGAAAGCTCCACCTGCTCCAAGTTCTTATAATTGAGTATAGATATACGTTTCAGTATCATTATAGTAACGATGAGTTCGGTTACAAAGATAATGCAAAACCGAAAGCAGTACAAAATAAGCCTGCTTATTTTTAATACAGAGGTGAAGCCCGGCTTATTGAAAAGTAGAAATAATTTCGGTGTTTTCTGATACAAAACAAAAAAAGATGCCGCTAAATTTCGTTGATAGCTATAAAAAACTTACTTTTGCGGGTCGAAATAGATAAATAAGAATAATAACAAAAAGATTATATAAAAATGGCAGAACAAAAAAAGACGAATGAAGCCTTAAACGTGGAGGATGCACTGACACAATCGGAGGCCTTTTTCATTAAGAACAAAAAAGCAATCATCGGCGCTGTAGTAGCAGTAATCATCATCATTGCCGGTGTAGTGATGTACAAGAACCTTTATGCAGACCCCCGTGAAGAAAAAGCACAAGCTGCCTTATTCAAAGGGCAAGAATACTTCGAAGCAGACGCTTATGCACAAGCACTGAACGGTGATAGCATCGGTTTTGCCGGATTTGTAAAAGTGGCAGACGAATACAGCGGCACAAAAGCAGCCAATCTTGCAAAAGCTTATATGGGTCTCTGCTATGCACACCTCGGTAAATATGACGAAGCAGTGAAAGCATTGGACAGCTTTGACGGAGACGACCAAATGGTAGCTCCTGCCATGAAAGGTGCTATGGGTAACTGCTATGCGCAGCTCGGCCAACTGGACAAAGCCGCTTCCATGCTGCTGAAAGCCGCCAACGAAGCCGACAACAACTCCCTCAGCCCCATCTACCTGCTGCAAGCTGGAGAAATCCTGGTAAAGCAAGGTAAGTATGACGATGCAATCCAGGCGTATACCACTATCAAGGATAAATACTTCCGTTCATACCAGGCAATGGATATCGATAAGTATATCGAACAAGCCAAACTATTGAAGAAGTAATATACCTTATTATAAAAATATCTCAGGCACGGATTACACGGAAAACACGGAAAGACACAATAGCCGTGAATCCGTGTAGTCCGTGCCTCTTTTATCTCTCCTCTCCCTTTAATTTTCAATTATTAATTCTTAATTCCTTATTTATGGCAACAGCTTATCACAATCTTTCAGACTACGATTTCAGTTCTGTACCCAGCGCGGAAAAAATGAAATTCGGCATCGTTGTATCTGAGTGGAATTATAATATTACCGGCGCTCTCCTAAAAGGTGCCATAGACACCTTAAAAAAACATGGAGCCAAAGATGAAAATATTCTGGTAAAAACAGTACCCGGCAGTTTTGAACTGACTTTCGGCGCCAACCAACTTATCGAATACAGCGAAGTCGATGCAGTTATTGCAATTGGTTGTGTAGTCAGAGGAGATACTCCACATTTTGACTATGTTTGCATGGGTGCTACCCAAGGAATTACCCAATTAAACGCAAGTGGCGATGTACCAGTAATTTACGGATTAATTACTACCAATACTATGGAGCAAGCAGAAGACCGCGCCGGTGGCAAGCTGGGTAATAAAGGAGACGAATGTGCAATTACTGCAATAAAAATGATAGATTTTGCTTGGAGTTTACAAAAAT
>OGXD01001884.1_pt1 | contig 14618 bp, 8 predicted proteins | sample 1576211 | NCBI WGS metagenome assembly OGXD01 (sample SAMEA3541470, study PRJEB24748) | human gut metagenome | biome: human gut; feature: human-associated habitat; material: faeces | place: China | collected 2012
CGGTCTTCGACCAAGAGACCGCCCGATAAACCGCCCCGCACTGCGCACTCCCGCGGCCCTTTTATATATAAAAATAGGTATCTTCGGGGAATTGTTGCAGCGCCGTTAAAATTCGGCGACCGGGGTGTTAATTCCCCGGATTGCCGCTTGTTTTTCGAAAGATTATGCTTATCTTCGTCATAGCATCTTCCGCACCCACCCTCTTTCTTCAGAGCAGATCCGAGTGTTGCAGGAAAAGACATGCTGTTTCCGGAACGTAGTCCCGACAATGAAAGAATCCGTCTATAAATCCTTCGTCAGTGGTGATCCGCATGAAGAGGAGCTGCTCAGGCAGCTCATCCGCGGCGACATCGCGGGTTACGAGGTGCTGTTCCACAAATACTACCCGACGTTCTTCGCCTTCATCAAGGGCATGACCAAGGAGACCGTCGTGGCGGAGGACATCACGCAGAATATCTTCATGAAAGTATGGCTGAACCGCGAAAGGCTGGATGCGGCCAAATCCATACGCAACTACCTTTTCGTACTGGCCAAACACGAGATATACAACTACTTCCGCACCAAGAGCCGCACGTTCACCACACTTAAGGAGGCTATCGCGCAGGCCGAAAGCAAGGGGGGGGGAATTCAGCCTCCGAGAAACGAAATCGAGGAGAAGCTCGATCTGGCGGAGACCGCCGAGCAGGTCGAGACCATCGTCGGAAAGATGCCCCCGCAGCGGCAGCAGATTTTCCGCATGTCGCGTTTCGAGCACATGCCGAGCCGGGAGATCGCCGAACAGCTGAACCTGTCGGTACGCACCGTGGACAAGCATCTTGAGCTGGCGCTGAAGGAGCTGCGCAAATACCTCAACATCATTCCGGCCATCATCGTCTTTCTGGACATCCTGCCCTGAAATTTCCCCGATAAATCTTCCGGCCCCGTTACGTAGTGCGGGGCTTTCGTTTGTTCTTTATGTAGTAACCGGCAGCATCGGGCTGCCGATAAAACGCATGAAGAGATGAACAAACCGACATTAGATAAAGTCCGGGACTACTTCTACGGCCGCTGCAACGACGGCGAGGAGGTCCGTCTCCAGCAATGGTTCGCCGACAACGGCAATTCGTCCGAAGCCGACCGGCTGCTCGGCACCCTGCTCGACGAGGTGCGGAGCGAAAACCCCGCACTGGCGCAGGCGGCGTTCGAAGAGTTCTGCCGCCGCATCGGCCATTCCGTTCCGGCGCGCACCGCACCGCGCCGTCTGACGACCGTCGTCCGGTGGACGCAGCGGATCGCCGCCGTGCTGATCGTCCCGCTGCTGATCGCCGTCTCGCTCCTCTACACCAAGACCGCGCACACTCCCGAATGGGAGGAGGTGCTCGTGCCGGCGGGCCAGCGCAGCGAACTGCGCCTTGCCGACGGAACGCTCCTGTGGCTCAACTCCGGCACCCGCGTAACCTATCCGACCCACTTCAACGGCCGCCAGCGCAAAATCTTCGTGGACGGCGAGGTCTACGCCGAAGTCATGCACGACAAGCGGCATCCCTTCGTCATTTCGGCCGGCGACGTCGAGGTCGAAGTCCTCGGCACCAAATTCAACATGCGGGCCTACAACAGCGACCAGCTGGTCGAAGTGGCGCTGGTCGAGGGCAGCGTGCGTTTCGACGTGAACAGCGACAAATGCAACGACGAGGTCGTCATGGTCCGCAACGACGTCGCGCAGTACGACCGCCTGACGGGAGCGCTGGAAATGACCTCTTTCCAGAGCGAAAACTATAAATCGCGCGCCACGGGCGGCGGCTTCTACTTCTTCAACGAGTCGCTCGACGGCATCACCGCACAGCTGGCCCGCTGCTTCGACCAGAAAATCATCATCACCGATCCCGAACTGGCCGGCGTGCGCTTCTACGCCTTCTTCACCAACAACGAGTCGCTGCTCAAGATCCTCGGCACGCTCAACACCGACAAATCGATGTCCATCCGTGAACGCAACGACGTGATCTACATATCCCGAAAGAAATAACCGCGAAACAGCAACAAAAAACTACAACATTAAAACTTCAACCTATGAAAAAACTTTACAATCGAACCGCACTTTTCCATGCGCGTGCGATCGTGGGTTTGTTCGCACTCTGCCTGCTGGCGCTTCCCAGCCCGGCTCTGGCGCAGGCGATCGACCTCAAACTCACGAATGTAACGGTCAAGGAGGCCATCGAAGCCCTCAATCAGCGGGAGAACTACTCCGTGGCCAGCAAATCGGCCGGCGTCGACATGCAGCGCCGCGTCAGCATCTCGGCGCAGAACGCGTCGATCGACGAGGTTCTGGCCCAGATCTTCGCCGATCAGGACATCACCTACACGATTACGGGCAAAAGCATCTCCGTAACCAAGGCCGCTCCGAAGAGCCTCGCCGCGGATAAGAACCAGCTCAAAGGCGTGGTGAAAGACAATCTGGGGCTGCCCGTTCCGGGCGCCACGATCATCGTGGACGGCACCAACAACGGCACCACCACGATGAGCAACGGCGACTTCTCGCTGGAGAACGTCAAGCTTCCGGCGAAGCTCGTCATCTCGTTCATCGGCTACCAGCCCCGGACGGTCGAAGTCAACTCCTACGCCGCCATCGACATTACCCTCGTGGAAAGCTCGGCGGCCATCGACGAGGTGGTCGTGGTCGGCTACGGCCAGCAGAAGCGCGTGAACGTCACGGGCGCCGTGGGCACCATCAGCGGCAAGGACCTCAACAACCGTCCCGTGACCAATACGGCCGCCGCCCTGCAGGGCGCCGATCCGTCGCTGCTGCTGACGCTCGGCAGCGGCTCGATCGAAGGCAAGAACTACGACGTCAAGATCCGCGGCGCGGTATCGCTCAACAGCGGCAGCCCGCTGGTGCTCGTCGACGGCATCGAAGCGTCGCTGGCGCAGGTCAACCCCAACGACATCGAATCGGTATCGGTGCTCAAGGACGCTTCGGCCTGCTCGATCTACGGCGCCAAGGCTTCGGCCGGCGTGGTGCTCATCACCACCAAGAGCGGTAAGGCCGGTACGCTGAAAGTCAATTACAACGGTCGCTACGGCGTATCGTGGAACACCACCTCGACCGACTTCATCACGTCGGGATACGACTACGTGAAACTCACCAACGAATTCTGCTACCCGTCGAAAGGCTATGTAGGCTGGAACTACACGGACGAGGAGATGCAGATGCTCTACGACCGCCGCAACGACAAGACCGAGCATCCCGACCGCCCGTGGGTCATCACCGACAGCAACGGCAAATACCGCTATCTGGGCAACTTCGACTGGTACGACTACATGTTCAAGCGCAGCCGTCCCGAAACCGAGCACAACATTTCGCTCACGGGCGGCAACGACAAGATCAACTACTACGTCAGCGGCCGCTACCTCTACCGCGAAGGCCTGTTCAACCATGGCGCCGAGGATATCTACAACGGCTACTCGTTCCGCACGAAGATCGCCGCCGAAGTAACGCCGTGGATGCACTACTCGAACAACATCAGCATGGAGGTGACCGACTACAAATACGGCGGTTACTGGGAGCAGGACGGTTCCGAAGAGCTCAACTCCAACGGCATCCTCTTCAACGTGGCCAACAACATCAGCCCGACGTTCGTTCCGGTCAACCCCGACGGCACCACGTTCGTTTATTCCAACGGCATCCAGTTCGCCAACTCGCCGATCGCCAGCGGACGCGGCGGCGTATTCGCCGACGGACGCAACAAGAACTCGCGCAAGAACAACTACTACATCATCACCAACCGGGTGACGTTCGACCTCACGCGCAACAAGGATCTGAAACTCAACGCCGACTACACCTACCGCCGCCGCGACAACCTCGGAGCCTACCGCTCCTATCCGACGGCCAACACATGGAATGCGACGCAGACCGCCGTGGTCGATTTCACCAACGGTTCGATCTACGACTTCTATCAGGAGGACCGCTACTACTATAACGGCCATGTGGTCAACGCCTACCTCGATTACGGCCACTCGTGGGGCAAGCACAACTTCTCGGCCGTAGCCGGCGGCAACTTCGAGGACTTCCGCTCGTCGAAACTGAGCGTCCGCCAGAAAGGGTCGCTGAGCGAGAAGCTGAGCTTCATCAACATGGCGCAGGGCGAGATCGAACGCTGCGTCGAGTCGAATACGGCCTACCGGACGCTGGGTTATTTCGCCCGTGCAAACTACGACTACGCCGGCAAGTACCTTTTCGAAGTGTCGGCACGCTACGACGGTTCGTCGCGCTTCGCCGCCAACGACCGCTGGGGCTTCTTCCCCTCGGCATCGGCCGGATGGCGCATCTCGGAGGAGAAATTCTGGGAGCCGATGCGCAACTGGTGGGACAACGCCAAGGTGCGCTTCTCGTACGGCTCGCTCGGCAACCAGCAGGTGTCGAACTACTACTACATCGAAACGATCTCGACCGGCCAGCTGGGCTACACCTTCAACGGCACGGATAAGGCCAATTACGCCTCGGCGTCGAACCCCATCAGCGACGGCCTCACGTGGGAGACGGTCGTAACCTACAACCTCGGTTTCGATCTGGGCTTCCTCAAAAACCGCCTCAACGTCACGGCCGACCTCTACATCCGCGACACGAAGGACATGCTCACCACGTCGCTCACGCTGCCCGACGTCTTCGGAGCGCCCTCGCCCAAGGAGAACTGCGCCGACCTGCGCACCAAGGGTTACGAAATCACCGTCAGCTGGCGCGACCGCCACATGGTGGCCGGCAAACCCTTCTCCTACGGCATTTCGGCATCGCTGGGCGACTACAAGTCCAAGATCACCAAGTATAAGAACGACGACATGCTGCTCACCGACCATTACGTGGGCGAGACGCTCGGCGAACTCTGGGGCTACCGCACCGACGGCCTGTTCAAGACCGACGAGGAGGCGGCACGCTATCAGGCGCAGATCAACGACAAGGCGGTCAACAACCGCGTCTACACCAGCTCCGACGCTTCGGCGGCGCACCTCATGGCGGGCGACGTCCGTTTCCGCGACCTCGACGGCAACAACATCATCAACAACGGCGACGGTACGGTCAAGAATCCGGGCGACATGCGCGTCATCGGCAACAGCCTGCCGCGTTACACCTACTCGATCCGCGGCGACCTGAACTGGAACGGCTTCGACTTCGCGGTCTTCTTCCAAGGCGTCGGCAAGATCGACTGGATGCCCAGCGCCAACTGCTACTACTTCTGGGGACCCTACAGCTTCCCGACCACCACGTTCATCGCCAAGGACTTCGAGCGGCTGGCGTGGAGCGAGGAAAACCGCAACACCTACTTCCCCCGCCGGCGCAGCTACCAGACTTCGAGCGCAGGTTCGATGAACGTCAAAACCGACCGCTACCTGCAGGACGCCTCGTACATCCGCCTGAAGAACATCACGCTGGGTTACACCATCCCGATCAACAAGCGCATCCTCGAAAAGGTCCGCGTATACGTATCGGGCGAGAACCTCGCCTACTGGTCGCCCCTGAAGCGCTACAGCAAGACGGTCGATCCCGAAGTAGCCACGACCAGCGCCACCAACGACTGTCTGTATCCCTACTCGCGGACCTTCTCCGTAGGCGTGGACATCACCTTCTAAACTAACCGGAAAGCATTATTTCGATCAACCATGAAAACTATCAGCAAAATATTGATATTCGTTTCGATGAGTCTGGCGCTGTCAGGCTGCGACGACTTCCTGACCAAGGAGCCGGAAACGAACCTTTCGCCCAATACGTTCTTTTCGAGCGAAGCGGAGCTGGAGCTTTGGACCAACCGCTTCTACAGTCTCTTCGCAGGTCCCGACACCGATGCCATTCAGGTCTCCGACATCCAGATCGCCAAGAACCTCAGCTCCGTACAGCAGGGCACGCGCTCCCCGGCCACCGAAAACTGGGGCACAAGCGCATGGGCCTACCTGCGTTACATCAACTACTACCTCGAACGTTCGGGCAACTGCCCCGACGAGACGATCCGCCAGCGCTACGACGGCGTGGCCTATTTCTTCCGCGCGCTGTTCTACTTCGAAAAGGTGCGCAAATACGGCGACATCCCCTATTACGACTTCGTGATTCCGTCGAACGACTGGGCTTCGCTCAAACGGCCGCGCGACAGCCGCGGATTCGTGATGAAGAAGGTCATGGAGGACCTCGACCGCGCCATCACGGACCTGCCCGACAACTGGCCGAGCGACGCGCTCTACCGCCTGAGCAAAAACGCCGCCCGCGCCATGAAGGCCCGCGCCGCGCTCTACGAAGGCACCTTCCGCAAGTACCATTCGCGTGAGCCGTCGTCCGACAAGCCGTGGCAGAACGACGTCTACAACGCCGACAACAAGTTCCTGCGCGAAGCCGCCGCGGCAGCCAAGGAGATCATGGACAAAGGTCCCTTCTCGCTCGTGACGGGCGACGTGAAGACCGCCTACCGCTCGCTGTTCACCAGCGCCGGGCTGCTGACGCAGGAGGTGATCTTCGGCCGCGAATACAGCAAGGAGCTTTCGGCCTTCCACGAAACCAGCTGGTATTACTATTCGCCGACCTACGGCACCAAGATCGCCATGACCAAGAAGTTCATGAACACCTACCTCACGACCAAGGGCACGCCCTTCACCGACATCGACGGCTATAAGACCATCGACTTCATCCACGAATTCGACGGCCGCGACGCCCGCATGGCGCAGACGGTCATCAGCCCCTCGTACCAGATGAAGATCAGCGGCCGCACGGTGCCCTATTCGCCCAACTGGAAGGTGACCCGCACGGGCTACCATCCGATCAAGTGGTCGATCGACGACGATGCCGACAACGTGCTTTCGAAGGCGGCCAGCTGGAACTCGCTGCCGATCATCCGTTACGCCGAGGTGCTGCTCAACTATGCCGAAGCCAAGGCCGAGCTGGGCGAAATGGACGCCGCCGTCTGGGATCAGACCATCGCGCCGCTGCGCAGCCGCGCCGGCGTGACGTCGGTCATCCCCGCCAAGGCCGATCCCTACATGGAGGCTTATTTCCTCAATACGGTGACCGACAAATGGATTCTCGAAGTGCGCCGCGAACGGGGCATCGAACTTTGTCTCGAAATGGGTCTCCGCTGGGACGACGACATGCGCTGGCACATGGGCGACCTGCTGACGAGCGACAACAACCCGTGGACGGGCATCTACATCGGCAGCACGAGCTATACCTACGACTACACGGGTCTCAGCACCGACGACAACGGCGATCCCGTGCCCGACTTCTACATCCGTCCGGGCGAGGACACCGAACATTCGATCGCCATTTCGAATACGGGCGCCAACCAGACCTTCTCGCTCAACGGCGAGGGCAACATCGTCTGGGAATACCGCCGCGTATGGAGCGAGAAGAAGTACCTGCGTCCGATTCCGCTGACGGCGATCACGCGCAACCCCAATCTCGAACAGAACGCGCTCTGGAAGTAAGAGGACAATAAAAACGACAAGATATGAAGACAAGAATCATGTTATTCTGCTGCATGGCGGCCGCGCTTCTGCTGGCGTGCAGCAACGACAAATCGGACGGCGAGGGCCGCGAACCCGGCGTCGAGACCGAGCTTAACGGCACGCAGCTCGGCGAGGGCACGACCCTCTACGGACTGGTGACCGACACGTCGGGCAACCCCGTGCAGGGCGTGGTGGTGTCGGACGGCTACAACTGCGTGGAGACCGACGCCAACGGCGTCTATCAGATGATCCGCTACAAGAAGGCGCGCTTCGTCTGGTACAGCACGCCGGCAGGGTACGAAATCAACACCTCGGCGGACAACTATCCGCTGTACTATGCCGAAATCGTCCACAAGAACATCGCCGACCGCCACGACTTCGTGCTCAAGCCGCTGGCGGCTCCCGAAACCGACTTCACGCTGCTCTGCATCGCCGACCCGCAGTGCGCCAGCACGGCCGACATCAGCCGTTACGTCAACGAGACCATTCCCGACATCGAGGCGACGGTCGAAACGTTCAAGGCCAAAGGGCGCGCCGTGTACGGCATCACGCTCGGCGACATCGTCTTCGACACGCCCGACTTGTGGAGCAACATGAAGGAGGCGATGGCCAACCGCAACCTGACGATCTTCCAGACCATCGGCAACCACGACCACCTGAAGACCGAGACTTCGGACGACAAGGCCGCCGCCAACTTCGAATCGCAGTTCGGACCGCGCAACTACTCGTTCAACCGCGGCAACGCCCACATCGTCTCGATGGACAACGTCTTCTACGTCGGCGGCAGCACCCCGTCGAGCAACTACAAGGGCGGCATCACCGACCAGCAGCTCGAATGGCTCCGTCAGGACCTGTCGCACGTGGCGAAGGACAAGCTGGTGATCTTCTGCGCCCACATGCCCTTCCGCGGCGGCACGAGCGAAACGGACGAAAGCCACATGAATCACGCCGGGGTGCTCGACCTGCTCTCGGAGTTCGCCGAAGCGCACATCATGATCGGGCACACGCACTACCAGCAGAAGTACATCCACACCCGCAACGGCAAGAAGATCTTCGAACACATCCACGGAGCGGCCTGCGGCGCGTGGTGGACCTCGACCCTCTGCGCCGACGGCACGCCGAACGGATACGGCGTGTATGAGATTTCGGGCAGCACCGTTCCCAACCAGTATTACAAAGCGACCAACAAGGCCGCCGACCACCAGATCCGCGCCTACTCGGCCAAGCAGGTGTTCGGCACCTCCGGCAGCACGACGTTCGGCTTCGCCGCCAACGCCTCGGCCATGAACGACGCGAAGTGCATCGTGGCCAACGTCTGGAATTCGGACACGGGCGGCGACTGGAAAGTGTCGCTCTGGCAGAACGGCGCGAAGGTGGGGGATATGACCCGCATTTCGACCTGCGACTACTGGGCCTACGCCTACCACGTGCTCTACTTCAGCAAGAGCGTGGGCAGCACGTGGGGCAAGAAGCTCGACCACTTCTATTACGGCAGGCTGACCTCCGGGACGCCCGAAACGGCCGATTTCGAGATCGTCGTCGAGGACGGCATGGGCAACACCTACCGCACGTCGAAACTTCAGACCGACTTCATCGGATTCTGATTCCGGCCTGCAAAAAGCGATGCCGCGCTCCTTTCGGGGCGCGGCATTTCTTTCATGCGGAAATCCGTCAGCGGAGTCCCAGCTTGTCCATCATCCTGAGGGGATAGTTCGTGATGCCGTAGACATCGCTGCGGATGCCCTGATACCACTGCATCTGCTCGTCGGTGTCGATCTGCCACAGGCTCAGCCGCACCTTGTTTTCGGGAAAGCTCTTGGCCCGCTTGGTGTCCAGCCCGAAATCGGCGAGCTTCATGTTGGCCCACGGAATGTCTCTGGCGATGAAGTCGCCCGGTTCGTAGGCCGCCGCTCCGTACGACACGGGCCACGCCGAGCGGACCGCGGGAATCACCTTGTCGCGTATGGCAAGACGGCCGACGATGAATCCCACGAAATTCTTGGCTCTCTTCTCGTGGACGATTTGCGCGGCGGCGATGCCGGTCCGGCTCGCTTCCGCATTGCCGCCCGCCTCGTCGCCGAGCGTCTTGACATCGATCCACAACTGCGTGCAGCCGCCTTCGAGCACCACGTCGATGAACTCCTCCAGCAGCGGCAGTTTCTCGCCGTTGGCCAGCGTACCCTTGGCGCACAGCTCGGCATAGGTGGCGTCCTTGAAGCAGGTGTTGCCGAGGTAATAATCGTCGTGGTAGACGACCACTTTGCCGTCTTTGGTCAGGTGGATGTCGCACTCCGAGGCGAAGAGCTTCATCTCGACGGCCTTTTTCAGCCCGGCGACGGAGTTCTGCGGAAATCCGGTCTCGGCATAACAGCCGCGGTGCGCCACGACCTTGTTATCGACGGGTTCGGGTTCGGGATAGACCGCCGGTTCGCCCGTCTGCTCCCACCACCAGTCGGGCAGCGGTTCGTAATCGTCGTCGGAGCATGCCGCCAGCCAGACGCAGGCCGCACAGCACGCCATCAGCAGATATTTCAGCTTTTTCATCGTTCTTGTCGGTTTTGGACCGGGGAGCGCCCTTCCGCGGGCCGCACCCCGGTCGGTTGATTACTTCTTGACTTTGTAGTTTTTCACGCAGCGGATGCCCACGGCCGGGTTGCCGGCGTCGAGGTTGTCGTTGAACCAGTAGTTGCTCGTCGCCTTGACGTTGTTCAGACGCCACGTCTTCTTGGCCGAGGAGCCGATCAGCGGCACCCACGAGTGGGCCGTGTCGCCGTACTGCCCGTAGCCGTTCTTGTTGAGCCGCCATCCGGTCGGATAGAGGTTGAAGTCGAAGGCGTCGGCGCCCGCGGCACGGGCGGGAGTGCTGTTCCAGCCCTCCTGCGTGCGGAGCCACGGAGCCACGTTGTTGGCGTTGGTGGCGACGAGTTTGGCGATGGTCAGCATCTCCTCCCGGACGGGGTAGGTCCCATCGCCGCGCGAAGCTTCGAGCGCAGCATAGGCCAGATCGTACCAGTCGCGGAAGTTGGCGATATGCCAGCCGTAGGGGCAGATGCCCTGAATCTGGGCCGAGAGCGCCGGATTTTCGGCGAAGAACCGCTCGTCGTCGGTCACGGCCTTCATCTCCGCGGACTTGAAGACGCGCGCCGTGATCTGCGTGCCGACGGCATCGACGAACGTCGAACCGACGTTGTAGGCCGAGGGCCATTCGATCGAGGTGATGCCGCGGCCCAAGCCGCCGGCGGGCGTGCCCAGCAGGATTTCATCGAGCGTATAGAGACGTCCGTGACGGTCCGTGACGGCCTGATCGCCCTTGACCGATCCGCCGCTCTCCTCTTCGTCGTAGGCGGGATTGCGCTCGATGTAGGGGTCTTGGGGATCGTAGCCGCCCGACGTCGCCGAGCCGGAATAGGCCGGCACCAGACGCGACCCCAGTTTCATCGCGCCGATCTCCGGACCGCCGTTCCAGTTCAGGTTGCGGGTCATCCATATCTTCACGCCGCCGTCCTTGGTCCGGAACGCCTTCGACGGGCAGGCGGCCGCCGCGTCGTCGGGCATGCAGTTGGCGATCGCTATGCGCGACAGGGTGTAGGTCATCGCATTGAGGTCGATGGTCAGCGTACGCATGCCGTCGATGTCGATCGCAGGCCCCGCGGGAACCGCATCCGCCGCCGAATTGAGCGTGACGATCCGCCCGTCGGCCGCGAGCGCATAAGCGGGGTAGTAATCGGCGCGCAGCACAGTATTAATGCGGATTTCGGGTGCATTTCCGGCGGTGAAATAGGCGTCGAAGCGGTAGACGCCCGCCTCGGACTTGGTCATGCGCCGGGCGAGTTCGAACCGGTCGTAATCGAACAGCGACGCACCCCAGACATAGCAGTAGAGGTCTTTGGCCAGCTGCGTGACGGGAATCTTCGCCGTGGCGGCGCTCGTCTCCTCGCTGCCGACCGTGATATAGACGTTGGCCGTACGCGGCTGCTCCTCGTCGTCCCACGGCGCGGCAGTGAAGCGGATCACGTTGCCGCCCAAGTCCTCCCACGAAATCCAGTCGGCGTCCTCGTCTCTGGAGACCGCATAGACGTCGCCCATGTTGGTCGTGAAGCTGACATCGACCGGGACGATCTCGTCGGCGTTGAACTCGATCTGCTTCGGGTCCACCGTGACTTCGGCGTCGGGGTAGACGCCCGTCTGCACGACCCGGAGCGTCTCCTGCGTGCCGTCGGCCGCCGTCAGGGTAACGGTCGCCGTGCGTTTGTAGGCCGTATTTTCGGTCGCGGTGATCCGGAATCCGCGGTGCGTGACGCCGTCGGCGTCGGTGACGCTGCACTCCGTCAGCGTGCACCACGTTTCGGTCTTGTCCGTCTCGGCGCTCCATGCCATCGACTTGCGTGCCTTGGGGTTGAGCGTGACGATGACGTTCTGTCCCTGATCCTCCTCGGCATTCCGCCCGGCGTTGTCGAGGGTCACGACTTCGGGCGAGAAGGCGATGCGTGTGGCCTGCACGTTGTTGTCCATGTCGTCGGTGTCCGCCAGCGGATTGCAGGCGCATCCGAGGGCCGCGGTGACGAGCGCAATATAACAGTTGATTTTCATTGTCGTTCGTTTTTCGGGTTATGTATCAATACCAGCCCTCCGTCTGTTTGAGCTTGGAATTCTTGATGATGGACTCCTGCGTGATGGGCCACAGGAGAATGTTGGCGTTGCTTTCGCGCTTGTCGGCGACATCCTTGTTGTAGTCCCAGACCGCGTCCAGACGGATCAGCGTCCACCACGTGCGCCCTTCGCCGACCAGCTCTTTGAGGCTCTCCTCGACGATGGCCCGTTTTACGGCCGCGTCGCTCTGATCGGTGTAGTAGGCGGCGTTGCCGTAGGCGCGCTTGGTGATTTCGCCCAGCGCCGTCAGCGCCCCGCCGTAGTCCTTCCGGTAGTATTTGATCTCGGCATCCATCAGGAAGGCCTCGGCATAGCGGTAGAGGATGAAGTCGGAGTCGAAAATGCGCGCGCCGCTTATCATCTGCCCGACGCCCTTTTCGGTCCACTCGATCGACTTGATCGTCGTGCCGTAGTCGGCCCTGTTGTAGGTCAGCTTCGTGCGCGTGTCGCCCTCGACCGAGGTCAGCAGCGCCTTGTAGCGGTCGGTGTACCACCACCACTGGTTGCCGCCGGTGATGGGCACCGGGTTGTTCTGGTAGGCCGCTTCGACGTAGTTGCTGTTCCAGCCGAGGTAATAACCCGGTCCGTTGACGGCTTCGCCGTTGGCCTGATGGACGGCGAAGATCACCTCCTTGTTGAGCTTGTTGGCCGAGGAGAAGACCTGAGCGTAGTCGCTTTCGAGACGCGACGCCGAGAGGTTCAGCGCCTCGATGGCCTTCTCGGCCATGGTGAGGTACGACGAACCGCCGCCGGCGACGCGGTACATCCACAGCGCATAGTCGGCCTTGAGCATCTGCACCGCGGCGGGCGTGGCTACGGCCTTGTCCGAATTGTCGGTCACATACCGCTCGGCTTCGGTCAGGTCGCTTTCGATCCGGGCGAAGATCTCGGCCTTCGGCGCGCGGGGCAGGTAGAGGTCGCCGGCCGTGGATTCGTACCCCGTAAGGGCCAGCGGAGCGTCGCCCCAGATGCGTGCGATCCAGAAATAGCACCATGCGCGGGAGAAATAGGCGTTGCCCAGACTGAAATTGCGGACCGATTCCGAAATTCCCATCTCCGGCACGTGCTTGAGAATCAGGTTGGCCTGATTGACGGTCTTATACATGACACTCCAGTCGGCATAGGCGTTGCTCGAAGACATGGTGCTGGTGCGCACCTGCGTCTGGTCCACGCCCGACAGCGTTTTGTTCGTGCCCGCGCCCCAGAGACCGTTGCGAAATTCACCCCAGCAGAGGTAGATGTCGTGTACGCTCTTGAGCGCGTCGCGCATGTAGAGGTAGATGCCGTAGGTCGCCGTCTCGGCGTCGCTTTCGTCGATCCACATGTTGCTGGCCGAGAGCTTGTTGTCCTGCATGATATCGAGGTCGCCGTGGCAGCCGCTCATCGTGCACGCCGCAGCCAGCAGGGCAGTCAGTATCTTTTTGCATTTCATGGTTTGGTAGTTTTAAGGGGTTAGAACGTGAATTTGGCGCTGAACAGGATCTTGCGCGCGGGCGGATAGGGGCTGAAACCCGTAGCATAGGTCGAAGCCGAATTGTAGAGTCCCCCGGTGGTCGCCGCTTCGGGCGATACGCCGTGCACGGCCGTCCAGTAGTAGAGCGTGTTGCCCGAAACGGTCAGGGTCACGTCCTTCATGCCCAGCCGGCTCGTCCAGCGCACGGGAAGCTTGTACGAAAGCGAGATGTCGCGGATGCAGAGGTAGTCGCCCTTCTCGACGAAGACGTCCGACATGCGCGAGAAGTTGCGGTTGCCCCAGTCGGGGTCGTTGGCCGTGAAACGGGCGTACTTGGTCTTGTCGCCCGGCTGCGACCAGCACTGCTTCACGTCGTTCACCAAGTTCCAGTTGCAGTTGCCCATCGTCGCCATGAAGTAGCGCATCTGCATCTCGTTCTGGATCGAGTGGCCCAGCGCATAGTCCATGTAGATATTCAGCGACCAGTTCCGGTACCGGAAGGTATTGCCGATGCCGCCGGTCGAGTGGGGCGTGGCGTAGCCGAGCAGGAACTGGTCCTCCTCGTTGATGATGTCCCGGCCGTCGCGCTGCGTCGAACCCGCGCGGTTGACCCATTCGTAGTCGCCGATATCCTTGCGTCCGGCGATCTGCCTGCGGTCCGAGCGGCGGTATCCGCGCGACGAAGCGTCGTACATCGCCGCATCGGCGTCGGCCTGCGTCTCGATGATGTGATCGACCTTGTAACCGTAGATGCGGCCCATGCGCTCGCCCTCGGCGATGCCCCCGAACTGGCTGCCGTCGCCGATGGTGATGCCGTCCATGCGGTTGCGCACGTTGCCGTTGTCGGGCAGCTTCAGCACCTTGTTCATGTTGAAGTTATAGGTGAAGTCGGTGGTCCACGTGAAGTCGCCGCGGCTGATGTTGACCGACGAAATCGCCAGATCGACGCCGTAGAAGCGGACCTTGCCCACGTTGGAGACCACCGAGCCGTAACCGGTGGTGTTGGGCAGCGTCACGTCGAACAGCAGTGTTTGGCGCACATTTTTAATTGCAAGGTTAA
>OGXD01001901.1_pt1 | contig 14526 bp, 12 predicted proteins | sample 1576211 | NCBI WGS metagenome assembly OGXD01 (sample SAMEA3541470, study PRJEB24748) | human gut metagenome | biome: human gut; feature: human-associated habitat; material: faeces | place: China | collected 2012
TCAGGGCCACAGAAAACAGAAGCACTTTCCACACGGTCAAATCCTTGGGCATTACCGAAGTGATTAAAATTACCGTACGAAGCATTACCACCATACGAATAAATCGTATCATAGCCTAATCGCTTCATTTGAGCTGCCAAGGCAGTCGGTAATGGTTCATGCCAAAAGGCTTCTCGTTCGTTGATTTCCATGCCCGCATCATAGACACCAGATAACATACTCACAATAGATGGGCGAGATACATTACCGGCAGGGAAAAAATTAGGTACTTGCGCCGTATGAGGATTATCTTTAAAATCCCATAAACCAGAGCATATATTGAGATCCTTATAAGGTTCATCAAGAGACCACTGAGGGATACTTTCACCAACAATAAAGAAAATATGTTGTGGTCTATCAATACGAGGACCTGATGCAACGCGCTTGAATGCATGAAGCGGTGTATTCAAATCCTGCCAAGAATCTTTATAATCCTTAGGAACAATACGGTGAATCGCGTCATCAATGTCCTCAGCAGATGCCGTATATTCATCACGAAGTGGATGTTTTAGCACAGTTTCTAAGGCACATAGATCTGGTACCGTAGCACGAGCAAAGAATATATCCTCTTTTACTACTGTAGGAATCGTATCCCATTCTGGTTTATCATCATGAGATAAGGTTCCACCATAGCGGAACCAATAAAATCCCAAAACGGAGGCAGCCACAAGCCCTATATTCCAAGCTACAATAGACCAAGTTTCTTCCATAGTTGGATAGGGTATAGATGGCAAGGATAAGAAGAAATCTCCCATATACCAGGATATAAATATCATAGGAATCAATCCTAAAATGACGAGAATTCCTCGATCTTGATTAAAAAATACATCAATCAAATTATGTTTCTCTGCATGATTTCCATAATGAACCATATAGTTATACGTATCATGGAAATGCTTATAAAAAATCATTTTTCCTGCAAAAGCTGCGTAAAGTACCGCTACAGCAATGGTGTCGGGGCGGAGAAGTTCTTTCAGGTGCTCGAGGTCGATGGTGCCGTCCCGCCTGATGTCCACGAGGTCGATTTCATAGCCCTGCTCCTGCAGAGCGGTCAGGGTGCCGCTGACGGAGGAGTGTTCCAGCGGGGTGGAGATGATGTGCTTGCCCAGATGGCGGGAGAGTTTTGCCAGCCCCTTGAGAGCAAAGTTGTTGGCCTCGCTGGCTCCCGAGGTATAGATGACCTCGGCGGGCTGTGCGCTCAGCAGCCCCGCGATGCTCTGGGTGGCGTGGTCAATGACCAGTTTTGCGTCCCGGCCTGCCTGATGGCGGGAGTTCGCGTTGCCGGGGCAGCTGCGCTCTACCTCACAAAAACGCTCCAGCACCCGGGAGTCTGCGGGGGTGTTGGCCGAATAATCCAGATATATCATAAGTGTCCTTCTATAATAAGTGGTACAACAGCTGTCGTTTCGGATGCCGCCGGCCCAGTGACCAACTGCGGCAATAGGTTATATTATAGTGCGGAATGCGGCATATTTCAAGGCTGTACGGCCTCCGCCGACAGAAAATCGCCGCAAAATACAGGAAAAAGGTTGTCAGCGTCCTTCTTTTATGCTATACTATGCCGAAGAATGAAAGGAAAGGGGAGAGCAGGATGCTGAAAAAGAAATCGTCTTTTGCACGCATCGGCTGTATTTTCCGTTTCCGATTTGGTCCCGATTTTTGAGGCATTGCCGCTTTCCCGCGGTAGTGCCTCTTTTTTTGGGCCGCAGATAGAAGGAGGAAATAATGAGTCAGAATATTGATTACTCCAAGGGCATTTACGACGCCCGCCAGCTGGGTGCCGGACGGATGCTGATCCTGGGCGTCCAGCACATGTTCGCCATGTTTGGTGCCACCGTGCTGGTCCCCCTGCTCACCGGTCTGAGCGTTTCGACCACCCTGCTCTGCGCAGGTCTGGGTACGCTGCTGTTCCACTTTATCACCAAGGGCAAGGTCCCGGCCTTCCTCGGCTCGTCCTTTGCTTATCTGGGCGGCTTCTCCATCGTGGCTCCCATGCTGGCTGACGCCGACGGCAATCTGACCATTGCCAACACCCAGATGCTGCCCTACGCCTGCGCAGGCGTGGCCTTCTCGGGTCTGCTCTATCTGGCCGTCAGCCTGCTCATCTCCACCTTCGGCATCCGGCGCATCATGCGCTTCTTCCCGCCGGTGGTCACAGGCCCCATCATCATCGCCATCGGCCTCATCCTCGCCCCCTCGGCCATCAGCAACTGTCAGGCAAACTGGCTGCTGGCCTTTGTGGCTCTGGGTACGGTCATCGTCTGCAACATCTGGGGCAAGGGCATGGTCAAGATCCTGCCCATCCTGATTGGCGTTCTCGTCTCCTACGCAGTCGCCCTTGTGACCGGTGCCGTGGACTTTGAGCGCATTGCCTCCGCCGCATGGTTCGGCATCCCTCTCCACAAGGAAGCCATGGGCCTCTTTGCCATCGACGGCAGCCCCGAGTTCATCAGCGCCCTGTTCACCATCATCCCCATCGCTCTGGCTACCATGATGGAGCACGTCGGTGACATCGCCGCCATCAGCGCCACCGTCGGCCACAACTACATCAACGACCCCGGCCTGAACCGCACCCTGATGGGCGACGGCCTCGCCACCGCTCTGGCCGGCCTGCTGGGCGGCCCGGCCAACACCACCTACGGTGAGAACACCGGTGTTCTCGCTCTGAGCAAAATTTACGACTGATGCTTACACCGCCCGCCAGATCAAGTCCCTGCTTAATGTTTGCAGCGGAGCCTGTCTTTGCGCTATCCAGTCCGAATACCGCAGTCCAGGTACCTGCCAGCAGAAACGCGATCACACAGACAAGTGTAATGATGCCTTTCTTCTTGCTCATTTTGCGTACTCCTTATTCTTCTTCGTCGGCCAGTGCCGCTTTTATCATAATCGCGCATTCCACGCGCTTTTTCTGAAGCTCACAGCCAAGCTCGTAAACGTCGTCGATCTTTCCGTGACAATTATAGGAATTGGCAGCACAGCCACCGCTGCAGTAAAATTTTGCAAAACAGCTTCTGCACTTTTCTTTGGCGTAAACATTACAGCATTTGAACTCGTCCACGATGTCAGGACGCACAATGCCTTCGTCCACGTTGCCCATCAGGAACTTCTCGTTGCCGACGAACTGATGGCAGGGATAAAAATCGCCCCAGGGTGTTACCGCCAGATACTCTGTACCCGAGCCGCAGCCGGAAAGGCGCTTTGCCACACACGGGCCGCCGCTTAAATCGATCATAAAGTGGAAGAAGTTGACGCCTCTGCCCTCTTTCTGACGCTTTAACAGCTCGACTGCCAGCTTGTCATATTCCTCAAGCAGCTGCGGAACATCTTCCGGACGCAGCGCATAGGGCTCTTTGGGATCTGTCACAACCGGCTCTACCGAGATCTGCTCAAAGCCAAGGTCTGCCAGATGCTTGACATCCTCGGAAAAATCCAGATTATTATGCGTAAAGGTACCGCGTACATAATAATTGGTCTGATGACGGCTTTCTGCCAGCTTCTGGAACTTCGGTACAATCAGATCATAGCTGCCCTGCCCACCCCTAAACGGGCGCATTCTGTCATGTACCTCTTTCCGACCGTCGATACTCAAAACGACATTGCTCATCTCTTTATTCAGAAATTCCATAATTTCATCATTTAAAAGCACGCCGTTGGTCGTCAGGGTAAAGCGGAATTTTTTGTTATGAGGCTCCTCCAGGCTTCTGCCATATGCAACCAGATCCTTAACAACCTGCCAGTTCATCAGCGGTTCTCCGCCGAAAAAGTCTACCTCAAGATTTACTCTGCTGCCGGAGTTGGCTACCAGGAAATCCAGCGCCTTCTTGCCGACTTCAAAGCTCATCAGCGCTCTTCTGCCATGATATTCGCCCTCTTCTGCAAAGCAGTACTGACAGGCGAGGTTACAGTCATGGGCAATGTGCAGGCACAATGCCTTGACTACAGTCTGGCGCTGTTTGAAATTGCCGATATATTTTTCATAGATGTCTTCTGTAAACAGGACATTATCCTGCGCCAGCTCCAGAATCTCCTCTACCGCCTCACGCACCTCGTCGTGGCTGTAGGTCAGCTTCTGACAGGCTTCCACTGCCGCTGTCACGGTATCCACATCCCGAATGCCGCCGGAAACAAGCTGTTCCGCCAGAGGGATTACATCATAAACCACATCGTCTACAATATGCACGCTGCCGCTGTTGACGTCCATAACGATATTGTAGCCGTTGTTCTTATACTGGTGTATCACTTTCCAAAATCCTTTCGTTTCTCGTATTCCTCTTAAACGCATAATAAGCAGCGATATGCATCGCTGCTTATATCTCGTCGCGTCGTCTGCTTATTTCATCTTCTCGCAGCTCTGATTGCCAACCGTGCAGGATGTCTTACATGCAGACTGGCAGGATGTCTGACACTCGCCGCATCCGCCCTTCTTCATGGATTCCTTCAGGTTTCTTGTTGTTAATGTCTTGATGTGCTTCATCTCACATAACCTCCTTATGTGTCACGCCAAAAAAGGCGCCGTCTTTTCGAAATTTAATTTATTATAGCATAGATTCTTCTATAGGGGAAGTGTTTTTTTTAAAATGAGCTGCAAAGCGGCAGAACTCATGTTACCGTTTACCCGCGCCATTCGCAATACAATAGAATGCACGCTCCGCGAACATTCTATTGTCATGAACCGCGTCTTCGCGCCCCTCTCCCGGCGTCAGCTGAGCATCCCGCCCAGCATTCCCGCGCCGCTGCAGATCATCAGTGTAGTAAAAAAGTGATTTCCGACATCCTGAAGACCGTGATTGACTATCAAAGTCAAAGCTGTCAGCACACAAAAATACAGACTCCCGGTCAAAAGTCCCCATAAAAAGCGCCGATCCTGCATTCCTTTTCCGGCAAGCCAACCGGAAAGTCCCGCTGTCACCGCATAAATTACAAGAATTCCGATCGACACTGCCTGTGCGGAAAGCTGCATCCGATACAGCAACAGTGCCAGAAGTAATAACAGCGCCCCGGCCATAAGATACGACACCAACAGGCTTTTTAGCAAAACAACCGGCATCCGCGCACCGGTTTGTGAAATTCCGGTTTTCTTTTTTTCCATGGACATGCCTCCTGCTGCATACCGCCTGCCAGACGGCAGACAGTGCTTTGCATTTCTTCATGTCCCATGTATATTCCCCATCAGCTAAAAACTTTCCGATAAGAGAAATTTTTTATAAAAACTTCCGGCGTCTCAAGGCTTTCCCGGGCAGTATCCGCACAGAAACCATCACACCTCTTCCGGGCAGCTGCAGGCGGATAAAAAATAATCCTCCAAAACCGGGTATTCACAAAACCTCGATCCCCAACCGGGCCGGTCTGCTTCCTCGACCCTGTTTTGGTTCCAGTCTACCATCAGTGCACGCAAATCTCTCGAAAGCCCGGTTCCGGTCAGCTTGACATAGCTTTCCTTGACTGTCCATTCCCGTAAAAATCGCTCCGTCTCTGCTTCTGACAGGAACAGTTCTTCCTTCTTGTCAAACTGTTTCTTCCAGGCCTCCAGCTGTTCCTGTAGATAAAACTTCTGCAAAACGCTGCGCCGGATCTTTGTTCTTTGCTGAAGATCCACGCCCACCGGGCAGTCAGAAAAAGCGCACACCGCATAATCTCCCGAATGGGAAAGGCTCAAAAATGCCCGTCTCCCATCCTGTATAAAAAGATACGGCTGCCCGTTTTTGGTATAACACACCGGGCAGCCGTCAAATCCGTTTCTGCGTTTCGCCTCTTCTGCCAAAAGACCTGCCGTCAGACTTGCCGCACGCTGTTTTGTCTGTCTGCACGACAATGCTTTTTGTCTGCGAACCTCATCCAGCTGTGCGAGCGCCTTTTTCTGCATCGTCTCATCAAAGAGCGGCCGGATATCCGCCAGATAAATTTTTACTTTTCCGTTTTGAACCATCCGGTCGCTCCTTTCTGTCTACAAAAAGCATCCTGCGGCAAAGTGGAATTTTATCCCCTTCCCTGCCGCTGATAAAAAGCTTTTCGAGCCGCGCTTTACAGCAGATGTGCGCGCAGGTCTTCTGCACTTCTGGAAGAAAGATAAGCCGGAGCGATATCAAATACAGTCTTGCAGCCGCTCATGCCCTCTTTGCTCATGCGATAAGCGGCTCTTGCATAAGCTACGATAACAGAACCGGTAAATTCCGGATTGGAATCCAGCTTTAAGTTGTATTCGATCACATGCTTATGCTCGTTGTCCATTCCGGTCACGCCGGTACGAATGACACAGCCGCCGTGGGGAAGTCCGCTGTGATCTCTCTTCATCTCTTCCTCAGAAATGAAGTGTACGGTTGTATCATAGTCTGCAAAATAGTTCGGCATGGTCTTGATCTCTTCTTCGATCTTTGCAAGATCTGCGCCCTCTTCGGCAACAACAAAGCACTCTCTCGTATGCTTCTGTCTGGTGGTCAGTTCAGGATTTTTGCCGCTTCTGACCGCATCGAGTGCCTCCGGTACCGGAATGGTATACTGTCTGGCATCCTTTACGCCCTCAATCCGGCGAACCGCATCGGAATGACCCTGACTGACGCCCTTGCCCCAGAAGGTATAATCCTGTCCTTCCGGCAGAATACAGTTTGCATATAAGCGGTTTAAGGAGAACATTCCCGGATCCCAGCCGCAGGAAATAATGCCGATTTTTCCGCCTTTTTTTGCAGCAGCGTCAACGTCTGCGAAATGCTCCGGGATTCTTGCGTGGGTATCAAAGCTGTCTACAACGTTGTAATCCGCTGCATATTTGGGGGTCTGAACCGGCAGATCCGTCGCGCTTCCGCCGCAAAGAACCAGCACGTCGATCTGATCCTGCATATGCTCCAGCTCAGAAGCTTCCAGCACCTTTACGCCTGCAGTGCGTACCTTTACGTTTTCCGGATTTCTTCTGGTAAACACTCCGACCAACTCCATATCCTCATTATGGGCGATTGCGCTCTCTACGCCTCTGCCCAGGTTTCCGTATCCTAAAATTCCGATTCTGATGCTCATTTTTTCTCCTTACCCGCTATTATGTCTGTGCGATTTTTTTGTCGCGTTTATTTTAGCACAAACCGTTTTCATAGAAAACCTTTTTTTAGACTTTTTCCCCACTAATATAGTCGGAAAGATCCTGCTTTAACTGTTCCCAGGCATCCTCATGCTCCGCATAATACAGCGGACAGAGCTTTCCGCCCGCATCATAATGGCGTTTTACATCCGAAACATCCAGATTGTATTCCTCCATCAGCCAGCCCAAAAGCTTTAGCAGGGACTGATAGGTTGCATCCGTAAATTTTCCGTCCTGGTCCAAATAGCAGCATTCAATGGAAATCGAGTGATCGTTTTCTCCAATCACCGCATATGCCATCTCATTTAACGGAATACACTGGACAATCTCGCCCTCATATCCAATCACAAAATGTGCGGAAGCTGATGTCAGCCCGGTCTGTGCCAGTCCTTCGAAATAGTCCCGGTTCTGCCGTGCAGATGTCCCGGGATTCGCCGTATAATGCACATACAGCTGCGTAACCGTCGAAAGCGCATCCTGCGGTCTGGAGTATGGATTCGGTGTCAGGAGCGCTTCTTCCATCGGCGGTTTCTCGCACTTTTTTTGTTCCAGAATCTGGGTAATCCGGGAAATCGCCCCGGTTTCCGTACTCTGATTCTTCGAAATGCTGACGAATTTCCAAACCGCAAACGCCGCCAGCACTAAAAACAGCAACGCAGCAATATAAACCGCAATGCTTTGCAATTCTTTCTGCAGGCGGGTTCGACGACGGCAGCTCCTTTTCCTGTTCGCAGCAGGCGGTACAGGGCGGCGCCTGGCAGGAGCTTTATATTGTACAGCAGCACGACGGCGGATGGACGGTTCGGACTGCGTAGCGGATGAACGGCGTACCGGCAAGTCGCTGTAGCTCTGGCAATCCCGCGCACGCGCCGTTTTTTGCTCCATACGGTTATCCCAGTCATCGAACAGCGGCCGTTCTTCGCCCCATAAAAGATCCAGTTGTCCTGTTTTTCTGTTCTTCGTATATTTTTTCGTCGTCTCCGGGCTATCCCACAATTTCAGCTCCGGTTCCGAACCTCTTTTTTCTTTTGTCATATAAAAAACCGCTCCCTTATATCCTGTCCGGCAGTTTGCCATATTTGTCAGGATATCACAGGGAACGGTTTCTTTTCAGAAAATTTTCCTAAGATTTTCTTAAATCATCCAATGCTGTCTCAAACAGACCCACAGCGCTTTGACACAATTATTCATGACAATAGAATGCTCGCAGAGCGTGAATTCTATTGTTTTTCGATCGGGTTTTTATAAAACTCTACGAAATCCGTGTAGCCCTCTTTGGTCAGCTGTTCCTTCTGGAACTTCTTGTTTTTGTTCATGCGCGCAACCAGAATCTGATCGCCGTTCTTTCTCGCCTCCTGTGCCTGTGCGATCACTTCGCAAAGGCGGTCGCCGGATACACCTTTTTCGATCAGATATGCGATCTTTTTCGGCTGTCCGGGGATCTGGAAGCCGTTTTCCATCATCAGCAGGATGATACGCTCAAAGCCGATAGAAAATCCGCACGCCGGAACGTCTTTTCCGGTAAATTTGCCTACCATCTTGTCGTAACGACCACCGCCTCCGCAGCTTCCGCCAAACTGAGGGATGGCAATTTCGAAAATGGTTCCGGTATAGTAGGACATACCGCGCACCAGAGTCGGATCAAAGGTGATCTCAAATTCAGACACCTTTGTGGCGCGGACGCTGTCAATGATCTCAGAAAGGTTCTGGGAAACCTCAGGCTCGAGGAAATCCCCCAGCTTTTCTGCCAGCCATGCTACGCTGTTTCCGTTTGCAGTCAGCTCATCAAACAGAGACATATATTTGTCTGCCGCTTCTGCTGCGAAACCGCTCTCTACCAGCTCAGCCTTTACGCCATCTGCGCCGATCTTGTCCATCTTGTCCAGAATGATGAATACCGTATCATAATCCTCTTCTGCAAAGCCGCTGTAGGCTGCCATCGCCTTTAGGATTCTTCTTTCATTGATGCGGATGACGAAATCCTGAAAGCCGAGCTTGCCAAGAGTCGTAGTCGTTGCCAGAATCAGCTCGATCTCCGCCAGGTTGGAAGGCTCGCCCAGAATATCAATATCACACTGCATAAACTGACGATACCGGCCTCTCTGCGGACGGTCAGCTCTCCATACATTGCCGATCTGAAGCGCTTTAAACGGGGACGGAAGCTCGTTTGCATGATTTGCATAAAAACGAACCAGCGGAACCGTCAGGTCATAACGCAGACCGCCATCTACCAGATCCATCTCCTCTTTTGCTTCCGCAAGATTTAATTTCTCGCCGCGTTTTAAAATTTTAAAAATCAGTTTTTCATTTTCGCCACCCTGCTTGCTGTTTAAGTTGCCAATGGATTCCACACAGGGTGTTTCAATAGAAGTAAATCCAAATTTTCCGTAAGTTTCCTTAATCACGTTGATGCAGTAATCCCGCAGCTGCATTTCTGCAGGCAGAATATCTTTCATACCGGTGACAGGCTTTTTATTCAGTGCCATTTTACCGCTCTCCTTTGTTCGCAATCCTATCGTTTCCGATTTTATACTATTTGAACGCTTTTTACAAGTAATAAATCGCTCCTGTTTCCGCACACAGGCACGCCAGCCGCGCGTTTGCACGAACCGTACGGTAAGAGCAGCCGCAATCGATATCATAATACAGACAGTTCTTCTGCGGATCATAATGCTGGTAAACCAGACCGCCGTTATACATCATGTAATCCTTGGACAACGTCGGCGTATGTCCCGCAACGATCATCCCGTTTTCGATTCCCCCGGCCAGATACGCATCTTCCCGCGCCCGGAGATAAAAATCTTCGACACAGGTATATTTTCCGGTCAGACCGGCTGTCGGGAACTGCTCCAGATATCCGGCATGTACCACAACACATTCCCTCTCCGGCAGAGAAAACCGACAAAAATACGGCATTGCTTCCATCCTGGCTGCCCACCGCCGCAGATCTGCCATGGAAATACACTGTTCTGTGATCAGCTCCTCCAGCGTCCCATAATGATCGAACACCCGGATTTGCTCTGTCTGTCGGTTATGCTGCTCTATCAGGTTCTTTGTCTCCTGATAGAGATGCTCCAGATCTTTGCTGCTGCTTTCATCCATCACAAGCTGCCGCTTCTCCTGCACTGCCAAAAGCAGCTCCAGATAACATAAAAACTCTTCCTCATGATTGCCGCGCAGCAGCAGGATATTTTGAGGAACCTGCTCCATCCAGCAGAGCATTTCATAGTTTTGACTTCCACGGTCAATATAATCTCCCGCCAGGATCAGCTTATCCTGATCCGAAAAGCCGATCTTTGCAAGCATCGCGTTCAGCTCGTCAAAACAGCCGTGCAGATCGCTCATGACATAGGTATATCCAGTTTCCGTTTTGCCTGTTTTGGGGGACAGCTTTTTGCCTGGTGTCTTTTTTTTGAACCACCTTGTCCAGTGTTTTAAATTGGTCATATCTCTCTTTCTTGAACTATTTCTCTGCACAGATCAGATTCTTATAGAATTGTACCGCGCCGGGCAGGCAGTTATATTCCATGCACTCGTTCAGCCCATGCATGCCCTTCATCTGCTCCGGTCCGTAAACCACAGGCGCAAAGCGGATGCAGTTGTCACATACCGGACTATAGAACTGTGCATCGGTAGCCCCGGTCATTACATAAGGGCTGGATGGCAGTCCCGGAAAGGTCTGTGCAATCACCTGCTCCATCAGGCGATAGCCCTCACCATGGATATCTACGGGCTTTGTATAGTCATTGGAATGGATAATTTCCGTCTCTAAACCGTATTTGGAAGCCAGATTCCTGATAATTTCAAGACTTTCCTTTTCTCCCTGATGGGGAATAAAACGCATATTGGCTCCAAGGGTTGCTTCCTGCGGAATCACATTATATGCATCGGAACCGGACTGCATGGTAAATGCAATTGTCGTCTGCAGCATAGCTCCTGCCTGTGCGCTGATCTTCGGAAGTACCGCTTTTAAGAGCGGCTTAAACAGCCACATATTTCCAAGCACCAGCTTTAACCCGAAAGAGGCATATGGTGCCAGAGAAGTAAACATGGCAGAAACCTCCGGAAGCATCTTCTTTTGGAACGGTGAATGCTTCTCTACTTCGGTTACAAAAGCACAAAGGCGTGCAATCGGTGTTCCCTTAGACGGCGCGCTGGCATGTCCTCCATTACTTTTTGCAGTAAACTTCACGTCGGCTTTGCCCTTCTCAAAGACACCCACCATTGCAAAGTTTCCAGGAATTCCTCCAACGGGCTCCGTAATGATGGCTCCACCCTCGTCACACAAAAGGAACAGCCGGATTCCTCTTCGCTGCAGTTCCTTTACAAGCTTCGGCGCTCCGTCTCCTGCCCATTCTTCGGTACAGGAGGATGCCAGATACACGTCCGTCGGCGGCACAAAACCTTCCGCAAGCAGTTCTTCCACGGCCTCCAGAAAAGCCATTACCGTACACTTCGTATCCGCCGTGCCCCGTCCCCATACCTTACCATCTGCAATATCTCCGGAAAAAGGAGCGTGAATCCACTCTCCCTCTGCCGGAACGACATCCTGATGACTCATCAGAAGGATCGGCTTTTCGGAGGATTTTCCCTTCCAATAATATAACAGATTTCCGTCTATTTCGGTTTTCTGAAGCTCTTTATGTACCAACGGGAAAAGCTCTTCTAAAACCTTATGAAATTCAAGATATTTCTCTACTTCCGTCTCTCCGGCATGTGAGGTCGTGTCACACTGTACCATCTTAGAAAGCTTTTCGGCAAGCCGAAGTGCCTCTTTTTCCTCTGCATCCGGCTTATAATTCGAAGTTTTCTTCGGCATCAAAAGCGTCCGGACGATTGCAATCAGCAACAATAAAATGATAATCAAAAGGATTCCCAGTAAAACCAATCCTACATATTTCATGATTTCCTCTCCTTCTTTCCCTTCTTAAAGAAAATCCACGCTACCAGAATGGCAACTGCACCAGACGGAATAATCATAAAGCTGGTTGATCCGATCAGTCCCGGCGCAAAAATAAACAGCGCACTCATCAACACAAGCGGAAATACGGCTATATGCATATTCTTACGGTAATATTTATATGCCATCGCTCCAAATAACGCCGGAACCACGTTTTCAAATGCCGGCTGCAATACTTCACTCTGTAAAACCGGCTGCAGCGGAACCATTAAAAGGACGCCGACTGCCAAAACCAGAATCGTAACAAGGGATGAGGTTGCAATGGAAATCGTAGAAATGATTTCATTTTCCGGTGTTCCGGTCTTCGCTCCAACCATATCACGCGCATTGACTGCACACGGAATCTTCATATTAATCAGATTACCGGTAATAAATGCAAGGTATCCGCCACCGGAACCCAGCATCGGTGTGTAGATCAAAAACTCTGCCACACTGCTCACCAGCCATACCAGTCCTACGGACAAAAAAGCTCTTGCCACCGCTCCAAGATCCGGATAAGCTCCTAAAATTTTTCCCATCAAAAACGGTGCCCCTACCAGCATAACCAGTGTCACGGCACTTACTGTTTTTCCGATTACATGCGTGCGTTTCCGGTATTCTTCCCACGTACTTGTTTTATTTTCTTCCATAATTCTCGTATCCCTTCCTTAAAGTTATGATCCACTTCTATGTATCTGCTTTTCTTCATCTATCTTATCCGATCAGCCCGACAATCACAGCGGCTGTCATACCGGCAATCATACTTCCCGCAATGGAAAAGCTGTCCACCCAGCCAAGCTTTTTCTTTTCAGACAGAAATACGAAGATTCCCATTACCAGTGCAGAAACCACCATAACCACAAGCGGAATGATATCACCATGAAAGGTAAACAGACCATTTTCAGAAATGAAGCCTCCGATGTAACGGCCAATGTAGGTACTTACAAGTCCAATGAACATTGCTGTCATCGCAAGATCTGCAAAACCGGCTGCTCCCGACTTGCCGGAGGAGGAATTCTTCGTGAGCTTCTGTGTATACTTCTTATTCAAGAAAATCGATAATACCATGCCCCACATAATACAGATACTCATCAACAGAGCAATCGTAGAAAATGAGGTTGCTGTCATTTCAGATGCAGAAAGTGTCGTCATTCCCACCTGCTCCACTGCTGCCTGCGCTACCTGTGTCTCATAATGAAGCGCTCCAATCACGGAAAGACGAAGCCACGGCCACGGTGTTCCCAGACTTCCGGAAAGTGCAATGACTCCCAGTAAAATTCCAATACTCGGCAGTACCGAAAAGGTTGCACTTGAAATAATGGTCCGTTTCATTTTCGTTTCATCCATTCCCAGTGCCTTGCCCGCTCGATAAGCCCTGATGAGAAAAATCACACAGACGACTGCCACAAATGCAATGATCCCGCCGCAAATGAGGTACATGGGCGCGCTGTTCAACTGATTTAAAATCGTCATAACTCTACACTCCTCTACTTTTATGGATTTAATCTCCCTAAGATTATGCCACATCAGCTCCAAAAGTTCCACCCGTTCTTTTCTAAAAAGCGGACCGGGAATTAAAATCAGATTGTCATGTCAATCGTTATTTAATCCCTTTTCTCAAAAAGGCAAAAATAGAACGTATAGTTTATTTCCATACGCTCTATCTCACATTTCATATTAAATTTTTGAATTCTACAAACTGATATCCTATTTTTCTTCAATTACATCCAAATCAAAAGAATGCCGGATTACTATCTTCCTTATCTACAGCTTAGTAATATCTGCTTTACATCAGAAATGTCCAGCTTAACGTATGCCCTTGAGGCAATTGCGCTTGTCCTTACCGCTTCTGATGCCATTTCATCAAATAAATCTTCCGGTACGCCCGCCTCAGAAAGAGTTGCCGGCATTTCAAGTGACTGATTGAACGCTCTGACCTTTTGGATTCCAAGCTCTGCCGCTTTCCGGTTATCAGCCTCTTCTACGCCAAATACTTCTCTTGCAAATCTTGCAAGACGGGGTGCCGTCGTGTCCGATAATACATAGCTCATCCATGGCCTTGCGGGCATATTTTATTACGGTTTTCATTACTGCTTCACTGAGCGCATCTGTGATATATGCCTCGTCATTCGGTTGGAAGTACTGCTCCATTACGTGGGACAATATATCAACTGCACCGGCTGCCGTCTGCTTTGAAGGCAAGGTATATAAATAGGTCGGATCATACTTATCCCCCTTGCAGCTATAACCAAATCCTGTCCCTACACAAACATCAATCTTTGTCTTGCATACAATACCTTCTTCATCCTGCCTTGACGTGATGTCATTGCAAAGCTGACCGCACTCATATCTGCATTTTCAAAATGAAGCAGCTTGTGTATCACCATTGCATAAAATAGCTGTTTTGTTGCAATAATCATTCTCTCAGTTTCTTCCGCAACGATTCTGGCTGCCATCGGCTGAATGCTACGCTCTGAATATA
>OGXD01001976.1_pt1 | contig 13924 bp, 14 predicted proteins | sample 1576211 | NCBI WGS metagenome assembly OGXD01 (sample SAMEA3541470, study PRJEB24748) | human gut metagenome | biome: human gut; feature: human-associated habitat; material: faeces | place: China | collected 2012
CCATTGGCCGCCGGGGTCATGCTATGGAAAGGAAGGGGATAGAATGATTTACCGCTGCACCCGGCCGGAGCCGTCGCCGCCGGCCAGCTTCTCCACCTCAGAGACGGTGACCCGGTTGAAGTCACCCTCGATGGAGTGCTTCAGGGCCGAAGCCGCCACGGCGAACTCGATGGCGCTCTGGCTGTCCTTGCCGTTGAGCAGGGCGTAGATCAGGCCGCCGCCGAAGCTGTCGCCGCCGCCCACACGGTCCACGATATGCAGGTGGTATTCCTTGGAGAAGCAGTAATTCTCGCCGTCGTACAGCATACCGGCCCAGTCGTTGTCGCTGGCGGACAGGGAGGTGCGGAGGGTGATGGCCACCTTCTCGAAGCCGAACCGATCGGCCAGCTGCTTGGCTACGGACTTGTAGCCCTCCTTATTGAGCTTGCCGCCGTAGATGTCGGTATTCTCCGCCTCGATGCCGAACACATCCTTGGCGTCCTCCTCATTGGAGATGCAGACGTCCACGTACTGGCACAGCTCCGTCATGGCGGCACGGGCCTGCTCACGGGTCCAGAGCTTACCGCGATAGTTCAGGTCGCAGGAGATCTTTACGCCGTGCTTCTTGGCGGCTACGCAGGCCTCCTTGCAGATCTCCACCAGATTGGAACCCAGCGCCGGAGTGATGCCAGTGAAGTGGAACCAGTCGGCGCCGTCAAAGATGGCATCCCAATCGAAATCGGAGGGCTGGGCCTCCTGAATGGCGGAGTGCGCCCGGTCGTAGATGCACACGCTGCCCCGCTGGGAGGCACCCTTTTCCAGATAGTAGATGCCGATGCGATCGCCGCCCCGGACGATGGAGCGGGTGTCCACGCCCAGCCCACGGAGGGCGTTGACGGCGCCCTGTCCGATGGCGTGGGCGGGCAGCTTGGTGACGAAGGCGGCGTCCATGCCGTAGTTGGCCAGCGACACGGCTACATTGGCCTCGCCGCCGCCGAAGGTGGCCTGCAGCTGATCGTCCTGAAAGAAGCGGTAGTAGCCGTTGGGGGCCAGCCGCAGCATGATCTCACCGAAAGTGACGATACGTTTGCTCATAGTGATTCCTCCTTATCTGCGAACCAGATGAATGGCGAAGCCGCCGAATTCACCGTCGATATAAATGGCCTTGGTGTTTCCCTTGGCATCCGTCTTGCGGGTCTCCGGCAGGCAGCGGATGCCGCACAGGCCCAGATGATACACCGCCCGGTCCACGTTGCTGGTGGCAATGGCGATGTGTCCGTGGGTGCCACGGCCGGGGGTCTTGGTACACTCCACGGCGTGGAGGGCCTGTACAGAGGAGTTGCCCATCTGATAGGAGAAGCCGAACATATCGCACAGGGTACGGGCCAGCCGGTCGGCCTCGGCCTCGCTGCCGCAGTTGATGCCCACATGATCCAGAGAGAAACCCAGCATGGTGCGAACGGCCTCCCGGCTCAAGCGGGTGATCTCCGCCCAATTCTCCTGTTGGATGAGGTCCTTTTTCACCATCCAGGTGCCGCCGCAGGCCACGATCTGGTCAAAGGCCAGATAATCCGCCAGATTCTTGGCATTGACGCCGCCGGTGGGCATCCATTTCAGGGTTTTGTAGGGGCCGGCCAGAGCCTTCAGCTTGGCCACGCCGCCGTTCTGCTCGGCGGGGAAGAACTTTACTACCTCCAGACCCAGCGCCATAGCCTGCTCCATCTCGCCGGGAGTGGCGGTGCCGGGGACCATGAGCGCACCCTTGGACAGACCGTAGCGCACCATGTCGGGGTTGAAGCCGGGACTGACGATGAACCTGGCACCGGCGTCCAGCGCACGATCCAGCTGGTCGTGGGTCAGCACCGTGCCGGCACCTACCAGCATTTCCGGGACCTCCCGGCTGATGGCACGGATAGCCGCCTCGCCGGCGGCGGTGCGGAAGGTGACCTCGGCCACCGGCAGCCCTCCGGCTACCAGTGCTTTTGCCAACGGCACGGCCTTTTCGGCGTCGTCGATGGCGATGACCGGGACGATGCCGATATCAGAGATTTGTTTCGGAACAGGATGCATGGATAGACCCTCTTTTCTGTGTAGTAGTGGAAATGGTCAGATGCTGCGTGCTTACACGCAGACGGGAACAAAGGGAAAAACACCGCACCCGGCGTCAGCGCCGGATATCGCCGGAACACGCTCAGATGCGGTGGTTCTTTCGGGTTTTGGAGGGGGTTACTTGCTGCCCTTCTCCAGCGCCTCCCACAAGCCGGATAGGTACACGGCGCCCAGCGCACGGTCGTAAAGACCATAACCGGCACGGCCCTGCTCATCCCAGATCATGCGGCCGTGGTCGGGGCGAATGTAGCCGTCGAAGCCCACGTCATGATAGGCCTTCATGATCTCGTAGAGATCCAGACTGCCGTCGCCGGAGAAGTGGGCGGCCTCCTCAAATTGGCCGGGGCCGGTGAATCGGATGTTGCGGACGTGGGCGAAGTGGATACGGCCCTGTGCGCCGAACTCCCGCACCATGGCGGGGATGTCGTTGCAGGGGTTGGAGCCCATGGAGCCGGAGCAAAGGGTCAGCCCATTATAGGGACTGTCCACCAGCGACAGGATGCGGCGGACATTCTCGGCGTTGGTACAGATGCGGGGTAGGCCGAAGATATCCCAAGGGGGATCGTCCGGATGGATGGCCAGTTTCACGTCGTACTGCTCACACACGGGGATCACCGCCTTCAGGAAGTACTGAAGGTTGCGGAACAGATCCTCGTGGGACACGGAGGCGTATTGGGCGAAGAGCTTTTTCAGCTCCGCCATGCGCTCCGGCTCCCAGCCCGCCATCTCGAAGTCACCGGCACCCTGTTGGATGCGGTCGGCAAAGGCCTGCGGATCAGTGATGCAGTCGATAATGGACTGGTCATAGGCCAGAACGGTAGCACCGTCGAACCGGGGCTTGGCCAGATCCGTGCGGGTCCAGTCGAACACCGGCATGAAGTTGTAGCAGATGACCTTGACCCCAGCCTGACCCAAGCGGGCCACGGTCTGGCGGTAGTTGTCGATGTATTCGTCCCGACTGGGCAGGCCCAGCTTGATGTCCTCGTGGATATTGACGCTTTCGATGACCTCCAGCTCCAGACCGGCGTCGTTGACTTCTTGCTTCAGCGCCCGAATACGCTCCGTGGGCCACAGAGCCCCGGCGGGCATATCCATCAAGGAACTGACAACGCCGCTCATGTTGGGGATCTGCTTGATATAGCGCAGCGGTATGGGATCCATCTGACTGCCATACCAGCGAAATGTCATTTTCATGGCTGATCGCTCCTTACTCTCTCACTCAGCTGCCGGCGCAGGATATCACGCACCGCTCCCGGCCCTGCCAGCATGGCACGGAAATCGTCCTCCACCGTTTTGGCCAGCCCTGCCTCATACAGATCCACACCGAAGATATCGGCGTTTTGCAGGATGGGACGCAGCTGATGGGTGAAGGTATCGGGCTTTCCGAGGGTTACGTCCGCCAGCAGCGGCTGCAGCTGGGGAAGCAGGGGATCCGGACTCACCGGCATCGTCTTACCGGCATCGTCTACTCCCAGCAGATAGCGGCACCAGCCGGCAAAGACCAGCGGGATATACCGCAGCTGCACCATGGGGAGGCTGCGCTCCCGGTAACGGCGCAGGGTGCCGCCGTAGCGCACTGGTAGCTTCTGAGAGGTATCGGTGGCGATGCGCTGGGGCGTGTCGGGAATGGCGGGGTTGGGGAAGCGCTCATGGAGCACCTGATGAATAAACTCCGTGGGCCGGAGGATGCCGGGATCCTCCACCACCGGGAGACTCTCGCCGGCGATACGTTCCACCAGCGTTACAAGGTCGGTATCTCGCATCTCGGCGGAAATGGTCTGATAATCCAAAAGGCAGCCAAACACCGCCAACGCCGTGTGCAGGGGGTTCAGACAGGTGCCGACCTTCATTTTCTCCGACTTCTCCACGGTGGCCCGATCGGTGAAGTAGACACCCGCCTGCTCCAGCGGCGGCCGACCGTTGGGGAAATGATCCTCCAGCACCAGATACTCCGTGACCTCGGAATTGACGAAGGGGGCGGAGACGGTGCCGGTGGCGCTCTTGGTGATGGCCATACCCGCCACGCCCAGCGCCGTCAGCTGGTCGGCCACCTTCTGGGAGGGGTGGGGGGTGATCTTGTCGATCATGGACCAGGGGAAGCTGACGTTCTCCTCACAGGAGAGCCAGCGGAGGAAATCCTCCGGCACGAAGCCGCCCTTCTGCCAGCCCTCGGCAAGGGTTAGACAGCTGTCCCGGAGCTTTTTGCCGTTTTGGGCGCAGTTGTCCATGCTGACCACGGCAATGGGGCTTCCACCTGCCAGAAACCGCTGATACAGCAGTGCCACGGCGATGGACAGCGTGTGCCGGGGCCGGAATGGCCCCGCCGCCAGATCCTGCGCCACCACGGGCAGGAGCGTGCCGTCCATATCCCGGAGGGCATAGCCCTTCTCGGTGATGGTGAAGCTGACCATTTGCAGGGAGGGGTCACAGAACATCCGGCAAAGGGTTTGCCAGTCCTCATCCTGCCAGTCGGCTTTCAGACAGCCTGCCACGCTGCCGATGACCTCCCGGTCACAGGAGCCGTCGGCGTGCATCCGCACCAGAAGGGAGAGGTTGTCGTAGGGGGTATAGCCCTCCGTGGCGGCGCTGAAATTATGGGATGCCGCCGCCACGATGCCGGTGTCTGTAAGACCGGCGTTCAAAAGGGACTGCTGGGCTGCCGCCAGAAAGGCGCGAAAGATGTTCCCGGCCCCGAAGTGTATCCAGACGGGATGCCGGAGCGTCCGCTCCTGCATGGCGGAGACGTCGTAGCGGGGGAGGGCGATGTGAGCTGCCTGCCAGCCGCTCTTGTTCCGCAGACCCTGAATGTTCAGATGAAGCATAGAATGCCGCCCTTCGTATCAGACTCTGGTATCCACCAGATGCTTACCAAGCTTCTTTTCCAGCTTGCCCTGCAGCCAAGTCAGCATGGTGCTGAAGATCAGGTAAATCAGTGCGGCCTCGCAGTACAGCAACATGGGCTCAAAGCGAACGGCAATGATGCTCTTGGAAGTCATGAGTATCTCCGGCACGGTGATGGATGCCACCAGAGAGGTATCCTTCAGCAAGCTGATGAAGGAGTTGCCCAGAGAGGGCACCGCCACCAACGCCGCCTGCGGGATAATGACCTCGGTCATGGTCTGGAGCTTGCTCATGCCCAGCGCCTTGCAGGCCTCGAACTGTCCCTTGGGAATGGAAGTCAGCGCAGCGCGAATCACCTCAGAGTTGTAAGCACCTTGGCTGACGACCAAGGCAATGATAGCGGAAGGAATAGGCTTGAGAACGATGCCGATAGACGGCAGTCCAAAGAATATTACGAAGATCTGTACCAGCAAAGGTGTGCCACGGATGACCCAGACGATGAACCATGCAATGCCCTTTAGGGGCGGCAACTTGGACATCCGCATCAGTGCAATGATGAAAGCCAGTACGAGGCCCAACGCAAAGGAAACCAGCATCAGCGGTACAGAAACCGTCAAGCCGGCCCGAAACATGGGCCAGAAGGACTCAAGAAATAGTTCCATAGGGGCTTCTCCTTTTTAAGAAGAGGGGACGCCGCCGGAGGCGGCGTCCCCTTGAATAGTGGCCTTAAAGCTTACTTATACAGGCTGACGCTGTCAGCAACGGTCTGACCGAAGTACTTCACCGTCAGGTTGTAGAGAGTCTTGTCCTTGATCATCTCGCCGATGATCTCAGAGACCTTATCGCACAGGGCCTGATCGTCCTTGCGGAACATAGCAGCGGACTCGACCATGTATTTCTGATCGGCAGCGGGCTCATAGATGGCAGCGATCTTCACATTGACATCGGGACGGCTCTTCATGTACTCATCCACGGCGGCGACATTGTTGATGTGGCCATCCACGCGCTTGGTGTTCAGCATATCCATAGCGCCGGTGAGGTCGGCGTCAGCGGTGGTGGCACCGTAGCTCTGGGCGATCTGACCAGCGGTGGAGGAGGGGGAGTTAGCGCAGACCTTGCCGTCCAAGTCCTCGAAGGACTTGATCTCCTCGTTGTCACCGTTCACCACCAGGCAGAAGGGGTTCTCTGCATAGGAGGCAGACACGGCGTACTTCTCCTGACGCTCGGGCTTGGGGTTCACACCGCAGATAACCACATCGTAGCGGGCGGCGTCCAGACCAGCCATAACGGGATCCCAGCCGTCGGAGATGTTGAACTCAGCGGTAACACCCAGACGCTTGGCGATCTCCTTGGCAACCTCTACCTCAAAGCCGGTGAGATCACCGGTTCCCTCATCGTTGTAGACGTAGGGGATCCAGTTGCCCTCGGCGCCGATGGTCAGCTTGCCGGCGTCCAGCACACGCTGCAGGGAGTTGTCGGTGTTGTTGTCACCATTGTTGTTGTCGTCGGCCTTCTTGCCGCAGGCAGCCAGGGAGGCGATCATCATCAGAGCGAGGACCGCTGCAAGGATCTTTTTCACTTTCATTCGTTTCACCTTTTCCTCTTTTTTATTTATTTTTCAGCTGACGCTGAGAAATACGTTGGTTCAGTCCTCCAGAAAACGTTCCAATACCCGGAAGTTTCTGCGGTCTGCGCTGAAGGGGTCGGTAAAGTAGTGCTCGTCGGCCACCTCCTGCACCAGATAACCGGTGAAGTGGTGGGCCTGCATGATCTGAAGCTGGCGGGACAGGGACGTGTTGCCGTCGCCCCATACGTTGTGGAGCCAAGGGTCGCCGTCCAGAAAGTGCATATGGATCAGGTCGTCGCCGAAGGCGTCGAACCAGTCCTCCAGCGTCTCGCCGGCGGCGCCGGTGGCGATGTTGTCCACCATCATCTTCAGGTTGGGGTGGCCGATCTGCCGGTACATCTCACGGGCACGGGGCAGGTCGTAGACCAGATTGCTCTCGTCGTCCCGCAGGGATTCCATTACCAGAAGGATGCCTTCCGCCTCCGCCACACGGCACAGGCGGTACAGATGATCCCGACAGCGGTTCCACATGGTACTCTCGTCCTCGCCGGTGTAGCCCCAGCCGGAGTTCACCACCACCCGGTCGGCACCCAGTTGGGCGGCCAGACGAATGGCGTTGGAAAAGTAGCGGAAGGAGTACTCCAGCAGCTCCGGCTCCTGCGAGGCGTACTGATACTGGTAGGCGATGCTGGGGGCGGTGACAGACACCACCCGGACATCGTGATCCAGAAGCTTCTGTTTCAGAGCGGGGACGTCGCCGGTGCCCTCGTGGTCCAGCCAGAAGTGGGAGGCGCCGCACCAAAGCTCGATCTGGCGGATGCCCAGCCGCTGCTGACAGTCCAGAAAATAGTCCAGCGAGAAGCGGCGGTAGTGCTGGTTCATGTTCACCAGCTGACTGCGGAGGATGCCCATTACGCCAGCACCTCCTTCACAGCGGCCACGGCCTTTTCATCAGGATAGGCGGGAGAGCCAATGTAGCGCTCACCGGGGAGATACAGGGAGAAATCGCCCTGATAGCCGCCCTCTGTCAGCTGGCAGAGGTAGCGGTCCACCGGCAGAACGCCGTCGCCCCACGCCCGCCAGCCGTGCCAGTTGCCGTCGCACAGTCGCACCAGACCGATGCGGCCGGGGAAGAGAGAGAGCCAATCGGCCACGGTATCGCCGTTGGCGCTCATGACGTTGGTATCCAGACACACGCCCAGCGCCGGGGAATCGACCCACGCCAGCATCTGGGAGAGCTGCCGGGCGGTATTCAGTACCGGGGCCTCGGCAATGAGGGGCGTTTCAGCGCCCATCACCGGGGCCAGCAGCAGCTTCACGCCCTCCACCTGCGCCGTATGGCACAGATGGGTCAGCATGGCGGCTGCGTGCTCCGTCAGCTCCTGCGGTGGGAGGTCCCAGCAGGCCCCGGCGGCGCTCAGCACCAGCCGATGGCAGTCCAGCTCCGCCGCCAGACGGATGCAGCTGTCGTAGTAACCGATGGTGGCGTCCCGCTGCTCACCTGCCGGGGCGGTAAGAGAGCAGCGATAGGGAGGCGGCGTTAGGACGCTGACCTGAAGGTCTGCCCCTTGCAGAGCGGCCCGCAGGGGGGCAACGTCGGCGTGGCCCCGGTAACCGCAGAAAAAGTGCGGCACCTGCGGCACAAAGTCCAGCCGCCGGAGGCCCAGACGCTGCATGGACTCCAGAAAGACCGGCAAAGGGAAGCGACTATATTGCCCATTGGAGCCTAAAAGCTGATCCATTCCTTACTTGATCTCACCGGGATAGCCGTTCTCGCACAGCTCAAACCACACATAGGCGAACTTCTCGCCGTCGGCGCACTCGCTGCCGTGGTGGGAGCCGTGGGGGGTGTAGGTGATGTCGCCGCCCTGCACGTGGATCTTTTCGTTTTCGGCGGTGTAGGTGAAGGATGCACCGGGCAGCATGATGTACCACTGCTCCAGCTCATTGTGGATGTGCTGGCCGATGTAGTTGGGGCCGGTGCCGAAGTTGGCACCCATGGACAGACGGCCCAGATTGCGGTGCTCCAGCAGCATCATCTGCTGAATGTCGGCGCCGGTGAAGTCCTCCTTGTAGTGCCATGCACCGGACACACCACGGAAGCGGGGCAGGCTCATGTGGGCTTCCTTCAGGCAGGTCTTGTCATAGTCGTTGAGCTCGGTGACAAAGTGGACGATCTCCATGGTCTCCTTGGCATCGGCGGCGCAGTGGAAGGTGACGCTCTCCTTGTCGAAGTCGGGGACAAAGACGGAGACCTCGGTGATGTTGAATACACGGCGGGGGGTGACGATGTAGCCCTTGCCGGCGGTGATGAGGAACACCTGATTGTGCTGCTCACGGGTATACAGCTCGGCGGAGAAGTCCGCACCGGGCTGCAGGGAGATGCGCTCCACGGTGGCATCCTTATAAGCGCCCTCCAGAATGCTCACACGGGAGACGCCGTTGACATAGTTGTGCTGGATATCAGCACCTCTCGAAATCTTGACCAGAGCCATGATAAATTCTCCTTTACAGTATGGAAATATCGGTATCTGCGCCTAAAAGAGGCGTGGAAAGCGTTTTTACTTGATCTCGCCGGGATAGCCCTCGATGCACATCTCGAACCAGATGTAGTCGCACTTCTTGCCGGCCTCCACACGGCTGCCGTGCCAGAAGCCGGTGGGGGTGTAGGACAGGTCGCCGCCGGTCATGTGGACCTCTTCGCCGCCGGCGGTGTAGATGAAGTCGGAGCCGGGCAGGGGGAAGTACCACTGGGCCAGCTCGTTGTGGATGTGCTGACCGATCTCGATGGGGCCGTTGCCCTTGACGCAACCCATGGACAGGCGGCCCAGATTGCGGTGCTCCAGCAGCATCATGGAGGTGGTGACGGAGTTGTCCTTAAAGTCCTCGTCATAGGTCCAGCCCTGAGAGATGGTGCGGAAGCGGGGCAGTACCATGCGGGACTCTACCAGACAGGTCTTGTCGTAGTCGTTGAGCTCAGTGACGATGTGCAGGAACTCCAGAGGCTCCTTGCTGTCGGCGGAGCAGGTGATGGTGAAGCGCTCGGTGTCGAACTCCGGGACGAACACGCCGGGCTCGTTGATGTTCCAGGCCTGACGGGGCGTGGTGATATAGCCCTTGCCCTTGGTGAAGAAGAACAGCTGGTTGTGTTCGGTGACGGAGTAGACGTCGGGGGTGATGGAGTGGCCGGGCTGCAGGGCGCAATGGGCGAAGCAGGCCTGATCAAAGGCGTTCTCCAGCACGGGTACACGGGCGAAGCCGTCCTTGAAATCGTACTTGACGTCGCTGTACCGGGCTACCTGAATGAGAGACATAGTAGGTTCCTCCTGTTTGTTTAAGTCTGTTTTTATCAAAGCATCTTGCTGAGAAAATCCTGCAGACGCTTGTTCTTGGGATGTGCAAAGAATTCCTGAGGCTCGCTGTCCTCCACGATGACGCCGCCGTCGATGAAGATGACCCGGTCGGCTGCCTCACGGGCAAAGCCCATCTCGTGGGTTACCACCAGCATGGTCATACCTTCAGCGGCCAGCTTCTTCATAACGTCCAGCACCTCACCCACCATTTCGGGGTCCAGAGCGGAGGTGGGTTCGTCGAAGAGCATGACCTCCGGCTGCAGAGCCAGCGAGCGGGCGATGGCGATGCGCTGCTGCTGACCGCCGGAGAGCTGATTGGGGTAAGCGTCACGCTTGTCTGCCAGTCCCACAGTCTGGAGCAGAGCCATGGCACGCTCCTCGGCGGTTTTCTTATTCACGCCCTGCACCTTCACAGGCGCCAGCATGATGTTGTCCAGCACGGTCTTGTGGGGGAAAAGGTTGAACTGCTGGAACACCATGCCCATACCCAGCAGGAGCTTGGTGCTCTCCTTGGGCGGGGCGGTGACCAGATCGGTGCCGTGATAGATGATGCTGCCGCCGGTGGGCTTTTCCAGCAGGTTCAGACACCGCAGGAAGGTGGACTTGCCGCAGCCGGAGGGGCCAACGATGGCCACCACCTCACCGGGCTGGATCTCAATATCTACGCCCTTGAGAACCTCGTTCTTGCCGAAGGTCTTTCGCAGGCCCTTTACGCTGATCATGCTCATTTTTCATACCCCCGTAAGTGATGGTGCTGGAATCCGAAATAGGAAACGCTGTTGCGGTAGCAGATATCGGCCACCATCTCCTCCAGCAGGGGACGGTCGTCCGGGTATTGACCCTCCTCCACCCAGCGGCCCAGCAGACCGCACAGGATGCGGCGGAAGTACTCGTGCCGGGTGTAGGAGAGGAAGCTACGGGAATCGGTGAGCATTCCCACGAAGTTTCCCAGCACACCTCCGGCAGCCAGACCCTTCAGCTGGGCCTCCATGCCGTCCTTGCAGTCATTGAACCACCAGGCAGAGCCGTGCTGCAGCTTGCTGCGGACTCCCTCGCCCTGATAGCAGCCCATAAGGGTTACCAGAGCGGCGTTATCGTTGGGATCCAGCGAATAGAGGATGGTCTTGGGCAGGGCCTCCTCGGCCTCCAGCGTATCCAGCAGCCGTGCCAGATCCGGCAGGTTTACCGCCGGGCCGATGCTGTCATAGCCGGTATCGGGCCCCAGCTGGCGGAACATCCGGGTATTATTGTTGCGCTGGGCGGCGAAGTGCAGCTGCATGACCCAGCCCCGCCGGGCATAGCCACGTCCAAAGTACAGCAGCAACGCCGTCTTATACTGCCACAGCTCCTCCTCGGTGATGGTCAGGCCGGTCAGCCGCTTTTGCAGGATGGCATCCAGCGCCGCCGTGTCCGCCGTGCGGAACACGATGTTGTCCAGTCCGTGGTCGGCTACGGTGCAGCCGTGAGCGGCGAAGTAGTCCATCCGGCGATCCAGCGCCGCCAGCAGGGTGTCCATGTTCTGGATCTCCGTCCCGGCAGACTGAGAGAGTTTAGCAATGTAATCGGCAAAGTCTGGCTTTTCCAGATTTACCGCCTTGTCCGGGCGGAAGGCCGGTAACACCACGGTCTCCAGCGTATCATCGGCGGCCAGCTGTTCGTGCCAGCAGAGGTCATCTGCCGGGTCGTCGGTGGTACACAGCAGAGTGACGTTGGACTTCTTCAGAATGTCCCGCACCCGCATCCCGTCACCGATGACCTTCTGGCAGTGTTCCCACACCGCATCGGCGTTGCGGGAGGTGAGATAGCCGTCAAAGCCGAAGTAACGCTTTAGCTCCAGGTGGCTCCAGTGGTAAATGGGGTTGCCCACAGCCCGCTCCAGTGTGGCGGCCCATGCCCGGAACTTCTCCTGATCCGGTGCATCGCCGGTGATGAGACGCTCCGGCACACCGCAGGCCCGCATCAGGCGCCATTTGTAGTGGTCGCCCTCCAGCCACAGCTGGGTGAGGTTGGCAAAGGAGCGGTTTTCTGCGATCTCCTTGGGGCTGACGTGGCAATGATAGTCCATGATGGGCTGCTTCTCCGCCACACCGTGGTACAGCTCACGGGCCGTCTGGGTATCCAGCAGAAACTCCTCGTCCATAAAATGCTTCATTTTCAGTGACCTCCGTCCGAAGGATAGCGTGATCTTGCATCGCACTGACGTTATTTATATATCATCGATATATCTGTGATATATTTCTTGATTACGAGGATACCATAGTTTAGGAGGGGTGTCAAGTTGAAAATGCAGCCATTTGCCTAAAAAGCACCGATTTTTGCCGATTTTAATGTACAAATTTTACGAGTAAATCTTGTGCAAAGTGACAAAGAGGATTGACAAATGCAGGAAGGAATAGTAATATAAGGAGCGTCTGATATATTATATGATTTGAAATAATGGACTGGTGATATATTACACACCAATCAGGGAGGTATCTATGCCACGCATTGCCACTGAAAAACAAAAATGTCTGTCCCGTGTCGCCTATGACCGCATCAAAGTCATGATCCTGCAAAAGGAGCTGATGCCGGGGCAGTTTATCAATGAGTCGCAGCTGCAGGAAACACTGGAGCTGGGAAGGACGCCGGTGCGGGAGGCCGTGCTGGCGCTGGCACAGGACCGGCTGGTGACCATCCATCCCCGCAAGGGCATCGAGGTCACACGCCCCACACCCAAGGATATCCACGACATCTTCGAGATTCGTGGGATCATGGAGCCTGCCATTCTGCGCCAGTGCTGCGGCATGGTGGATCCACAGTGGGCTGTGGATATGCGGGCGCTGCTGCAGGGTCATGCCGATGATACGGCCTCCAACGCCGGCGAGACAGCGGCACCGCTGATACATTGTCAACCGTATCACCTTCATTCGGTTCTATGTCTATTCCATACTGAGGATCAGAACCTGCTATGTTTGTTATGATTGTATTTGAGATTTGTACATGGTTCGCTGAGGTTACCGAAACACCTTGTCTTCTTCCGTTATCAAGGCAACAATTGTCTATAAGAATACTCTCTGAATTTTCACCAACATATATGCAATCACCCCAACAGTCTTTGACTGAAAGATTCCTTATTGAGAAGTTCTTGGAATTATAAATATTGATTCCGTGACCCCATTGGCCATTATCTCCTTTGTGGGTATATTTATCACCATAGATGCATCCCTTGCCTTCAATTATTACATTTTGGCAACCATCTACAAAAATGACATAGCATCCTTGGTAATCATTCGGTATGAGCCTTAATGTTCCATCTATGATGATGTGACTATTACTTTTGGGATAGAGACCTCCAAGAAATGATTTAGCCGAAACAGAATATACACATTATTGTATATGCCCGAGTTCGACAGTGCCAAAACATCTGCCAAAGAATTTTCATATTCTAGGTTTTCAAACATTCGCGTAGATACTTCCTTAGCTATCCACCTCCCGTGTATTTTAACATTCTCAAATAAGATACCAACACCCTTAATCTTTGTATCATTACCTACCAACGAACCATTCTTAAACACGCCTTTTCCAGGAATGAGTGTTATGTTTGAAAGCAGTTGTGCTACCTTCCCGCCTAAATCGATATCATTATTCAGTTTAATGAAGGATCCTTCAGCATAAGGTAAAATAGTGTCACAGTGTATTTCCTCTTGTGTCGTACTTGTCCTTTCAATAGAAGTCTTATTTTGCGTGACACAACTCGAACATGATAGCAGCATGGCAGAAATAAGGGACATAAAGAAAAAGAATCTAATCATTTCTTTCTTACTAATAACGCAGCGATCGAAATCTCTATATCGCTATGAATTATTATAAAAATTTTATGGGTTTACATGGATTTCCAACAGCAATGCAGTTATCTAGAATATCTTTTACAACAACAGAGCCTGCTCCTATTATCACATTGTTTCCAACATGTACAGGTCCTATTATTGTAACATTAGCACCTAGTGCAACATTATTGCCAATTGTTGGTCTACCTTTTTCTGTATTTCCAAGTGTAGTGCAATGAAGACACTGAAAGTTATCACCTATTTTGTCT
>OGXD01001977.1_pt1 | contig 13923 bp, 10 predicted proteins | sample 1576211 | NCBI WGS metagenome assembly OGXD01 (sample SAMEA3541470, study PRJEB24748) | human gut metagenome | biome: human gut; feature: human-associated habitat; material: faeces | place: China | collected 2012
AAACGAAAAGTATCTTCTTCATATTTCTTTAGTTACGAGTTATTTACATCGGGTCTACATCATAATACACTATCAGCGACTTGAAGCGGTCTTCCGCCACCATCTCCTTTTGCACCTGGACGAGCAGCTCGCGGGCACGGGCCATCGGGGCATTGGTTTCTATCTTCAAGACAATCTTTCGGATGAACAAAGTCTGTACGCGTGCTACGGGCGGCTTGTCCGGTCCCAGCACCCGGTTGCCAAAGACGGTGCGGAGCTTGGCGGCCATAGTCTGTGCCATGAGGTCGAGCAGAGTCTCGTTCCGGTTCTTCAGGTAGACATACACTAGGCGGTAGTAGGGTGGGTAGTGGAACATCTGGCGTTCGGCAAGCTGCCCACCTACCATGGCTTCGTAGTCGTTGGCAATGACTTGCGGGATGATGGGATGGTCAATACTTTTGGTTTGTAGCACCACCCTGCCGCGCTTGTTCTTCCGTCCGGCGCGTCCGGCAACCTGCGCCATCAGCTGGAAGGCGCGCTCGTAGGCGCGGAAGTCGGGATAGTTCAGCATGGTGTCGGCATTGAGTATGCCCACAATGCTGACGTGGTCGAAGTCCAGACCCTTGGACACCATTTGCGTGCCTATCAGGATGTCCGTCTTGCCTTGCTGGAAATCGGAGATGATGCGCTCGTAGGCGGTACGGGTGCGGGTGGTGTCCAAGTCCATACGGGCTACGCGGGCGTCGGGGAAGAGGGCTTTGATGTCATCTTCTATTTTTTCCGTGCCGAAGCCGCGGTTGCGCAGGTCAGTGCCCTCGCAGGCGGGGCAGATGCGGGGCAGTTGGTAGGTGTAGCCACAGTAGTGGCAGGTCAGTTGGTTCAGCCCCTTGTGGTAGGTGAGGCTGACGTCGCAGTTCTTGCACTTGGGTACCCAGCCGCAGGTGTTGCATTCTATCATGGGGGCGAAGCCGCGGCGGTTCTGGAAGAGGATGACTTGTTCTTTCTGTTCCAGCGCTTCGCGGATGTATTGCAGGAGCAGTGGAGAGAACGGACCGTTCATCATCTTCTTGCGGTGCAGCTCCTTAATGTCTACGGGGATAATCTCCGGCAGTTGTATTTCTTTATAGCGTTCTTTCAGTTCCACGAGGCCATACTTACCGGATGTGGCATTGTGCCAGGTCTCTACGGAAGGGGTTGCCGTGCCCAACAGAGTTTTGGCGCCATACATGGAGGCGAGTACAATGGCTGCATTGCGGGCATGATAGCGGGGAGCAGGGTCTTGCTGCTTGTAGGTGTTTTCGTGCTCCTCGTCCACAATCACAAGACCGAGGTTGCGGAAAGGAAGAAAGACGGAGGAGCGGACGCCGAGAATAATGTCATAGCCTGCTTCCGACAACTGCTTCTGCCAGATTTCTACCCGTTCCGCATCGGGGAACTTGGAGTGGTAGATGCCCAGACGGGAACCGAAAACGCGTTGCAGGCGCTCTGTGATTTGCGCAGTGAGGGCTATTTCGGGCAGGAGATAGAGCACTTGCTTTCCTTGCCGGATGGTTTCTTCTATCAGATGAATATAGACTTCGGTCTTGCCGCTTGCCGTGACACCATGTAGCAGGCAGACGTTCTTGCTTTGAAAATTCTCTAAGATGGAGTGATAAGCGCGTTGCTGGTGCTCGTTCAGCGGGTTGACGGGGATGACTTCTTTGAGGAGTGCTTTGTCTATGCGACCTATTTCCTGCTGGTAGACTTCGAATACACCACGGTCCACAAGACCGTTGAATACGGCAGGGGTGGCAGAGGTGCGTTGCAGCAGTTCGGCTTTGGAGACTTCTTTTATATCTCGTCCGCTGAGGTAGCCGGAGAGTTCCAGATATTTCATCAGCAGGTCCAGTTGCTTGGGGGCACGGCGCTGCAACTCGTCGAAGAAGATGTGCAGGCGGTGTTCGTTGCGGGCGGCGGCGGTGAGGCGTACACGGGTTTCGGTCTTAGGCTTATAGGTACGGCGCAATTCTTCCTTTACGAAGATGGCCTCTTTGTCGAGCAGTGACTTGATGACAGAAAGTATGTTCTTGATGCCGGTCTCCTTCTCCAGTTTCGTCACGCATTGCTCCGGGTCGGCAGAGAGCATATCCAGTATCTTCTGTTCCTTCTCCGGCAGGCAGACATCGGATTCGAAATCGGGGTTGTACTCTACGATTGTTTCGCTTTCCAGCTTCAAGCCAGAGGGTAAGGCAGCTTTGTAGACGTCTCCTTGCGTGCAGAGATAGTAATCGGAGAGCCATTCCCAGAACTTGAACTGCCGCGGAAGCAGTATCGGGCGGGCATCCAGCAAAGCGGACACTTCCTTTACTTCGTATTCGGTGGGGGCGCAATAATGCACGTTGCGCACGATGGCTGTATAGTATTTCTTCCGTCCGAATGGTACTACCACCCGGCAACCAATCTGCACTTCATCCGCCCACTCGTCGGGCAGGGAATAGGTGAAGCAGCTGTGCAAAGGCAAAGGCAATATGACGTCGGCAAACTTTTTCATCGTGGGGACAAAGATAGTGGAAAGTGGAGGGAGAATGAAATGAACGGGGTCATTTTTTATGCTGAGGAGAGGAGGAGGCTGTTGTGGATTTGGATGAAGATAAGGGAGGGATATATGGGTATTGCAGATTTTATGGGTCGGATGGGTGTAGAAGTATGGGGAAACTGGTGCAAGCGTTTTATAAGCTTTGTTCGATGTATTAAAATAAGAGTGAGTTAGTTATGGTAAAACTATGGCGTTTTGAGTAGGTGGAAGCAAAGTAGGGAGAAAAAAGTTTCTAGAGAAAAAAAGGAGGATGTTCGTTTTCGAGCATCCTCCTCTCAATTTATCTCACGTCCCACATCGTGGGACGTAATCTTGTCTACAATTCAATTATTGTTGTTGGAACGTCATAGTGAACGGAGTGTTCATGGTAACATCAACTTCATAATTGAAGTTATCCGTAAATACCAACTGAATCTTAGTCGGAACATCAGAACCTTGTGATGCATTTGACTTGGAAGTCAGTTGAATATGTGTTGCTTCCTTAATATCGCTAACAGTAGTATATGTTTTTTTCGAAGAATCATATTTGGCATAAGTAGCGCCTGCTACACATTCATAATATTCATCTACTCTATCATACTTATCACCTGTTAAGAAATGCAGGGTTACAGACTTCATGTAAGTATTTTCTTTAGTACCAGATGTAGTCATCTTAGTCAAGTCAAGAGCTTCTTTATACCAGTCGGTAATCTTAAGATCGCTAAATGCAATGTAGGTTGATTTACCGACAGCACCCGGGTAAGTTACCTTAGGAGCAGCTTTAGACCAAGCGAATGTACAATCGTAAATGTAGTTACCAAATTCAACAGTGAAATCAGTACCCCATGCCGGATTATGATCTACAACTTCCCAAGCTTTAGTTTTTGCATTATACTTGTTGCTGATCTTACCATAATTGTAATGAATAGCCATTGGGAACTTGGTTCCAAATGCCTCGTCTTTCGGATTAACCAAAGCAGCAGGAGCAGAGATGATGTTTGAAGCAGGAACGTAATCTACAACGACCTTAGAGGGATCTGAGTTGATTTCAGAGAAAATCAGATTAGCATATCCAGTAGTACCCGTTGCATCTTTAGCGATACCATGCCATACATTCTTCATGTCATATTCTGCTTGGGCATTGTTATAAACCGGATAAATCTTCAAGTTATTTTGAACCAGAATATTGGTATACGGATATACAGTAGCCGGGAAGGCTGGCAACGTCTTCGTGAACTTGATAGTAGAAACTGCTACAATACCAGATGTTCCATTCTTCGCAGTGATAGTTGCTGTGTAAGTCATATTGTCTTTCATCTTAGAAGCTACAACGTCGGACATTTCCACAGTAGCTACACTTGTGATAGTAGCTGCATCAATAAGTTTAGTGTCATCTGCTAACAAATTAACCACAACTTTCTTATTATTCTTGAAGATGAAGTTAGTGTAGCTGAAATCTGTTGTTACATCTGTGCCTTCTGCGTCTTTAATAACCATGCTGTATGTACCACCTTGAGCGCGTCCCCAGTTTGCAGTAGAGAATGCATCAGTCTTGCTGGATACAGTTGTTGCAAGAGGAGTAATAATCTTAGCATCCATAGTCAATGTCAAGTTTGCTACATTCTGAGCTGTTTCGCCTACATATACATAGAATGCTTTACCATCAGGATCTACCAAAGAACCGTCGTAGTTAACAGCATAAACACGGAAACCAATATAATCACCTTCGGCATTAACTCCTTCGGGAACAGTCAGTTCCAAAGAAGAACCGCTTGTAACTGTATTTAAGCCCTTAACACCATAAGATTTCCAAGCATTGATTTCAGAAGGAGCGCTTTCTACTGCACAATCACTATCCAATGTAATATAGAAACCGCGAACATTTTCAGCTACAGCTTCATCAAAGTTTACAGTAAATGCTTGGCCGGCTTTTACACTATATGCAGGGATTCCCTCTATATTTCTATGATCATCTGCATCAGCAATTACATTAATCTTTGAAGCATCATCATTTTTGATGATAGGTTCTGCCCAAGGACTATATTTTTCATCAGTATCCCATGCAAGTTCTTTATAAGAAACTTTTGTTCCATCTTCTGAGAAGGAGTTGTCCTCACCAGCCCAGCGGTTTCTGATTTCTGCAACCGATGTCTTGTCTACATTGAAGGTCAATTTGCGCAAAGCCTCTTTATTGTCGGCAGCAAGAATTAATCCGTATTCAGATACGACCTGTCTTAAATCTGTTGCACTATCGCCTATCATTACGGCATACAAGATGTCTTTATCTTTTTTACCATCCTTACCATAAGTAGCTGCTGCTGCTTTATAAGCATCTGCATCATAGTTGTCTACGAGCTTCACGGAGACTTTCCATAAACCATTGGCAGAAATACCTCTTGTAGTTACCAGTTCTTTATAAGCTTCAATATTCTTAACTTCCAGCAAACCATTCAGGTCATTCATCTGACTATTCACTAGCCTGATCATGCTTTTATCCAAAGTTGCATTTGTTGGAGATACACGAATAATAAAGGATTCTTCGAATGTTTCTTTATCACCCTTTTTAAATGAAATAGGTTCACCAGCCAGTTTGTCACCAAAAGTCCAAGTTCTAACAGCTTCGGCAGAAACTAAATTCAAGTCCACGTATCGTGTACCATATACATCCATAGTTGTCGTATATAAGGATACATGAGTAACTTTCTTATTCAATGCAGCAGATACTACATCCAATTTAGCACCTACGACAGCTGTTACTTGTTCTGCAATCTTCTGAATCATAGCTTCAGTCAACTCGCCTTCTTGCAAAGCTTCCAAGTCTTCAATCAACTTGTCGATAGCGTCTTTGTTGGCAGATACAGCTGCATCATTACTTGTTTTGTAATTTTCCAATGCAATAACTTGTGCTTCTACTGCAGTCAGTCTGTTTCCTAAAGCAACAAGGTCTGCATTCAATGCAGTGATTTTATCAGTCAAAGCTACATCTGCTTCAGCTAATTTAGCCAAGGTTGTTTCTGTAGTAGTCTTAAAGGCCTCCAATGTCTGAATACGACCTACAATTTTAGACATTTCTTCTTCTGCATTTGCTACTGCTGCTTTTACAGCATCAACATCATCTGCACTAGCTTTAATGGCAGCCTGCAACTCAGCTTTCACTGTTTCCAATTCAGCCTTTGCTGTTTCAATGGCCTTGTTCTGTGCTTCGAGCGCTGCTTTTTCTGCATCGTCCTTAGCGGCAGCAATTGCACTTTCCAAGCTGCCCTGAGCTGCTTGCAAACTGCTGATTGAGCTTTCTACAGCACTAACCTTGCTGCTTAAATCGCTCTTCTGGCCGTCAATTTGTTCCTGCAAGTCCTTGATGTCGTCATCGTAGTCCTTGCAAGACGTAAACGTTCCTGCAGTGCCAACCATTAAGGCGCTGAACAGGATTACACTTAAAAACTTCTTGTTCATAATTGAAAACTTTAAATTTATAAATTTAAAAAAATAAAAAGTGAATAATCTCTCATTTTGAATCCCTTTCGCATACTTCTTTTGTTACTAAGTATTCCGTTACTTCGCAGGTAATGAAATCTTGTTAATTCCGTTAATAATCAGGAAATAAGGAGAAAATAGACCGGTTTTGTTTGGAATAGTAAAAAACAGTCCGTTGGGATATTGGAAAGAGGATTGGAAGTCCAGAAAGATGACAGTGGGAAAGGGATGAAATGAGGCCTTCAAAGGATGAAAGTGTATATTTTTCGGTTCAAAAGGTTGAATGACAGTCCATTGATAGCACCGATTGGAGCTCCGTAAAGACAGTACCATTCCGTTCCTCAAAACTCTGTTTGAAGATTCCGGAAAATATGCGACAAATCTATTCTATCCTATCAAAAGAAGTAACGTCTTTTATACTGTACACGCTCCGCTTCTTACAAAAGAAATTACCCTTTGATTGGCCTCGTCAATCTTTCTGTTGCTGAAAGGCTTCAGATAGGTTTCCGTCACCGTGATGGAGGAGTGTCCCATGGCTTCCGATATGATTCCGGGGTGTATCTCGCAATGGTAGGCCATTGTGGCCCAGGTGTGTCTGGCTGCATAGGTACTGAGTGCCGACTGCATTCCCAGGCACTGCCTGAGTACTGCCAGCCGCTGGTTGAATGCCCTGAGTGCCGACTGGTATTCCCGGTATGCGGCTTCCGTGCCTTCCTCGCTCTGCAGGATGGGAAACAGATAGGGTGAGTCGGGATTCCTGTTCGCCACCATCCTGACCATCTGCATGGCTTCGGGTGTGAGTGACACGGTCAGCGCCCGTCCCGTCTTCCGCCTTCTGTAAGACAGCACATTCCCCTGCAGGTCCCTTTTGTGCAGGTACGCCAGGTCCACGAAGGGTATGCCCCTGAGCATGAACATGAGTACGAAGAAAATCCTTGTTCTCTGCTGTGTGTTTGGGAGCGTCCCTCCTTGCAGGCTCCTTTCCGTCTCCCTTACCAGGCTGCTGATGTCGGATGCCTCGAGCGCCTTCTTCCTATCAGCACGTGTACCGGTATATACATGCTCAAATAGCCTTGGTACATACCGCACACACTTCCTATCCACAGCTCGATTATAAACTGAACGTATTGTCTTGATATAGGTAGACACAGTGTTCCAGCTGCAGTTCCTCTGCCTGAGGAAGTTTTCGAATCTCTTCAGTACGGTAGGACTCAGCTTGCGCATGGACATCGGTTGCCACTTGGTGAATGCCGAGAATGCATTTACTGCCGATTGGTAGATGTGTGCCGTTCCCCATCTACCACTTTCTCGGAGTTCCCCGATAACCGAGGAGAACATCTCCTGTAAGGTAATTTCATTTCTATTCATTTCCAAATTCTTTATAAATGGTTTACTTTACAAGTATATATAATAAAAATGAAGAAAAGCAAAGGGTTACAATGCAATTCTTCATTTTCGCCACTTCCCGGAGAAGTGGTCTTAACATATTTGCGAATATGAAATGGCTATAGCCATTTTTGTTTTAATCCAGGTACCGAAGTTCCTCACCGAGAGTTTGGCGCATCATGTTACGATCATTACGATAGAGCTTGCCATTACGCAGATAGTAGTAGTTATAGTAACCGGCGAACTCAATGGTGGCATATATCAGTGTGTCTCCTTGATTGTGAGCGCTCCAGGTTCCTTCATAAGAGCTGGAGTCATTATATTGAATCATAGTCGTAGAATCACCCCGGAGATCGAACTTGATGCCGGTTTCTGTAATGAATCTACCCTGAAAAGGATGCGTGGATACTGACTGCTTACAAGAAGACAGGTAGAGCAGTGAAATCAATATAGCCAAAGCAAACAGTATTCTTTTCATATCTAACATATTATAAGTGAACATTGAAAAAAAGGACGCCCCACGAAAGGACGTCCCTTTTATTAAATTATATCAAGAATCTCTTCTCAATTATTTACCGCTCGGAGTACCGCCAGCCTTCTCAACAGTGACTTTCAGGTTATCCTTGCTCAATACACCCCACTTGTAGTTAACATTTACAGTCAAGAACAAGTTGTAGTTAACGTTAACCGGTGTACCGCCATCGTTGAAGTATGCCAAGTGAGTCGGATCTGCAGTTACTTCTGTAGCTGTATTCTTTCCGGTTGTCTCATCCCAGTTCATCATCTTCAAAGAACGTCCAGTAGGCATATTACCGTCAGTAGTACCGTCCTTATGTATATAAGTATTGGTTGCAGCATCCCAAGCCAAGCTGGTTGTAGTCTTGTCTGTCAAGAACTGAACTTCGCGTACTGCGTAGTAGTCATACAACGCATGTGCATAAACTGCATTACCAGTGGCCTTGTCTGCTACAGATGCAGCTACAGGATAATTGTTCCAGTCTGTGAATGTGAAGTTCTTGGCTACGCTCAAGAAGCTACCGTCAACTTCAGCATCGATGAAACTGTCGCTGATAGCGCCGTCAATGGTCAACGGGTTAATGAAGTGTACTTCGAACTGCTGAACAGGAATAACGTTGTATTCATTGTATGCAACAACCAGTTTCACAGGAACTTCCTTGCCAACCAGTTTAAGGGCAGCCGGTGTACCGTTCAATTTGTCTGTTTCATGCAAACGGATAACGCTTGAGCATTCATTGTTACCAGTCATCAGAGTCTCGTTGTAGTTCCAAGGCAGATTTTTCTGATTTTCTACAGCATCAGCACCCATTTTGTTATTGATTGTAGCAGCCAAAGCATCATTCTGAATGTAGTCGTAAATACGTTCGTCATTCATCAAGATGTTATGGTTGTAAGCAGTCTCATTGTCTACCGGAGTAGCTCCTACTGCCTGAGACCACAATTGAGTTCCGTCATCACTTACTTTATAGCCTGCCAGATACTCGTAGTTGGCCAAACGATCCTTATCAAATACAAACTTAACTTCTGCACAATTGCGGATGTATTGGATGAATTGAGCCAGATTTGTGAGCGGAGTCTTGGTAGGTTCATAGAGGTAACCATTTACCAAATCAGCCTCAATGTGGCTATAGTCTGCCAGTGCACAACCATTAGCATCGCCCGGATATACGTGCGGATCTTTCTGTCCTGTGCTCGGATTATCGTTATTCGTATTGTAAACAATCGGGTTCACATTGAATACGCCTTCGCCCTTACCATTCTTCCAGAAGGTACCTTGGTATGCAAACTTCTGTGCAGGAACAACAATTGTCTGCTTGAATGTCTGTTTGATATTGCCATTCAAACCAGCTCCGTCAACGTATTTAACGTCGATTTCGAATGTAGAAGCATAAGTCTTGTTTGCAGCATTGTAAGCCAATGTACCAACAGTCTTCGGATTCATAGCCCAAACCAAGTTGAAAGAAGTGTTGTCTTCAACATCGTGCAAGAAACCGAATACAAGATCTTTGGTATTCTTGATGGCTTCACCACCGTCTTTGCCAACTTTATTTGCTCCTTCTTCCCAGTCATTCAAAGCATCTGTAGACTCTGCCAATGTGCTGAGGTCAATCTTCTTACCATCTTTTCTGAGTTCAAGGATTTCGATGTCCTTGTAGATGCTATGGAACTGAGTCTTACTCATACTCTGTCCACCATCGAACTTAACCATGTGGTAAATCTTCTCATTCATTTCCTTAGAGAACAGCTGCTGGAACATGTCATGACAAGTTACAGTGTCGTTCGGGAATGTGATGGCAGCAATAGTCTGATCCTTTTCACCAGTCCAACGGATCTTGATGTAGCGAACTGCAATCATGTTACCGTTATTCTTATCCCACAACTCAGCGCGAATGATAGGCTCACGACCGATAGAAGTCTTAGAATATTCATTGTCTCCCAACTCTACGTCATAAACTTCAGACTTCAGAGTATAACCATCAGACAAGATACGACCGAATTCCTGCTCGTCTGTCTTGCGGTCACCCTGCAGATACTTGGCTTTTGCCAAAGCAAAACGGAACTCCAGACCATAGTCGGGGTAGTTGCTCAATTCTTTGTGGCTACCATGTTCGTCTTCTGCATAAGTATAGCATACTGTTACCAGTGTTCTCAAATCAAGCGGTTCGTCATATGCCTGTTTAACATCAACCAATACATCATTACCTGATTTGTACAAGCAGATAGAGTCATGGTAATGTACATACTTACCATCTTGTGTTTCATCAGCAAAGTCACCTATGATAGCTTTGTTAAAGTCAATCTTCTTGTTAGCCAGATAAGGGAATACTGTAGATTCTTCGATACGGCTGTATTCAGAACTTACATATACTTCTTCACCAGCCTTCTTTTCGTCATCAGTCAGGTTCTTGTCAGCAATAGGAGCTTTCAAGGAAGCCATCCAGAATGTCTCAAGCTTACCTGCTCCGTGTGCTTCACTTGATGTACCGATATTTTCGTTCAGATATTCTTTATTCTTCTTATATTGTACAGTCAAAACACCGCCATCAACAGTATAATCAACAACTTCGAGAGGGCATTCTCCAGAATTTCCGGAGTAGACTTAGTTACATTTTGAGATTTGATACCTTCGAACAACGGAAGTTTAATATCATCTTTCAACACACCGATGCTTGGACTCATCTTATAGCTTACCTCATTCTTTTCTGTAGAAATATTAAGAGTTTTGGCATTAGCTACAGCTTTATGGTCTACCATAGGCGTATGGGGATGATTTCCCGGTACCACATCATTCTGATGATCTGTTACAGCGGCATAAACCTGCGGAGTATACTGCAATGACAGTAATTCAATAGAAGGGATACCATTGATGTGTGTAGTCGGAATCAGTGTGAGGCTTGTCAAACGATGGCCAATCAACGTCATCACTTCTACGCTCAATGTTTCAACTTTAGTTGCTAAAGCTTTCAAGTCTGCATCAGAAACGAAATCAGCAGAGAGTTCTGTCTTCAGGTCTGCAATCTTCTTTTCTACAGCTTCCAAAGAAGCCATTTTGTTGATTTCAGTCTGCAAAGCTTTGTCAGCATCTTCTAAGGCTTTTTTCAAAGCTGCCAGTTCGTCAGCGCTAACGCCACCGCCTTGTCCGGCTTTGTCCAATGCTTCCTGGGCTTTAGTTTTTGCCTCATCGGCCGCAGTCTTAGCTGCAGCTGCAGCGGTCTTAGCCTCAGCAATAGAAGACTCCAACGTACTGACTTTGGAGTTCAATTCATCAAGCGAAGCCTTCTTGTCCAATTGTCCTTAGCAAGTCTTTGATGTCATCATCATAATCCTTACAAGACGTGAACGTTCCTGCAGTACCTAACATTAAGGCGCTGAACAGGATTACACTTAGAAACTTCTTGTTCATAATAGAAAAATTAAATTTATAAATTTAAAAAAATAAAAAGTGAATAATTTCGCATATTTCCCTCTTTTCCCCTTTTGGAATTTGTTAAAATTTTCCGTTACTTCGCAGGTAACGGAGGAATTTTCCGTGCAAACATAATCGTTTTTCTATAAATGAGCAAATAATAATGCTGTTTTTTTATAATTAATCGAAAAATCTGCATTTAAGCGCACTTTTTTGTTAATGGGATTGTTGTTCGCTCCCCATTATTAGTGTATTTACACTTGTATTCTGTATTACAAAGGAATTGTACTTATACATATTGTTATTAAGAGAATGTATAATTTAAATTGAAAATGAAAGAGATTACCTTACAAGAAATGCTGTCAACTATTATTGGAGAGCTTCGCGAAAATGGTCGATGGGGAACAGCCCACATCTACCAGTCTACGTTGAATGTATTTTCTGCGTTCAACAGTCAACAGAACCTGTCTTTGCGCAAGCTTAATCCAGCTGTTTTGAAACGGTTTGAAATGCACCTGCGACAGCGGGATTGCAGCTGGAACACCGTTTCTACTTATATGAAAGTGATTCGTTCAGCCTACAATAGGGCTGTGGACATGCGGTGTGCCCGCTACATTCCCAGACTTTTCGAGCATGTATATACGGGCACCCGAGCCGACAAGAAGAGGGCTCTGGATGCCTCGGACATTGGAGCCTTGGTACGTGGTACGGAGATGGATTTGTCCAAAAGGATTCCCTCTACGAGCCTCCAAAGAGCTAAAATGTTATTTGTCCTTATGTTCATGATGCGTGGTCTTCCATTCGTCGACTTGGCTTATTTGCATAAAAAGGACCTGCAGGGCAATGTATTGTCCTATCGCAGAAGGAAGACGGGACGTACCCTACGGGTGGTTCTGTCTCCTGAAGCCTTGCAGCTGGTACACATGATATCTAATAAGGATGAGGATTCACCTTATTTATTTCCCATATTGCGTAGTAAGGATGGTACCGAAGCTGCCTACAGGGAGTACCAATCGGCTCTGAGAAGTTTCAACTATCAGCTGTCTACTCTAAAAATACGTTTAAATATGGATTCACACCTTAGCACGTATTCGGCGAGACATACATGGGCTACAATGGCGTATTATTGCGAGATTCACCCCGGTATTATTTCCGAAGCGATGGGTCATTCATCGATAAATGTTACAGAAACCTACCTCAAGCCTTTCAACGACAAGAAGATTGATGAGGCAAATGCGAAGGTAATTTCTTTTGTGAAAAGCAATGGAATCTCAGCATAGAGATTTAGCTTTTTATTGATAGAATAGACTAATAGTGTATTGATTTATTCCTCCCGCAAGAGATGTCTCTTGAAGGGAAGAGCCTCTTTGTTTATACCCCAACTTCCCCTTCTCGAATCAGAGTACTACAAAACAAGACTTTAAGACTTTTCCACCCGGCCAAACCTTCTGTTTCCCCTTACCACAGTTTTATCCCTTAGTCCTATTATCGGAATTGTATCTATAAGTGGTTTTCTATATTTTATCAAATTAAATATTATAAACAATATCTGTAATATTAAAAGTATATTAAACTTCTTTATATACAATAGTAGACTGCATTCATTTCAATTCGACAGTCACAGAAAAAATCTACAAAAGATATTTTACACCGGTAAGCAGCAGGATTATCAGTATCACGCATAAAGATATCGCAGATAACAGAGAAAAAAATACCTGGAAGTATACCGGAAAGCTTCGCATTACAAGTTTGGCACCTGCCAAACCGTTTAAAGGCTATAACATCCTGTGCCAGGCGTTGGACGAACTCTGGCAGAGTGGAAAATACGATTTTGAATTGAAAATATTTAGCTCGGTTCCGGTGAAAAAGCCTTATATGGTAGTTCAGGAAGAAGGCTTTGTCTATAGTCAGTTGGGTAAAATTATGGCAGATACCGATGTGCTGGTTGCGCCAAGCGTCTGGTATGAAACCTTTGGATTTACGGTGCTGGAGGCATTAAGCTATGGCGTGCCGGTGATTGTGAGTGATCATATGGGAGCGAAGGATATTGTTGGAAATGGTGGGATTGTTGTAACGGCGGGAGATAAGGAAGAACTGAAAAGAACAGTCGAAGCTTTGAATGCGGAAAGTTTGGAAAGACTGCGTAAAAATATTGGTGAAGAGTTTCAAGTAAAGACTTGGAAGCAGTTTTTGGAGGAAAATGATGATTTATATAAAGAAAAGGATTGAAAAATGAGGATTGTTGATAAGCTTATGAAGGTCGCCGGGAAAGATGATTTTCATATGGATGAAAGAATAAGCATGGGATATATAGTGCGTCTTTGTTGGAAATATGGCTGGATGGTTTTGAGAGGAAAGAGATTCCGTCTGGGGTACTCTAAAATAGCAAGAAGTATTTTTGTAGGAAAAAAAGTAAGAGCTTTAGAAAAAAGATATTTAACTATAGGAAAAAAAACAAAGCTTCATGATGGGGTTTATATTGACGCACTTTCCACAGATGGCGTTAAGATTGGAGACCATGTTGTCCTAGGGAGAAATACGAGAATTGAGTAACCAAAAGTCTTTTTAAAATTCTTCCGACCATTAAATCAATCGGATCTGAAGA
>OGXD01001978.1_pt1 | contig 13897 bp, 10 predicted proteins | sample 1576211 | NCBI WGS metagenome assembly OGXD01 (sample SAMEA3541470, study PRJEB24748) | human gut metagenome | biome: human gut; feature: human-associated habitat; material: faeces | place: China | collected 2012
CGTATATTTTTCGTTGATAAGATATTCGGCAGCAGAGATGAAGTCGTCGAATACATTCTGCTTCTGCATCTTAGTTCCGGCTACGTGCCAGTCTTCACCGTATTCGCTGCCACCACGCAGGTTGACTTGTGCGTAGATACCGCCATTTTCGAGGAATGGGATGCGCATTGCACTGAAACCCGGGTTGAGGCTGATGCCGAAACCACCGTATCCGTAGAGGAATACAGGATTTTTGCCGTCTTTCTTCAGATCTTTTTTATAGGTAAGGAACATCGGGACTTTTACACCGTCTTTGCTGGCAAAGAATACTTGTTCCGTCACAAAATCATCCGAGTTGAACTGTACTTTCGGTGCACGGTATAGTTCGTAGGTGTTCTGGTCCATATCATATTTGTAAGTGGCACCCGGAATGGTGAATGAAGTAAATCCGAAGAAACATTCTTTATCATCTTTGTTGCCGCTAAAGCCTACGGAACCGAGTGACGGCAGTTGAATCTCCTGAATTTGTTTGCCGTCGAGGCCGTAAACGTATGCATGGTTCGAAGCATCTTTGTCGTAAGTAAGGAACAGTTTGCCACCGATCACTTCTGCGTTTGAAAGAACGGCTTCCGATTCGGGAACGAGTTCTTTCCAGTCCTCCAGTTTCGGACGGTTGATGTCGGCTACCATGATCCGGTTTTTCGGTGCGCCATAGTTAGTATAAATATACATCTGATCGCCGATCACTTCAATCGGGTAGTATTGGTAGTCGAGGTCGGTAGTCAGTTGGATAAAAGGAGAATTCGGCTTTTTCAGGTCCCTTATAAATAAGTTGTTGCCTCTTCCGGCACCGGATTCTGTGAGGAAGAGAATACGTTCGTCTTCGCTGGTGCTGGCTGTATAGAAACGTTTCGGATAAGCCGGATTCTGATAAATCAGTTTATCTTTCGATTGCGGTTCACCTATTTTGTGATAATAGATTTTGTGCTTTTCGTTTACGTTGGAGAATTCTTTTCCTTTGGCGGGAGCATCGTAGGCACTGTAGTAGAATCCGTCTCCCTGCCAGGCGGCACCGGTAAATTTGGCCCATTCGATATGGTCTTCCAATAGTTTGCCACTTTCAGTGTCCATGACAAATATTTCAGACCAATCCGATCCGCTGCGTGAGATACTGTAAGCGGTATATTTGCCGTCGTTTGAGAAATAAAGACCGGTCAGTGCTACTGTGCCATCGTCCGAGAGCTTGTTCGGGTCGAGGAAAACGCGAGGCTCGCCGTCCAGTGAATCCTGTACGTAGAATACACTCTGGTTTTGCAGGCCGTCATTTTTACTGAAGTAATATTTGCCATGTTTCTTGATTGGCGCACTGATCTTCTCGTAATCGGCCAGTGTGGTCAATCGTTTCAACAAGTTTTCCCGAAATGGAATCTGACTTAGATACTCATTCGTTACTTTGTTTTGTGCTTCTACCCAGGCAGTAGTAGCTGCACTGGTGTCATTTTCCAACCATCTATAAGGGTCGGGAACTTGTGTACCGAAGTACACGTCTACGGTGTCTACCTTCGCCGTCTCGGGGTAGACTAGCTTTTTCTGTTGGGGAGCGCATGACATCACCATGATTCCACTCATTAATAAAGTTACTTTTTTCATGTGAATAAAAAGTCTTTTTGAATAAACTTAAAGTTACAAATCTACAAAATAATAAGAGATAAACAAGTAAACTTTATAAAGAAGATGGTGGAAAATGAGATTTAAAGAATTAACTTTGCAAAATGTGATTCTGCAGATAGACGATTTGAAATAAGAAAGGAGAATGACTTTATGCTTAGTAAATATAAATTAAACCAGCTTTACTTCAAAGATACACAATTCGCTAACTTGATGACAAGGCGGATTTTTAACGTGTTATTAATCGCTAATCCTTACGATGCTTTCATGTTGGAGGATGACGGGCGCATTGATGAGAAGATTTTCAATGAATACACTTCTTTGTCTCTGCGCTATCCACCTCGTTTCTCGCAGGTATCTACGGAGGAGGAAGCACTGTCACAGTTGGAAAATATGTCGTTCGACCTGGTGATTTGTATGCCGAGTACGGGGGATAATGACAGTTTCGATATCGGCCGTCACATCAAAGAGAAATACGAGCATATTCCTATCGTCATACTGACTCCTTTTAGCCATGGTATTACCAAACGGATTATCAATGAAGATTTGAGTGCGTTTGAATATGTGTTCTGTTGGTTAGGCAATACCGACCTGCTGGTGTCTATTATCAAATTGATAGAGGACAAGATGAATCTGGAACACGATGTACAGGAGGTCGGTGTGCAGTTGATTCTTTTGGTGGAGGATGGTATTCGTTTCTATTCTTCTATTTTGCCGAATCTGTATAAGTTCGTGTTGAAGCAGAGTCAGGAATTCTCTACCGAAGCCTTGAATGCACACCAGCGTACGCTCCGTATGCGCGGACGTCCTAAAATAGTGTTGGCACGTACGTATCAGGAGGCGATGGAGATCTATCATAAGTATCAGAATAATATATTGGGGGTAATCACTGACGTCCGTTTCCCGAAAGTGGAACGGGGAGAGAAAGACGGTCTGGCAGGTATCAAGCTGTGTGCGGAGATACGTAAGAATGATCCGTTTGTTCCTTTGATTATTCAGTCTTCCGAATCTGAAAATTCGTCTTATGCAGCCAAGTATGGTGCCAGCTTTATCGACAAGAACTCCAAGAAGATGGACGTTGATTTGCGCCGTATCGTCTCCGATAATTTTGGTTTTGGTGATTTTATTTTCCGCAATCCGGATACCGGGGAGGAGATTGCCCGCGTCCGGAATTTGAAGGAGCTGCAAAACATTCTTTTTGCCGTACCTGCGGAATCTTTCTTATATCATATCAGCAGGAATCACGTGTCGCGTTGGTTTTATTCACGTGCCATGTTCCCGGTAGCCGAGTTCTTGAAACCGATTACCTGGAATAGTCTTCAGGATGTGGATGCGCATCGTAAAATCATCTTTGAGGCGATTGTGAAATATCGTAAGATGAAGAACCAGGGAGTTGTGGCGGTCTTTAAGCGCGATCGCTTCGACCGTTATTCTAACTTTGCCCGTATCGGGGATGGCTCTCTCGGAGGAAAAGGGCGTGGACTGGCATTTATTGATAATATGGTGAAGCGTCATCCGGAGTTTGACGAGTTTGAAAATGCGCGTATTGCTATTCCGAAAACAGTGGTGCTTTGCACGGATGTCTTTGATGAGTTCATGGACACCAACAATCTGTATCAGATTGCGTTGTCGGATGCGGATGATGATACGATTTTGAAATACTTCCTGAAGGCTAAATTGCCGGACCGGTTGGTAGAGGACTTTTTCACTTTCTTCGATGTCGTGAAGTCTCCGATCGCCATTCGGTCTTCTTCCTTGTTGGAGGACTCACATTATCAGCCGTTTGCAGGAATTTACAACACCTATATGATTCCTTATCTGGACGACCGCTATGAAATGTTGCGGATGCTTTCCGATGCCATCAAAGGGGTGTATGCTTCGGTTTATTTCCGTGACAGCAAAGCGTATATGCAAGCTACGTCGAATGTAATCGATCAGGAGAAAATGGCTGTTATCTTACAGGAAGTAGTTGGCAATCAGTATGGTGACCGTTATTATCCTTCCATGTCCGGTGTGGCACGCTCGCTCAATTATTATCCGTTAGGAGATGAAAAAGCAGAAGAGGGAACGGTGAATCTGGCTTTGGGATTAGGGAAATATATTGTTGACGGTGGTATGACCCTTCGTTTTTCTCCTTATCATCCTAATCAGGTGTTACAGACCAGCGAAATGGAAATTGCTCTCAAGGAGACTCAAACCCGTTTCTATGCATTGGATTTGAAAAATGCTGGACATGATTTTTCTATCGACGATGGTTTTAATTTGCTGAAACTTCATGTCAAAGAGGCAGAAAGTGACGGTGCTCTGCGTTATATTGCTTCTACCTACGATCCGTACGATCAGATCATTCGTGATGGTTTATATCCGGGAGGACGTAAGGTGATTACTTTTGCTAATATCCTGCAACATGATGTTTTCCCGTTAGCTCGTATTCTGCAGTTAGTATTGAAATATGGTGAACAGGAGATGCGCCGTCCGGTTGAAATTGAATTTGCAGCAACGTTAAGTCGCGAACATGATAAATCCGGAACTTTCTATCTGTTGCAGATCCGTCCTATCGTAGACAGCAAAGAAATGCTGGACGAGGATTTGAACGAGATTCCTGATGAGAATGTGATTCTCCGTTCGTATAATTCATTGGGACACGGCATTATGAATGAGGTATATGATGTGGTTTATGTAAAAACGGACAATTATAGTGCCTCCAATAATCAGACGATTGCTTGGGAGATAGAAAAGATCAATCAACAGTTCCTGAACGAAGGAAAGAACTATATATTGGTTGGTCCGGGACGCTGGGGGAGCAGTGATGCATGGCTTGGTATTCCGGTGAAGTGGCCTCATATTTCAGCTGCCCGTGTGATTGTGGAAGCCGGTCTGACTAATTACCGGGTAGATCCCAGTCAGGGGACACACTTTTTCCAGAATCTGACTTCTTTCGGGGTAGGGTATTTCACGATCAACGCCTTTATGAATGATGGAGTATATAATCAGGATTTCCTCAATGCGCAACCGGCAGTGCAGGAAACGAACTATCTCCGTCACGTTCGCTTTGAAAAGCCTGTGGTAGTCAAGATGGACGGCAAAAAGAAGTTGGGAGTGGTCTTGATGCCGGAGACTTAAGGTGGTGTTTGATTTATTTTATTTACCCGTTATTTCTATAGGCTAATGGGCTCATGCCGACATATCGTTTGAAGTATTTGCCGAAGAACGATGTGTTGGCAAAATTGAGTGAATTAGAAATCTCTTGGATAGAAAGATGGGTGGACTTTAATTGTGATTTGGCATCCATGATGACCATGTGTGAAATGATTTCTGCACATGTATTTCCTGTGACTTTCTTAACTGTTGTACACAGATGGATATTTGAGATCTTAAGCTTCTCGGCATACCATGCTACATTTCGAGTATGATTGTAATTCTGCATTACTAGTTGAGTGAAATTTTTGTAGATTAATTCACCTTTAGATAAATATTCTTTGGTGTTTTGTAGTTGGGTGTTATACATGGCAGCTATCCCTGCGTGTATATTGTTGTACAGGTGCGGAGTAATGCTTTTACGGGTTGATTCATTGAAAAAGGCGTATAATTTTATCAAGAATTGAAAGTATTCCGCTAATAATTTGGTTCCTTCCGGTTTTAATGAAATGACAGGTCTTCCTATCGTTATAAATAAAGTATTGATAGATGAAGGGGTTAAATTGGCTTGTTCTATGTATTTTGATGAGAATCCTCCGAAATAAAGTATGGGTTCTCCGCTTACACTGTGTATTTGAAGAATGCTTCCCGGCATGATAGTAGCAAAATCGTTAGCCCGTACCGTGATACGGTTTAGATTGACTGAAGCCTCAATTTCTCCATCCATACATAATACGAATATTTCCGATTTCAACCGACAGGGAAAGTTTGTATATAAATTGAGCAATTCTTTGTTAACTCCTGTACCTATAAGCCATTCTTCTGGTAAGTCTATTTTGGGTAATTCTTCCATATATCGTACTTCTTACTTTATTACAAAGATATGTAGATTTAGGGAAATAGATTCTCTTTTTTTTCTTATATTATAATTTTGACTTGAAAAATGGTACATTACAAGGGGGTTTGAGTATATTTCTTTAAAAATAGAACAGAAACAAGAAAAATAGACCTTGCGGAGATGTGGAAATAGTAGTTACTTTGCAGCTGTGAAATTTTGGCTTCTATGCGATGGTATATCGCGTATTTGCTTTTATTAATTAAAAAGAGAATTTAGAAATGAAAAAGAAATTATTTTATTATCTGTTTGCAGTATTGTGTACTGCGACATTGTTTACGTCTTGTAGTGACGATGATGATAATGGAAAGAATGGTGATGATCAGACAGAAGTTACTGATATTAGTGGTAACTATAAAGGTAATTTGGTAGTATCCATTGATGGAAGTGCAGCTGATCCTGTCTCTCAAGTGATATCTATTGCTAAATCAGGTGATCAAACATCACAAGTCATATTGTCTTTGAAAAAATTTTCATTTGCAGGTCAATTGGTAGGTGATATTGAAGTGCCTTGTACTGTGGAAGAAAAAGATGGAGTACAATCTTTTAGTGGTCAGAAAGATCTGAAGTTTACTACAGAGTTTGGTCAATTGTTAGGAACACTTCCTACGTCAGTAAGTGGAACAGTGAAAGACGGAAAAGTTAGTATGAAAATTGGTGTAACTGTTGCAGCTTTGGGCCAAACAGTGGATGTTGCTTTTGAAGGAGATAAGATGACTGGTAATGAAAGCAGTGAAGCGAAGATTTCAGATTTTGTGATTGATAGTGAGTTTGTTACAGAACAACCTGTCATTGATGATGAAAATGGAACTATAGCTTTTAAAGTTAATGATGCTACAACTAATGATGATTTAAAGGCATTGATTCCTACGTTTCAAGTTTCTGATAAAGCTACAGTTTCTCCTGTCAGTGGTATAGCACAAGATTTTTCAGGTGGTAAATCTGTGGAATATATTGTGATGGCAGAGGATGGGACTACAAAGGTATATACAGTTTCTATTGTAGGGAAAAATAATATATTGAAATATTCATTTGAAGAATGGGGTGAACAAGCAGACAAAACTAATCCTGATAAAATGAAATGGTCTTCTCCTCTTCCTCTTGATGAATTGGCTACGGCTAATAATGGTGTTGCATATCTTAAAGCTTTTGATTTTACTAATAAGTACAATTTGTCTTATGGTACATTGGAAGAAAAAGAAGCTGGTTATAAAGGTACTGCAGCTAAGTTGATAACTCAATATACAAAGGGTGCAGGTTTTGGTATGGCACCTGCTATAACGCCGGGTTCTTTATTTACTGGTAGGTTTGAATTTCAAGCCGTTACTGATCCTAAGGAACAATTGAAGTTGACCAAGTTTGGTATTTCTTATACTAAAAAGCCTCTTTATTTTAAGGGAGCCTTTAAGTATAAAGCTGGGGACAATTTTGTAGATGGTTCTGATAAAAATGATGTAAAAGAAAATACAGGTGATAAAGATCAATGTGGAATTTATGCTTTATTGTATGAAGCTACAAATGAAAAAGAAGAAGAAGTTATACTGGATGGGAATACGATAACTAATTCGGAATATCGTGTAGCTATTGCGCAAATAAAAGATGGTTCGGATACAGAAGACAAATGGGTCGAATTTAATGAAGCATTTACTTATTTTGAAGGTAAGGTTTATGATTCATCAAAAAAATATAAAATGGCTATTGTTTGCTCATCAAGTAAAGCTGGAGACTCATTTAAAGGTGCGGTTAATAGTACATTATTTGTTGACGAACTAGAAATCATCGGAGAATAATATTATTAATATATTGAGTGTTCCTCTTAGAAAAAATATTTATCCCCGTTACAAATTTGAATTGTAGCGGGGATATTTTTAGTAGAATACTTCTTGGTACATAAGAATCCTATATTAAAAACGGCTGTAATGTGCACTGCATTGTGCCTGTTCTATATCTGTTACTCTTTTAGAACGCATATCCAAACCCAATATTCAAGTAGATAGGATACATTGCAAATGTTATTGTATCAAAGTCTTTCTTAAAGATATCGTTTAGTCCCCATGTTAAATCCGCATAGACATTAAGGTGTTTGAAAGCTTTCCACTCACCGCCTAATTGAGCTCCCCATTGAAATTTGCGTAAGTTGTCTGAAAAATCATAAGTTGCAATACTTTCACCGTTGAAGTCGACACGCTGGCCTGTTTCATCAGGCGTGCGTAGATGACCTTCATATACATGTCCGGAGAAGTTGCCTTCAGTCATATAAGAAACATAAGGACCAAGTGATACTTTCCAACGGTCACTTATCTTATAATTAGCCAATACAGGAATGGTGAGATATGAATTTTTCACTTTTGTTTTTACGCCACCAGTCCAAAGACCTTGTAGCTCGCCACCATTAGTATTGATGATCTTCATTCCGTAATTTTTTACGGTAGCTTCGGTAGTCATCGTTTTATTCTCAAGCCGTATACCTGCGGTCATTCCCCATTTTTTGTCTTTGCCGAACCATTTTGTGGTATTTCCCTCAATAGCAATAGCTATGTTTGGCGCATAGCTATCAATACTACGTATTTCTTTAGGTAGGGGAAGAGGAGAAGTACCTCCAATGCTCAATCCGGCTTTGATACTATACTCCCATCCATGTAAATATGAGTAGATAAGAGCTTTGTTACGTTCGTTTTGGGCATATGCAACATGTGAAAAAAGTATTGCGAGGAATACAATCCCTACTACTTTATTATATATTGTTTTCTTCATTATCTTATCAATTGGTTGGGTTTATTATTGATTTGCGGGGTATTCACTCGGGTTAGAAGTGCAGACAATCTCTACTTGGTCTATATGAAGCGTACTACCTACTGCTCCCTCAAATTTTGCACCGTCTACACTGGAAGAGAATACGATGCCAAGTTTGTAGATACCTTTCTCTAGTTTATCAGGATCAATAGATTTGCTATTCTTTGGTTCGAAATTAAAACTGAATTGTTGCCAACTATCTGTTTCAGGAAGTGCGTCAAGATTTCGTGCCAAGGCTACAATATTGGGTGAAGTGAGTGAAGTAGAGCCATCAAGGAATTGTACATTATCATCTGTTTCATATAATACACCGTAGATGTCACATTTATCTTTCTTTCCTTCTACGATTTCTCCCTTTGATGAGAAGTTGGTACCGGCTTTATATTTGTACCATCCTTCCAACTTGAGTGGATAGTAGAAGAATGGGAAACCAAAGTGGGTGGCTTTCATTGCGTTGTTTAAGGCCTGTCCCACTTCAAATGAGCCAACGAATAAGTTACCTGCAGCAATATACATTTTTACCATACTTCCAAAGCTACCTGTGTCTTTCGTTGTCAGTTTTACACATTTGCCGCCATTAACTCCTCCGTTTACTTGTACCGTGGGGTAGTCTTCTGGTGTTTTTGCCATTTTTGTTAATTCGAATCCAGGGTTTCCACTAGCTAGCTCTAGTCGACGGATAATATTTTCAGAAGATTTATCTTCATAGAATTTGTGATAAGGAGCATCTGAACTTAGCGTCTCGAAATCGTATACTAAAGGCATTTCTGTCTGCCAAAGTTTGATTGTATAGGTCGCAGAAAAAGCACCATCTTCTGATGTAACTTTAAATTCTCTAGGGTTTTCGTCATTAAAGTTATGACGTTAGCTTCGTCTCCGGTTAACTGCCGTACCGGCTTTATAGAAGCTCCAGTAGGGAGGTCGAAATTGATGTTTGTTTTGGATGGGTCAGCAGCTTTTGATACATACAACTGAATGGTGAAGTCATTTCGATCAATCAAGTACTGTTGGATATGGTTTCCACTGCATCCATCTATAGCTGCTTCAACATTTTGAGCTTCATCCTGAATGCAGGAAGCAACTGCCAGACATAATATCATTCCGGCGAATAAATTTTTTAGTTTCATCAGTCTGTTATAAATATTAAGGGGTTATACAGGGGACAAAGATAGTTAAAATAGTTGAGTGGCTATTTCTGTAGAATGTTAAAAGAAAAATCAGAGTTGTCGGTAATGATATATAAAAGAGGCTGTCCGCTTCTTTTCGGAAGCCCTCTTTCTTAAAGCGAGAGGAAAGGAACTATTAAATATCTAATTAATAGATCCTTATGTTTAGAATTTTATCCTCTCTAAGTTTCATGTCATTTCGTTGTATTAGCCTGTTTTTATATTTGCGCATCAAAGAAGGATTGATACCTTCTTGTTATAATCAGCTTGTACTGTTGCTTCATTTCTTTAGGCAAGAAAGAAATATCTATGAACTCTAACCATTTTTCGGCAACTTTGGTAAATTTAGAAAATAGGTTGTCTATGATCTTTTTCTCTAAACTGCAACTATTCATGGCAACTTCAAAATCAGAACGCTTGATTTTGCGTCTTTTTCCATTAAGTGTCAAAGCCAATTCTTCAGTGTCCTCCGGCATGAGGAGTGCCGTAGAGATCATGTCATATCCCGGGGTCAGTGAATAATAGCCTTTACGCTGACTATAAAGTGAAAAGTTTTTCAGATGCATATCCGCATTTCCGGTCAGCCATGAGAAAACGACTTGTTCCCAGAAATTTATTACGTCAAGTTTTGGCACAGAGGAATATTGCATAATTATCTTTGCTATCTTTTCATAAGAGCCCTTATATTTATACTCTGTGAGGCGTTCCGAGAGCTGGCACATATCCTCCATTGGCAACTTTTCACCCTTTGCGGTTCTATCTATGCGTTTAGTGATATAGGCCAATTCGCCATCGGCAAAACGAATCAATGAATGAGGGACAACGTTCACTTTAGCCAATTCGGCAAGATGCATCGTTAAATCCTCAACTTCAGGCATGTATTTAAATTGTTCCGTTTGCGGTTTGAGAATATAACGTCCCCATAAACCAACGATAGTAAAGCGTTGCGGTTGGTTGGGGGACGATGATATATCGAGAGACAATTTTGCTTGCACTCCTGTAAGTGTGGTTTGTGAGCGTATGACTTGTTCGGCAAGTTGCTTAATATCCGCTTTTGTATAAGGTAGGAGAGGAACTGTTTTGCTCCCAAATATTTTCTTTCCGCATTGAGGGTGAAAATCAGTTTCTCCCTCGCCAAGTTCCTGATAACAATATAGGCATCTGCTCATCATTATTCTTTATTTAAGATGGGAATCACACTAACTGCACCGATGCAATCTTTGCAACAGGCAAGCAGTAGTGACATACGGTCACGTCGATTTATCTTCCAACTTTTTTCAGCAATATCTAAAAGCCAGCCTTCAGGAATAAGACCGTCAAAGAATGGGAATAATATTAGACTTGTATATGGCTTTTCCGAGATTGGCAGTGTGAGGCTGATAGATTCCGCATCGCTGGATTTAATGTAGGCTGTATCATATTGAAAGGTATAGCCATTTTCATCTTCTGTAAGCAATCCTGCCAACTGGTCTTGGTTGTATATGAGTGCTTGTCTCATAGCTTGTTGAATTTACTTATTGGTACAACACCCACTTCCGTTCCAAAGAGACTAAGCACTTGATTTACTTTATCAAGACGCAAAGTCTGTTTCCCCTGTTCGAGTTCGCGTACAAAACGTAACCCGACTCCTGATTTTTCGGACAGCTCTACTTGGGTCAAGTTATGTTCTTTACGCATTTGCTTGACGTATTCTGATAATGATTTATCATTCATATTATACCCTTTTGGGTACAAAGATAATGTAAATTTTCTATTTTACACCCTTTAGGGTATAAATTTAGTTGTAGATTTATGAATTATACCTTATGGGGTATAAGAAAACAGGTACTCTTTCTTTGGGAAGAAGGAGTACCTGTAGAGGAAAGTGATAGCAGATTATTCTTTCAAAGCCTCTTGTAAGTCAATACCCAGCGCTTTGGCAACTCCTGTTCCATATGCAGGATCGGCTTTGTAGCAGTTGCGCACATGACGTTGTTTGATAAACAATTCGGAGTCTCCCATGGCGCGAGCTGTATTTTCGAACAATAATTGTTGTTCTTCAGCTGGCATCAGTCGGAATAAGTCACCCGGTTGGCTATAATAGTCGTCATCATATTCCCGTTCATTGTAGTTGTAAACTTCACCGGTAACTTTAAGAGGCGGTTCTTTCATAGTAGGAGAATCCTGCCATTCGCCGTAACTGTTCGGTTCATATCCTTTGGTAGCACCGTAATTACCGTCTACGCGCATAGCACCGTCACGATGATAGGCGTGGAAAGGACAACGAGGTTTGTTGACCGGAATTTGTTCTGCATTCACCCCTAGACGATAACGTTGTGCGTCGCCATAAGAGAATAAACGACCTTGTAACATTTTGTCGGGAGACAGACCGATACCGTCTACAATATTCATCGGGTTGAAAGCAGCTTGTTCCACTTCAGCAAAATAATTTTCCGGGTTGCGGTTCAGTTCAAGGACACCAACATCTTGTAGAGGGAAATCTTTGTGCGGCCATACTTTAGTCAGGTCAAACGGGTTGATACGATAGTTGTCCGCTTCTTCCTCCGTCATTAACTGAATCTGGAATAACCATTTCGGATAATCGCCCTTTTCGATGCTCTCGAAGAGATCACGTTGATGAGATTCGCGATCTTTAGCAACTATTGCTTCTGCTTCCTGGTCTGTCAGATTCTTGATACCCTGCAAGGTACGCAGATGGAATTTAACCCAAATACGTTGATTTTCTGCATTGATAAAACTATAAGTATGACTGCCGAATCCGTGCATGTGGCGATATGAATAAGGAATACCACGCGGACTCATAGTGATAGTAACTTGATGTAATGCTTCCGGTAAAAGCGTCCAGAAGTCCCAGTTACTGTTCGGGCTACGCATATTTGTTTTCGGATCTCGTTTGATGGCATGATTCAGATCCGGAAATTTAAGCGGATCACGTAAGAAGAATACAGGAGTGTTGTTACCCACCAAATCCCAGTTACCTTCTTCCGTATAGAATTTCATAGCAAAACCACGGATGTCACGTTCTGCATCAGCAGCTCCACGTTCTCCGGCTACGGTGGAGAAACGGACAAAACATTCTGTTTGTTTTCCGACTTTACTGAAAATAGCAGCACGGGTGTACTTTGTAATGTCATGGGTGACAGTAAACGTACCGTAAGCTCCCGAACCTTTAGCGTGCATACGTCTTTCAGGAATTACTTCACGATCAAAATGGGCAAGTTTCTCTATAAGCCAGGGATCTTGTAACATTACAGGTCCGCGTTGACCTGCGGTTTGCGAGTTTTGATTGTCAGCGATAGGACGACCGTTCGCTGCAGTAAGTTTTTTCTTTTCCATAAATAGATTTTTTAGTCGGATACAAGTATAAGCAGACTGTTTCCTTTTATTCTTTCATCCGGGGTTTATAATATATAACAAAGATAGGCTTCTTTTGCTCGCTTGTCAAACAGATAATTTCTATCTAAAGATAGAGAATAACTATGAATTGTGTGTGTATTGTCTGCTATTTATTTTTCTACAAAGATTATTGTGCTGACACCCGGGGGGCGTACATCTTTTTATTGCATAAAAAAACTCCCGCACTTCCTTCACGGAAGACGGGAGCTTTTAAATAAACTATAGCTTATATATCTTTTGCTGATTATACGATACCTTGTGCCATCATTGCTTTAGCAACCTTCATGAATCCGGCTACGTTAGCACCCTTCACATAGTTTACGTATCCGTCAGCTTCTGTACCGTACTGAACGCAAGCTTCGTGGATATTCTTCATGATACTCTTCAGCTTTTCGTCTACTTCTTCAGCGCTCCAGCTTAATTTGATAGAGTTTTGAGTCATTTCAAGACCTGATACTGATACACCACCGGCGTTAGCAGCTTTACCCGGAGCATAAAGGATTTTTGCATCCTGGAATACTTTGATAGCTTCTGGAGTAGAAGGCATGTTAGCTCCTTCAGATACAGCGATACAACCGTTTGCTACCAACTGACGAGCGTGGTCACCGTTCAATTCATTTTGAGTAGCAGAAGGAAGAGCGATATCACATTTTTCACCCCAAGGTTTAGCTCCTTCTACATATTTGCAACCATATTTTTCTGCGTATTCACGGATACGGCCACGGTACAGATTCTTCAGTTCCATGATATAATCCAGTTTTTCGCGGTCGATACCGTCCGGATCGTAGATATAACCGTCAGAGTCAGAGCAAGTAACTACTTTACCACCCAGTTCGATTACTTTTTCGATTGTATATTGAGC
>OGXD01001990.1_pt1 | contig 13845 bp, 12 predicted proteins | sample 1576211 | NCBI WGS metagenome assembly OGXD01 (sample SAMEA3541470, study PRJEB24748) | human gut metagenome | biome: human gut; feature: human-associated habitat; material: faeces | place: China | collected 2012
TGATGCGCCATCGCCAAGCGGTAAGGCAGGGGACTTTGACTCCCCCATCGTAGGTTCGACTCCTGCTGGCGCAACTGAAAAAGAACCCGCAGGGGGCCTGAGCGACAGGTTCCATGCGGGTTTTCTTTTTGTGAAAAGGAGGTTGTTTGTGTGAACGAAGAAAATTCTCTGCTGACCGGGGCGGTGCGGCCTGCGCTGCTGCGGTACGCGCTGCCCATTGTCCTGAGCATGGTGGCAACACAGTTTTACGCCGTGGCCGACACCATGATCATCGGCCTGCGGCTGGATGCCGATGCGCTGGCGGCAGTGTCCAACGCTTCCACGGTGCTGATGATCTTCCTGTTCATCTCCGGCGGCATGGAGCTGGGCGGCGGTCTGCTGGTGGCGGCGGGCAAGCCCACTGCCACAAAGCATGAGATGACAGAGCTGCTGTACAACCTGCTGTTCGTGGATGAGGTCATCGCCCTGTTGACCACGGCAGTGGGCTTTGTGACCCTGCCGGCTCTGCTGCGGCTGATCAATACGCCTGCGGAGATCCTGGATACCGCTGTGCTCTACGGGTGCATCTATCTGATGGGGCTGCCATTTCTGATGCCCTACGATTTGAGCAAGGAGTGTGTCATGGGCTGCGGCGATTCCAAAACGCCGCTCAAGGTCATTGTGGCTACCAGTGCGATGAACATTGTGCTTGACCTTGTTCTGGTGGGGCCCTTCGGGGTAGCCGGTGCAGCGGCTGCCACAGCGGCGGCGCAGGTGGCGGGCGCGGTCTACATGGTGGCATTTCTGCGCCGCACCCAGATGGATGCGGCCTTCTCGCTCCGGATGCTCAAGGCGCGCTATGCCAGGGATATCTTCCGGCTGTCAGCCCCCAACAGTGTCCAGCAGGCCAGCGGCACCATCATCACCACGGTCAAACAGGGGCTGCTGGGCGGCCTGGGTGTGGAAGCCATTGCAGGCTTCTCCTGTGCAGGCAAGCTGTCCAGTCTGTTGATGATGCCGGTGTTCGGCTTTGTGCAGTCCACAGTGTTCTTTATTGCGCAAAACACAGCCGCCCTCCAGCCGGGCCGTGTAAAAGAGGGCCTGCGGGAAGGGCGGCGGATCTTGTTGGTGTATTCGCTTGGGGTGGTGGCGGTCTGCATCGGTCTGCGGGGGCCGCTGCTCCGGCTCTTTACCACCGACCCGGCAGCAGCCAGCTATGGATGCACCATGCTGGCCTTTGAGTCGGTGACCTGCCTGTTTGTGGCACAGAAGCATCTGTTCGAGGCCCGTCTGCGCGGTGCCCAGAAGATGGGGCTGTATCTGGCCTCCAACCTGGGGCAGATCGCCCTGAACCTGCTGGCCTGTGTGATCCTTGTACCCCGCATTGGTTTTGCAGGCTTCTGGATGTCCAGCTGGATCAGCGCGCCCATCGGAATGCTGCTGGCAGCGGTGCTGGCGAACCTCTCAGGTGCTTCGCACCAGCTTCCCTAATAGAAGAGGTGGCATCCCGCAGGGATGACGGAGAGGCTCAGCCGATCACCTCATACTGAAAATACTCGCACTTGACCTTGCTGCCTACCTCGATCTCGGGCGGCAGCAGGGCCAGCGCAACGGGGTTCAGCTCGTCGCTTTCAATGTCGGTGCGGCGCAGGTTGACATAATCGCCGTCAAAGCTGACGACCTCGTAATACCAGGGGCCCATAGGATACCTTCTTTCATTTGAGCTTTTCTTTGAGCTGCCGCTTCTTGGAGCGGCGGCTTTTTTAATGCTTCCGTCTTTTCTTTTCGTCCCAGGCAAAGTGCCCGGCGTAGAGCAGGAACACGGGCAGGGCGGCAAGGGTGACAGACCGGCTCAGGCGGATGCCGTCCGGCTGATAGACAAAGTCGATGGTGACCGTTCCGGCGGGGCAGAGGACGGCCATCAGGCCCTCGTCCACCCGCAGGATCTCGGTCTCCTGCCCGTCCACATAGGCCGTAAAGCCGTCATCGTAGGGCACGGAGAAGAACATCAGGTTTGCCCTGTCCAGCGTGGCCTCGGCGTGGAAGCCTGCACTGTTCATCTCAAAGGTGGTGCAGGCAGAGGCCCGGCGGTCGGCAGAATCCTGGGTGTAGCGGGTGTAGGTCAGATCGTTGAGCTCTGCCGTGGGCAGGGGCGTGAGGTACTGCCCGTAGGCCACCGCATCCTCCTCAGTGAGCACCAGTGCCCGCATGAGCAGGTTGGAGCGGGTGGGGGTCACGGTGTCCTCGTACTGGGTCTCGGTGAGATAGTAATCGTAGGTGAAGCCCATGGGAACGTAGTTCTGGTTCTCGTAGAGAACATAGCCGTCCAGGGTATCGTAATACGCCCAGCCCTCATCGGCCTCAGCGCGGAACTGCTCCTGATGCGCGAGCGTGGTCAGCAGGTATCTGACGCTGAGCAGGCCGCGCAGGGCGTAGTTGGAGAGCTCGGGCTGACTGCGCACATCCCGCTTGACCCCCAGTGCCGGATAGAAGCTGAGGATGCTGGGGGCGGCGGTGCTGCCGAAATACTGCAGGCAGCTCTTGTCCAGCCACAGGCCCAGATTGTCGTGGGTCTTGTAGGTGTCAATGCGCCAGTCACCCTCGGGCAGATCCTCCTTCAGGGCCAGCGCGTTGATATACTGCTCCACAAGGTCACTGTCGGTGTTCCACTGGCCGAACTTGCCAATGCCGATGTGGACGATGCCGAACAGGCAGCTGAACGCCAGCACACCGGCCAGCAGGCGGCGGGCAAAGACCCTGCGCTGCTGCCAGCGCCTGCAGATGCAATGGTAGACGGCCAGACCGCCCAGACCAAAGGCAAGCACTGCACAGTACTGGCCCGGATTCTGCAGCACGCCCAGGCTCCACTCCTTGGTGGCGGCATCCTGCACGGGCACCAGTGCAAAGGCCAGCGTGGCGATCATCACAAAGGCAATGCTCCGGGCGGGGCGGGCGAGGTCGAGGCTGGGGTCCTCCCACGCGCTCACCGTCATGGCCGCAAGGATGAGCATCGGCATATAGAACCACCGGGCATAGTAGCTGGAATTGAGGGCGTAGAACGCGCTGTTCAGGATGGGCACCAGCGCAAATACCATGCAGACGGCAATGATCCGCTTTTTGCTGTCGCCCTGCCGGGAGCGCCAGTAGGCGACCACCCCGGCCAGACTGCACAGAGGCAGATAGGCTGTCATGCTGGTCCATTTGATGATGCCCTCAGACCAGATGGAGGTCATATAGGGGGAATCCGGGGGCAGCACCCAGCTCAGCAGAATGGCCAGATACTGCTGAGGCTTGGAATAGGTCAGAAAGCCCCAGCCGGAGGAAAGATCGATGGTGCGCGGGTTCTGCAGCACACTGAGGACAGTGGGCCAGAGCACCACAAAGCCCAGTGCCACGCCCAGCAGGCTCTCAAAGGCCAGCTGACCGAAGAGGCGGGGCGTGAGCCGGAACTCCCCGGCGGAGAGCTTGCAGACGAAGTAGATGACAAGGAAGAGCACCTGCCCCACAAAGAAGAAGTAGTTGTTGAGCAGGTTCACCGCCACCCAGAAGGCGAACCATCCGTGGCGGTGCTCATAGATGGTCTCATCCAGTGCCCAGAGCATCCAGGGGAAGAGGGCCAGCACATCAATGAAGTGGTTGAAGAAGATGTTGTACAGCCCCCAGCCCGAAAAGGCGTAGAGGGCCGCACCCAGCACCGCAAAGTTCGGGTCTTTGACGTAGCGGCGCAGGTACAGATACGCGCCGCCGCCCGCCACCGCGAACTTGAGCACCAGCAGCGGCACCATGAGGTAGGGGAGCCAGTTCTGCGGGAAGAGCAGGGAAAACCAGAAGAAGGGGGAGCCGTACAGGTAGAACGAATAGGCGTTCATGGTTCCGCTGCCCAGGTCAGTTGCCCAGGAAAAGGTATTCTTCACGCCTCCGTATCCGGCGGGGTAGCCTGCCCCCTTGAGAAAGCCGTTCATGTAGCGGTAAAAGCTGATCTGCTGGCTGTTGAAATCGCCTGCATAGTGGAAAAAGCCACCGTCCAGCAGATAGAACGGCAGGAAGATGAGGGCGGCTGTCAGGGCACAGAGCCCCACGGTGAGCCAGAACTTATCCTGCTTCTGCCCCAGCATCCGGGGCGAAGAATGAAATGCAGTCATGCGTCAGTCCTCTTTTCAGTATCGGAAATTTCCCGCTTACGGGAACGGCACCTCGCGGGTGTCATCGGGGTCCTGCGCGGCCCTGCGCTGCTGCTCGAACACCGCGTCGATGAGGGTGTCGAGGTCAGAAAGGCGGCTCAGCTCACAGCAGTAGCGCCGCAGGCTGGCGGCCCCCTTCAGGCCCTTCATGTAGTGCATGGTCTGGGCCCGGGCCTGGGGCATGGCAACGAACTCGCCCTTCTGCTCCACCATCTCCTCCACCTGCCGGCGCAGGGCGTTCATCCGGGCCTGCAGGTTCGGCTCCTTGGGGGCGGGCAGGCCCTCCAGCGCAGCGTTCACCCGCTCAAAGAGCCAGGGGTCGCCCAGAGCGGCCCGGGCGATCATCACGCCGTCGCAGCCGGTCTCCTCCACCATCCGCACAGCATCCTCGGCGGTGCGGATATCGCCATTGCCCAGCACGGGAACGTGGACAGCATCCTTCACCGCCGCGATGATGGACGGATCGATGCCCGGGGTGTACATCTGTTCCCGGGTGCGGGCGTGGACGGCGATGAGCACCGCGCCCGCCTGCTCACAGGCCTTGGCACACTCCACGGCCGTGACGTGCTCTGCATCCCAGCCCTTGCGCATCTTCACGGTGACGGGGCGGGAGGTGTTTCTGACCACTTCCTCCACAATGCGGCCGCAGCGGTCGGGGTCAAGCATCAGCTTGCTGCCCGCCCCGCCCGAGACGATCTTGGGGGCCGGGCAGCCCATGTTGATGTCCAGAAAATCGAACGCGTACTGTTCCACGGCGGCAGCGGCCTGCCCCATGATCTCGGGCACTTCGCCAAAGATCTGCACGCCGTAGGGGGCACCGTTGGGTTCGGCCTTGAGCAGGCTGACGGTTTTGTGGTCGCCGTATACCAGCGCCCGGCTGGACACCATCTCACTGACGGTAAAACCGGCTCCGTGCTGGGCCATCAGCCGCCGGGCCGGGGCATCGGTAAAGCCCGCCATGGGGCCGAACACTGCCCGGTGGGGCAGGGAGATCTCCCTGATCTTCAAAGGGGTGTTGAAAGGTTCCATGATACTCCTTAGCGCTATCTGATTTAGTTGATAACATGATAAAATTTGGATTATAAGTATACCATATTTCCGGCGGCAGAACAAGAAGCGGAACATCTTTCTTGTCAGCGCGGGATTTTTCCGGTATACTGGGGACAAAAGGAGGAGCGGCTGGAACACGGCAGCCAGCTGCACAAAAGAGATGGAATACAGAGCATGGAAAAAGCAGAACGGCGCAGGGGAGAGCATCCGCACCTCCCTGCTGGGCTATGGCTGTATGCGGTTCCCCACCACACCGGAGGGAGCCATTGACGAGCCCCGGGCCGAAGCGCTGCTGAACGCCGCGCGGGATGCGGGCGTGAACTATTTTGACACCGCCTACCCCTACCACGGCGGCCAGAGCGAGCCCTTTGTGGGCAGGGTCATTGCAAAGTGGCCCCGGGAGAGCTTTTATCTGGCCACCAAGATGCCGCTGTGGCAGTGCGGGAGCCTGGAGGAGGCCCAGCATATCTTTGAAGAGCAGCTCCGGCGGCTGGGCGTGGAGTACATCGACTTCTACCTGCTGCACTCCCTGCACGCCGCCCGGTACGACCGGGCCAAGGAAATGGGCATCGTGGACTGGCTGTGGGAGCAGAAAAAGCTGGGCCGCATCCGCAGCTTCGGCTTCTCCTGCCACGACAACGCGGCGGGCCTTGAGCACATCCTGCGGGATCAGCCCTGGGATTTCTGCCAGCTGCAGTATAACTATCTGGACACCGATGACCGTGCCGAGGAGATCTCGGGTGACCACGGCTATCAGTTGACCGAGGAGCTGAACATCCCCCTCATCATCATGGAGCCCATCAAGGGCGGTACGCTGGCAAACCTGCCCCCGGAGGCCGAAGCGCCTCTCAGGGCCCTGCGGTCCGAGGCCTCGGATGCCTCCTGGGCCCTGCGCTGGGTGGGCAGCCACCGGAACGTCCATGTGATCCTCTCGGGCATGAGCGCCGAGGATCAGCTCACGGATAACCTGGCCACTTTTGCCCGCTTTGAGCCGCTGACCGCTGCCGAGACCGCCGCGGTGGAGCAGACCGCCGCCTTCCTGCACAGCCGCATCAAGATCGGCTGCACCGGCTGCCGGTACTGTATGCCCTGCCCCATGGGGGTGGACATCCCGGACAACTTCAGCATCTGGAATAAGCTGGGGATGTTCGGCCAGCCCGAGGCCATCAAGCACCAGTGGGAAGCCCGCTTCCCCGATGCCGAAAAGGCCAGCCACTGCGTCCGCTGCGGCAAGTGCGAGGCTGCCTGCCCCCAGCATCTGCCCATCCGCAATGCGCTGGCCCAGCTGCAGCAGGAGCTGGATCAGCTGTAATCTGTATCAGAAAAGCCACCGGCAAAAACCGGTGGCTTTTTTCTCTTATTCGCTCCACTCCATCCCGATCTTATCCAGCATTGCGCGGCGCTCAGGGGTGAGCTTGGGGTCGTGGGTGGTATCCCACTCCCGCATCCGGCGGAGCCAGTCGCCCAGGCAGAAGCCGGTTTCGTCGGATTTGTAGTTGGCGGCGGCGTGGAGGTTGCCGTGGGCCTTGTAGTAGGCCTTTGCCTGCTGATAGGCGGTTCCCCACTTGGCATCCCGGGCATCCCACACCATGCCGATGCTGTTCAGCTTTTTGATGTGGGCGGGCGTGACCTGATAGGAATCCGGGCGGTTCTTGCGGGCTGCACGCAGGTTGGAGATCCACACGCCCAGCCGGACACCATCGCTGTCCACATAGCTGGCGGGGACCAGCAGGTGCTTGTATTTGCGGGCGTAGCGGGCGGCACTGCGGAAGTTCCGCTCCCAGTTGGCCTCGCGCACGGTGCCGTGGTCAGCAGCGGGATCACTGGGGCGGCGCTCGCCCTTGAACAGGGTGCGCAGCAGCTTGCGGCGCTCACTGCTCAGGGCGCTGCTGCCGGAGTTCAGGGCCTGCCGCTGGCGGCTGACCCAGCTGCCCAGCCAAACGCCGTCCGCGGTCTTGTAGACAGAGGGGATCTCCAGATCGCCGTGCTCTGTCTTGTAGGCCAGAGCCAGATCATAGCGCTCCTGCCAGGGGTCGTACTTTTCCCACACCATGCCCAGCTTGTCCAGCAGGGCCTTGCGCTCAGGGGTGACCCGGGCGCTGGAGCGGTCCGGGTTCAGGTAGGCATAGCGCTGGCGTGCCACCCACTTGCCCAGCAGCACTCCGTCCGGCGTGACATACTCCGAGGGGACGTTCAGGCTGCCGTGCTCATGGTAGTAGGCGGCGGCAACATCGTACAGGGACATCCACTTGCGGTCGTTGCGGTTGGTCCAGTCCATGCCCAGAGCGTCCAGCCGCTCCACCTGCTCCTGTGGCAGCTCGCCTGCCTTGTGAGCGGCGCGCTGGGCCCCCAGCCAGACCCCCAGACCGAAGCCGGAGGGCGTTTCGTACTTGATGGGCACTTCCAGATCACCGTGCTCCAGATAATACTGGGTGGCGGCGGCATAGTTCTGCTCCCACAGGTCGTTGGAGGTGCTCCACACCATGCCGATGGCTTCCAGCCGCTCGATGCGGTTCTGGGTCAGGTTGCCGCCCAGATAGCGCTGGCGGTTGTAGACGATCCATTCGCCCAGTGCAAAATCATTTTTATCGCGGTAGCGCACCGGCACCAGAAGGTCACCGTGCTCGGTGCGGTATTTCTGTGCGGAGGCAAAGCCCTTTTCCCAGGCAGCTTCCAGCCGGTGGTTCCAGCGGATGCCCAGTTTTTCCAGCTTGGCGGCCTGTTCGGCTGTCAGGCGGCCCGGGCGCTGCCCGGCCTGTACCTGCCGCTGGAGCTCGAGCCACTTGCCCACGGGCACGCCGCTGTGGATGGTATAGCTCCGGGGCAGCTCCAGGGTGCCCTCTTTGACGGCGGCATCGGCGGCAGCCTGGCACAGCACCTCCCAGCGGGCCTCCATCTCCCGGCGCAGCTTGCCATACAGGCGGTAGGTCTGCTGCATGGGGCGCTCCTGCCGGAAGCCCGGCGTTTTGCTGCCGGCCCTGGTCATGGCCTCGGTGCAGTCACGCTGCAGGGTGCGGCCATTGCCCAGCCCCTCGAACTGCGCCACAAGGTCAAACACCGGCACGCTGCGGCTGCCTGCAGCCACCAGCGCGCGGCAGAGCATCTGCTTGAAGGTGGACATCAGGCTGGACTGGCGCACCAGAATGACCCCGGCCAGCCCCTCCAGCGGCTGCTGGACTCCCGGCGCGTTGACGCAGAGCAGGACCTTGGGGCCGGGGGCTGTATCGGAGAGGAAGGTCTCCACGGCAGCAGAATCCGCAAAGCAGGCGTGATCTGCAGCGTAAAAGCGGACGGCAGGGTCCACAGTGCGCAGCAGCTGTTCCAGCTCCGCGCCCAGCTTTTCCTGATAGGCGGCGGATTCAAACAGGACCAGATAATGGCCGCTGGTATCGCTGAGCAGGCGGGGCAGCAGAACGGTCAGGTTCTCCACCTGACGCAGAGACCAGCTCAGTTCTTCATATTGAACGCGCAGGGAGGTGTCGCCCTTGGGCATGCACAGGTTTTTGATCCGGGCGCGCAGGGTGGCCAGCTCCTCCTCCTGAGGCCAGAGCAGGGCTGCATAAGCTGAGGGCACCGGCATGGTCCCGGCGGCCATGGCCTCGGCCACAGTCATGTGGGAAACGATGCAGTCGGCAAACAGCTCCTGCGCGGCGGCGCAGACGGGGGCACCGTTGGGCACACCCAGCCCCAGCACCTTTGCCTGGGGGCACATCCGCAGCAGCTTCTGTACCGACTGTGCCCAACACACGGCGCTCAGCTCATGGTAGCAGTCCAGCACGATGCAGCCGGGTTTCTGCTCCCCCAGCCGCACCCACTGCTCCGGGGTGGCGGCGGCCAGCTTTTCGCAATCACAGAAGCGGACATTGCCGGGCAGGGTGCCGCCGTTGTAGCGTGTCAGCTCTGCCTGCCGCAGGGCCAGACGCTGTGCACCGGCCACCAGCCAGAAAAAGGTGGTCTGGGGGTGAGCCTCCACCACCTTCCAGGCAATACAGCTTTTGCCGGTGCCGGTGGGATGGAACACGGCGGCCCGGTTCAGGGTCTCCAGAGACTGTACAGCTTTCTGAAAAGCGGCTTCGTTGACGGGATTCAGGGTCATCGACATGGTGGTAGTGTCCTCTCCGAGTTGCATGTTTGACATCGTTGGATACAACGAAAATATTTCATAGGATTAGTTTATCGCAAAAAACATTTTTCTGTCAAGCCCTTTGAAGAGAATTTAGGGCAAAACTTGGGAAAAGGATAAAAATAGTGTGGAATCTGTGGCAGAAACTGCGAACTTTGTGCGCAGCAACGGGGATACTGAAAGTGGAAATGCGTCCCGGAGCGGAGAGAAAGTATGACCTATGGCAGGAAGAAGGCTTCTTTTGCCCCGGCAGAGCTGCCCGGGCCGCACCGGGGAGATCCGGGCAGGAGGGCTGCTGCGGGGCATCCAAGAAGCATTTCATCTTTGCGGCCGAAAAAATGAAAAATTCCCTCTTGACTTTATGAAAATAAAGCGTATAATGCAATCAACAAACCGATGAGGCGGAAGAGAACCTGCAAGCGCACTTACAGTGAGCCCGAATGGTGAAAACGGGCAGAGAGCGGGGCAGAGTTCGTGGGCCGCCGAGGGCCGGGCGAACAGGGCAGTGCCTTTAGTAGCTTGGGACGGAAGCCTCCGTTACAGGGCAGGGGAGTGTTGGCTCTCCGTTGAGGGGCTCCTGCAGTTTTCCATGGTGGGAAGACGAGCGGAGCAAGCAAGGTGGCACCGCAGATTCGAATTTCTCGACTCTGTCCTTGTGGTTGAACACACAGGGACGGGGCCGTTTTTGTTTTACCCGTTCCGCAGGTGGAGCGGGTTTTATTTTTTGGGCCGCCCGCTCCGGGAAAGGAGCAACCGCTATGAAAACCATGAACATGATCTCCCGCCGCAGCTTCCTGAAGGCTACCGCCGCAGCCGCTGTCGTATCCGCACTGGGCCTGACCGGCTGCGGCTCCTCCGGCTCTTCTGCCGCAGCATCCAGCACCGCTTCCAGCGCTGCCGGTTCCGCTGCCGCCGCTTCTGAAGCAGGCCAGACCTTTAAGGTGGGCATCGTCAACTATGTGGATCATGCATCCCTGAACCAGATCGCGGCCTCTGTTGAGAGCCGTCTGGATGAGGTGGGCGCGGAGAAGGGCGTGACCTTCGACTATGCCGATTACTACGCCAACGCCCAGGCTGACCAGTCCAACCTGAACCAGATCGGTGCAGACCTGGTGGCCGACCAGGTAGATGTCATCGTGGCCGTGGCCACCCCCACTGCCGCCACCATGCTGGCCGCTGTGGAAGATACCGACATCCCTGTGGTCTACTCTGCCGTCACCGACCCTGTTTCCGCCGGGTTCGATGGGGAGGAGGGCATCACCGGCACCTCCGATGCCCTGAACACCGAGGCCATTATGAACCTCATCACTGCCATCAACCCCGACATCGACACCATCGGCCTGCTGTACGACCTGAGCGAGGATTCCTCCACCCAGGCCATCGCCGATGCCAAGGCGTTCTGCGACAGCAAGGGCATCAAGTACATTGAAAAGAACGGTACCACCACGGCTGAGGTGCAGATGGCTGCCGAGGCCCTTGTGGCTGCCGGTGTCAAGGCAGTGTTCACCCCCACCGACAACACCGTGATGACCGCCGAGCTGTCCATCTATGAGACCTTCCTGGAGGCAGGGATCCAGCACTTCACCGGTGCGGACAGCTTTGCACTGAACGGTGCTTTTGTGGGCTACGGCGTGGATTACGTTCAGCTGGGCGAGGCCACCGCCGATATGGTGGTGGAGTTGCTCTGCGGCGGCAAGACCCCCGTAGACCTGCCCTACCAGACCTTCGACAACGGCATCGTCACCATCAACACTGAGAGCTGTGAGGCACTGGGCCTTGACCTCGACACCGTCAAGGAAGCCTTCAAGCCCTATTGCACCGAAATTGTGGTAGTGACCACGCAGGAGAATTTCTAAAAAGGAGTACATCAACCATGCTGGCGAGTATCTTTTCGCTCAACGTGATCCAGACGGCGCTGGAGCTGGGCTGCATTTACGGTCTGGTGGCGCTGGCGCTGTTTCTGAGCTATTCGATCCTGAACATTGCAGACCTGTCCACCGATGGCTGCTTCACCCTTGGCTGTGCCGTGGCCTGCCAGGTGGCGCTGACAGGCCACCCCATCCTGGCCCTGTTCGCGGCCATGGCGGCGGGTGTGTGTTCGGGCTTTGTCACCGCCTTTTTGCAGACACGTCTGGGCGTTGAGAGCATCATGGCAGGCATCATCGTGAACACCGGCCTGTACACCATCAATCTGGCAGTCATGGGCTTTTCGTCCACGATGTCCCTGGTCAAGACCGATACGGTATTCTCGCTGGCAAAATCCGCACTGGCCTTTACGGGCGGCTGGTATAAGCTGGTCATCGCGGCGGCGGTCATTGTGATCGCCTGTGCCGCTATGGTGGGTTTCCTGGGCACCCGGCTGGGCCTTTCCATCCGCGCCACCGGCGACAACGCCGCCATGGTGCGGGCCTCCAGCATCAACCCGGCCCTCACCATCACAGTGGGCCTGTGCATCTCGGGCGCGCTGACCGCCCTTTCCGGCGGCCTGCTGGCCCAGTACCAGAAGAGCAGCGACATCAACGTGGGCACCGGCATGGTGACCATCGCGCTGGCTTCCCTTATCATCGGCGAAACGCTGGTGGGCAAGCGCACCATGGTGCGCCGGGTGCTGGGTGTGGTGTTTGGCAGCTGCCTGTACCGCTTTATCGTGGCCGTGGCCCTGCGCTTCAATGTGCCCGCCGCCGCCATGAAACTGGTGAGCGCCCTCATCGTGGCTGTGGCCATCTCGATGCCCGCCATCCGGGCAAAGTTTGCCTTTGAGCAGCGCAAGCACAATGCCCGGAAGGAGGTGCACTGAGATGGAAATGCTGGAGCTGAACAACCTGCACAAGACCTTTAACCCCGGCACCGTCAACGAAAAAGTGGCCCTGAACGGTGTGAGCCTGCACATGGAGGCAGGCGACTTTGCCACCATCGTGGGCTCCAACGGCGCGGGCAAATCCACCATGTTCAATGCCATCACCGGCGGTTTCATTGCCGACGAAGGCAGCATCGTGCTGGGCGGGCAGGACATTACTTTTGCGCCCGAGTATGAGCGCAGCAAGGTCATCGGCCACCTGTTCCAGGACCCCCTCAAGGGCACGGCCCCCAATATGACCATTGAGGAAAACCTTGCGCTGGCCTATCTCCGGGCAGGAACCGCCCCCCACGCTATCTTCTCCCGCATCTCCCGCAAGGATAAGGAGCTGTTCCGGGAAAAACTTGCCCTGCTGAATATGGGGCTTGAGGACCGGATGAAGCAGCCGGTGGGTCTGCTCTCGGGCGGCCAGCGGCAGGCGCTGACCCTGCTCATGGCCACCCTCGTTACCCCCAAGCTCCTGCTGCTGGACGAGCACACCGCAGCCCTCGACCCTGCCACGGCGGAGAAAGTGCTGGAGCTGACCAAGAGCATCGTGGCAGAGAAAAAGATCACCTGCTTGATGGTCACCCACAACATGCATCAGGCCCTCGAACTGGGCAACCGCACCCTGATGATGGACGGCGGCCGCATCGTGTTCGATGTCAAGGGCGAGGAGCGCAGTAAGATGACCGTGGACGACTTGCTGGAAAAATTCCGCGAGAATGCCGGCAAGGCCCTGGACAATGACCGCATCCTGCTGAGCAAGGTGGAAGCGGGCAACTGAAAAGAAACTCAAAATGCCCTGTCTGGACCCGAAACCGTGTCAGACAGGGTGTTTTTGATACAACAAGGAGAAAACAAGATGAAAATTACGATCCGTACCCCGCAAATGCAGGATTATGACCGATTTTCTGCTATTATGGATCAGGTGCAGCAGATGCATGTCGAGTGGCGGCCGGATGTCTACAAAACGGCTAGTCCGTTGATCACAAAAGGGTTGTTTGCTGAGCTCCTGAAAGGGGACAGCTGGTATATTGCCGAGACGGACGGCATCGTTGTTGGTGTTCTGGAAGTGTTCAAGCGCCATGTGGAAGGCCCGGCGCAGGTAACAAAGGATGTTTTGTTCGTCAGTACCATGGCGGTGGATGAGGCGTATCGCGGGAAGGGCATCGGGCACCAGTTCTTTGATAAGGTGAAGCAGCTCAAGGCGGAAAAGGGATGCGACACCATTGAACTGCAGGTGAACGCTAAAAATAAAATGGCGTATGAGATGTACCGGAACTATGGCTTTACGGAAAAGTCCATCAATATGGAGCTGAAATAAGCAACAAAAAGAGCAGAGCGTTCCAGCCAGCTGGCCAGACGCTCTGCTCTTTTTCATGCAGTATTCTGAATACTCAGAACTTACTTCACATACTCAACGGTGTATTCGAAACCATACTCTTCCTGCAGTTTCTTGACGGCAGGCTCGCAGTCCTCGATGAAGCTGGGTGCGTAGACGGAAGCACCGTTGTGGTCCTTCTTGTAGTCCTCCACGATCTGCTGCAGCTTTGCCCAGCCCTCGTTGGCCTTGGCGTTGTCAACAGTGTCGGGGAAGTTGATGATGAATTCACGGTGCTGCGGAATACGAGCTTTCATAAGTGATATCTCCTTGATTGACTATTTGTAGTTTA
>OGXD01001996.1_pt1 | contig 13824 bp, 16 predicted proteins | sample 1576211 | NCBI WGS metagenome assembly OGXD01 (sample SAMEA3541470, study PRJEB24748) | human gut metagenome | biome: human gut; feature: human-associated habitat; material: faeces | place: China | collected 2012
TTCATTTTCTGCTACATTGTCTCTTGTTTTTTCATCCATTGTGCTTCTCCTTTTCACAATTTTTTATTTATCTAAAGTCATTGTACCATATTCTCATATAAGGTGCAAAAAGGAGTTCGTTATTGTCAATCCATATTTTCCATAAAATAATAATTTATCGGGTTAGCATATCAATTTCGTCTTATACAGTATAAACAAAAACCTCAACAATTAATTTTTTATCAATGACAATATTTCAAGAGCCAATTAAATCAATGACTTTAGCCCGACTTTTCGTGTAAACCACCCAATCAGTCTCTGTGCAAATTTTAAATTAACTCTTACAGTAAGAATTCGTATGATTATGCATAATACGCCAGCGCACCACAGATTGTTTACTGTAGTAAAACATTTATATAAAATGAAAAGCCCTCTGTTGAAAAATCTTTATGTGAGTTTAACATACTGGGGCATTTCTTTTCTAATGTATCTTTTTTATTTTTTAGCCACATTCCAAACCCTATTTTTTCTTCCATGTCATGAAATATAAAAATAAGTGGGAAAAACCATATGTATTCTTTTAACATTTTTCTTCTCCATTGCACAGCATTGTATATGTTGCTAAAAACATCGCAAAACATTCCTGCATAAATGACACTTTCTTCCGCTTCCATTTGCACTAGCAACAAAGATACATTTAATAAATGCGTTACATAATCATCACCCGAGTATCTTTTTCTGTCTCCATATATACTCTGACAGAAATTGTAGACCTTATTTAATTTTTGATTATCATATCCATGCTCTATCATTTTTTCGCACAATACTTTGAATAGTTCTTCTTTTGATAAATGTTCATCCATTATTTTATAAAAGTTGCAATTGCTCATATCTCTATCTCCAAAATGTATTATTTCTAATTTCATTGCATACAAGAGTGAAGGTGAAAAACCATAATAACTTTTGAAAGCTTTAATAAATCCGCTGTGCGATTCCCAGCCATATTCAATTGCCACATCGAGAATTTTGTTTCCATTTAAGATTTCTCTGGTTGCATATATCGATTTTCTTTCCCTGACATATTCCATAACAGAAACTTTCATTTCTTGTTTAAATAGTCTTGAAAAATAAAACTTTGTATAACCTGCATTACCAGCGATTTCATCAATGGTTATTTTATTCTTTATGTTGTTTTCGATATAGTTAAGACTCTCTGTTGTTACTGTTTTTCTATCCATATATCTTGCCTCTTGTGATTAAATGATATATTAAAAATATCATCTTGAATGGATATTTGCTTTTCCAATGTTGCTCTAAATATAAAAATTATGCATTCCAAGTAAATTTAATGTGGTGGATTTTACTCCACCACACCACATCTACTTATTTCTGTGCAACGATTAAATATCTATGAATAGTTCCCTGCACTTTTCCATACTTGTCTATTATGTCTTGCATTTTTAGCAAATTTTCATAACACTTGCTCACTGAAAAATTTGGAAACTCCCACTCAATAATATGTGCAAACCATACAAATGCACCTATATCATAAAATGTTATAGGTCTGTATGTTTCTTCGGCTCTGATTATTTTAAAACCAGCCTCTTCAAACTTTTTCCTTTGAACCGTTAGGTTCATATTGGGAAATGGTTTGGGTATACCTGGTAAAACCATCTGAACTAAGTCACGTTCATTATTTTCTCCAACCTGCTCTGTTATAAAAATACCATCTTTTTTCAATAACCTATATATTTCATCCTGTTCAAATTCTCCATGTCGATTTATCATCAAATCAAACATTTCATCTTCAAACGGAATATTTTTAGGATTCGAACATTCTTTGAAATTAATACCTAGCGGTAATAATCTTCTTTTGCAAAGTTCTACATTTGGTTTATAGCCTTCCGTCACAGCCGTTTTGTCATATGGATGATTCAGAGATAACAAAAATTCTGCACCACCTGTATCGTAATCCATTATCTGCTTTGAATTATCAAGATAACTTCTTACAATTTCTTCATAACTCCAAGGTAAATCATTTTCTACATCATATCGTCCTTCAATATGCGAAAAATCCCACCCTTGAATCTGTGCAACCTCTTCTTCTCTTTTCCATATATTGTATAATTCCTTTTTATTCATATTTACTGCTTTCCTTTCAAATAAATTCATAAAGGGTGCAGTCCAACAACATAAGCTTTTGCCTCTAATTAACCTCAATACAATCTGTTGTCAGTTTTAGAACTGCACCGAGTATTTAATTCGTCTCATCACCTTAGTATGCTTCATTTATCTATCTCCTTAATTTATTTAGCAAATTTTCAGGCCATTCGTCGCCTTCATCTAAGTTATTATCCATAAGCCACTTGTCTTCTACTGAGATAATTTTTTTCTCATTATTTTCATTTACAAGCGTAACTGTCACCTTTGGATTTTCACTTTCAGAATGTTCTTCACATCCATAATCGCCATCAAATATATGCTTAATTTTCCACATTTTATTACTCCGTTCCTTCAATTATTGTACCTGTCCACTTCACTCTAAATCCATATCATAATTACATCTACAAGATAATCCTGCTGCACCTGACTTAGTTCCTTGCCCGGCTGCATTTTATGCCACTTTCGGATGCACTCCCTGCAGCATGTTGCTGTTGCGTGCTGGGCAATAAATACTGGATGTCCACGCATTGGTGTCTGTTTGCCATCATTTGCTATATATGCCGGAGCTTCCCTCTTTGCAATAAAGTCCGCAGCGTGTTGTCTGATGGTATCAAGTCCCTTCTCATTTATGTAATCAATATCTTTCTGTTTCAAGTGAAAACTGCTTCGGAACTTGGAATTATCCAACCGCTCAAATAACTGCCTGTACCATTCATCCTTAGTCATTAAAACTTCACTACTTCTTTTAAAAAAATTCCTCTTGCAATAAATCATCGACATCAATATCCGTATCTGTTGAAACAATCAAATTATCTATATACTCGTCAAACGAATCTGTAACTAAAATATCCCATAATCCATATGCCTTAAGTTTCTCAGCAATTTTACTTACCGGGATTCTTGTAGCAAATGTTTCGTTCAATTGTGCTGTCAATGATTGAACCGTCATTTTCCCACATTTATCTACAATCCATTTACATATTGAACCCAAATTGAGTTTACAATCTTTATCAGCTCTTGTACACGAACTGTAAGTAGAATCATCAAACTCAACCATTGGTTGGGAGAGGTATAGTGTTTGATTAATTCATGCAAGTGCGTACTTTTGTACTAACCAGAAGTTCATAAATTTTCAGGTTTTTTATCAAAACAATTTTTCCGCATCAATATATCTTAATCAACATTTAATGCCTCTATTGCCTTAGCAAGCCCATTCGGATTATCGATATTAACCTCATGTCCTGAATTTTCAATCGTGCTGAATTTTGCTCTTGATAATTTTTCAGCAATCTTTATAGCCGCTTTTTTATTTACATTATCCTTTTCGCCACAAAGAACAAGTACAGGACAAGAAACATTTTCAAGACCGTTTGTAAAATCCATATCAGCCATAGAATTGGTAAGGGTAATAAAGTCCTTTTTTGTTAGTCCAATATCTTCGAACTGACTTTTTGGCATAAATTTAAATAATACATTCTGCACTTTGAGCAGAAATTTCGGCATATTATACTGCGGCGCAATAAGTATAAGCGACTTTACTCGCTGCGGAAAGTCGATAGCATAATTCAATGCCAGAACTGCACCAAGAGAAAGACCGCACAAGTTTAATGGCTCGGCAAAATTATTGCAGTAATTGCAAAAAGCGGTATACATATTACTGTAATAACAGTTTCCTTCGGTAAAAAAATTACTTAATTCTGGACAGACTGTTTCAGTATTGTCAGGTAAAAATGATATTGTTTTATCCCAGCTTGAAGCGTTTTGACCCATTCCGTGTAAAAGTATGTATTTCATTTGTCACCTCTTCTATATGGTATATTATTTCAAATTTCTTTTCCTATTTTACCATGCATATCTTTGATATTCCACTTATATTTGGGGGATGATTTTTTTAAGGCGGACTACCAATTATTAGCAATCCGCCTATAGAATTACCACAATTCCAAACTGTCCTCTGCATCAATCCACATCTGCATAGTCCCATCAAGATAAAGTCTTGCATATTCAAGCGGATTATCTATCGCCAAAGCATTCAGGGCACACTCTGAATTAGGTGTTGTCTTTAATCCTTCCTCTGCCTTTGCACAACCAATCCTCTTTTCTGTAAAATTCAAAAAGCATTTCAAGCAGTTCAAGCAGTTCACACAGTCCGTTCATATTATGCTATAATGTGTTATGTGATTTTGCTTCCCTTATTTTTTCCCTTACGAGGATTCGTAAAGCCTTGTGAAACGATATAACACAAGGGAATACATAAGGGAAAGCTAACTGACAGAAAAGTTAGTGTTTATAAGGGCTAGCGGGGAATTTATTAATAAAATATAACAGCTAATAAAACCCTTAAATTATGTGCTTGCACAATCGGGATTTGCCGATTTGGTAAATTCAAAGTTGTATCGTGGAGGAAAATATGTATCATGCAAAGAATTGTTATGTGAAGATTGATAACACAGAGATGGAATATGTTGCATTTGGAAATGGAACACAGCCGTTTATCATAATACCAGGATTGGGAGATGCACTTAAAACAGTAAGAGGAACTGCAGTTCCATTTTCGTATATGTATCGTACTTACGCTAAATATTTTAAAGTTTATTTGTTCAGTAGAAAGAATATGATTCCAAAGGATTATACAATAGCGGACATGGCAGATGACCAGGCAAAAGTCTTGAAAACACTGGGAATTTCAGATGCATGTGTCATGGGTGTATCACAGGGTGGAATGATATCTATGCATCTTGCAGCAAAATATCCAGAGCTTGTAACCAAGTTGGTTCTTGCTAATACGGCACCATATGCAAATGATGTCATTAAAACGGTTGTTGGTACATGGATTGATATGGCCAAGCAAGGTGATTTTAAAGATATATTTATTGATACTGCTGAGAAAACATACTCTGAACAGAAATTAAAAACATACCGACGATTTTATGGAATATTATCAAAAATGAGTGAACCAAAGAGTTTAGAAAGGTTTATTATACAGGGAAATGCTTGTATGACACATGATGCACGGCCCTGGCTTGGAAAGATTCAAGTACCAACCCTTATTGTTGGCGGAGAACGGGATTATATTGTCGGAAATAAGGCAGCATATGAGATTGCTGAGAATATTTCTGATTGCAAGCTTAAAATCTATGAAAAATATGGTCATGGTGCTTTTGAAGAAGCAAAAGATTTTAATGATTTAGTTTTGAATTTTCTTGTCTGAAAAAGTGAACATAACGACAATTTATATTCTTTTTTGACTGGAATACACACGCGCCCATTCCTGAAAGTGCAGTAATTATCTCCCATACATTCTTTGTAGGAATGCATGACCTGCTCTGCCTTTTGCTTCATCTGTTCTTCACATTTGAGGATGTCACTTCGTATCTGCCTTAATTCTTTGGAAGCATAGTCATCCACCATCTCATTTCTGATCGTATTGCTGATCTCTCCCCGCGATTAGAGCTCCCTTTTATTACCAGTACATTATTTTCGTGCTTGTCTGGCTTTTCCTCAATTGTGCCTGCAAATAAATGCAGATTGTGAAAACGTTCTTCATTAAATTCAACTGACAGATTCGCCGGATGATCCAGTATGAAGCTGACACGTTTAGGCTCTATCTATATGGAATTCAACAATCCCCTGATTCCTTCTCTAGCGTAAATTTCTTTATAATATGCCACTTCATCCTTGATCAGTTCATCAATCACCTGCATGCCCAGAAGCTCTACCGGTGCTTTATCATCTGTCAGAATATAATCACCGCTCACATACTCTGTGCTGTTTGCCGCCACAACATTCATCATGTTCTGAAACTCTGCATTTTCCATTTTACCGGCATGCTCTGTAAGCGCATTGATGATATTGGCATTATCTGAGGCAAACAACTCTCTGTTCGTAGAGCCAGCCACATCCACTGTATACACGGTATTGAATACACTACCGATTGTGTCTGAAAGATACTGATTGATGTTACCTTCTTTGCTGCCGCGCATGTTCATATTAACGACCATGACGCCACCATCATTGAGGTGCTGCTTCACAAGTGTGAAGAACTCTGTAGATGACATCTGAAAAGGAATCGTGATATCCTGATATGCATCAACCATGATCACATCATACTTCTGGTCGGAAGAATTGAGAAAAGCCCTGCCATCATAGGTTGTGACCTGAATATCCTCCGGCAGTGAAAAATACTGTCTGGAAAGCTGTGTGATCTTCTCATCAATTTCCACACCCTCAACATTCATATCACCAAGATATTTTCTGCACTGTGTTGCATAAGTTCCTGTACCCATTCCAAGAATCAGCACATCCATATCGGAGATATCTTTATCCTCTACCATCAGCGGTGCTGCCATGGCGTAGTCGTAATACATTCCCGTCAATCTGTCCTGCTTCATATAGACAGACTGCACGCCGAATAATACATTCGTGGATAATATGACTTCTTTGTCATCCTCTGATACCTGTAAATAATTGTAGACAGATTCACCTTCATAAGTCAGATCCTTTTCCCAAAATGCAAAAGAATCTGAATATCCGAGTCCACAGCAAATTGCAAAGATTACTGCTGATACTACGATTTTCTTTGTACCTGTATGCACACTGATAAAATATACTGCTGAAAGTACAAGCAGAATTCCTGCAAAAATCAGGAAAGTTATAGAAGTTCCCACTGCCGGTATTGTCACAAAGGTAGGAACAAATGTACCAATAATGCTGCCAATGGTGTTAAATGCACCCAACGTACCTACTGTTTTACCATTGTCATCCAGATTATCTACTGAGAATTTTACCAGAGACGGTGTGACCGTTCCCAGTAAGAACAGCGGGAATACGAAGATTACCATGCATGCGCAAAAGGCAGCAATGATCAGGAAATTGTTGCTTACTGTAAAAACGAGCAATGCCGATATTCCAAGGATAATGTACTTACCCACAACAGGAATCAATGCGATCCAGATCGCAGCAATTATGATTCTTCCATATAACTTGTCCGGGTCCTGGAACTTATCTGCGGTCTTACCACCATATATATTACCTAACGCCATCGCGATCATAATAGTTCCTATAATAATAGTCCATACGATCTGTGATGAACTGAAATACGGAGCCAACAGCCTGCTCGCTCCCAGCTCTACCGCCATGACAGACATTCCCGCAAAGAATTCTGTCAGATATAAAAACAGATTATTTTTCATAACACCTCTATTTTCTCTTGCCATACTTTTTCTCCTCATTTATGAATTAAGAATTATTTTTATAATAACATTGAAGTAAGGTTTAGTGTCAATACGTTATTGTGCTTTTTTACGATATTCCGTTGGAGTCAATTTATAATATTTTTTAAAAGCCTTGCAAAAGTAATCCACATTGTCAAATCCGGTGTCTTTTGAAATAACTGTTACTTTCTTCTCTGTCGATGCAAGAAGCTTGGCTGCCTCCTGAAGACGGTAGTTGATCAGATATGTCACCGGAGATATCCCTAAATATCTTTGAAAAAGGTTAAGTGCAGTACTCTTACTTACTTTTGCCTGATCTGCAATATCACTTAATGAAATATTATATGCAAACTTCTGATGGATGTATTGCATCATCAACTGCAGCCTTGCCTGTGAGGAAGCAGAATAATTTTCTTTTTTCCCCATATGCTCAACATCCGTATTCTGATATAATATATGCCATATTTTCTGTATCAGATATGAACTGACAAGTTCAACATCCGATGCCTTTTCCTGCGCTGCCATCATTTCACGCATAAGTGACAGAGCTTGCGCCTGCCATGGAATATCCGATGAAAAAATCTGGTAATCCATTGGTGATGCCATAATCGGCAATACATATTTCTGATAGATCAGGCTATCCTGTGCTGCAATAAAATAAGGCATCAGGACAAAATTCGGAACAATTGCCTTTCCCTGTGAGAAATAACGATGCAGTATTTTAGAATTAATGAACACTCCCTGACCTTCTGACAGGGCAAACTGTTTGTCGCTAATTCCAAAATAAACTGTTCCAGTCTCTACATATACAAACTCAAACTCTGTATGCCAATGCCACTCTATACAATGGAAATCAAATAATTCCAGATTATCATAGTAAAAATGAAAAGGATACTCCTTGCTTCCATGTTGTATAGTTTCCATCATATTCTCATCAGTCAGAATTTTATTATAAGTTGTATTATAATTCATGAAAATCCTCCATATGGATAGTTTTGGGATATTATACAATAAATATCGTATATTCTCCAGTGAATGCAGTCATAAAATGCGATATTATATGAAAAAAATCAAAATCAGGAGAATACAGACATGAAAAACAACTACAAGAAAACTCTAATAGCCTGTTATCTTGGATTTATTACACAGGCTATCTCAGCAAATTTTGCCCCTTTATTATTTTTAACATTTCACAGAACCTATCAGATATCGCTTGGTAAAATTGCTTTTATTTCCACAGCATTCTTTTTTACACAGCTTCTTGTGGATTTGTTCTGTGCGAAATATGTTGATAAGATTGGTTATCGAAGAAGTGTAGTAGCATCTGAGATTTTGTCTGCAGTCGGTATGATTGGTCTTGCTTTTTTACCTGATTTGCTGAATCACGCCTACGTGGGAATCCTGATCAGTGTCATTATATATGCTATGGGCAGCGGATTAATCGAAGTTCTGGTAAGCCCTATCGTAGAGGCATGTCCTTTTGACAATAAAGAAAGTGTCATGAGCCTGCTCCATTCTTTTTACTGTTGGGGAGCCGTTGCAGTCATTCTGTTTTCAACTGCTTTCTTTACAATATTTGGAATAAACAACTGGCGGATTCTTGCATGCATCTGGGCATTAATTCCTATATGCAATGTATTCAATTTTCTTACCTGCCCGATAGAATCCCTGACAGAGGATGGACAAGGTCTCAGCATCCGTCAATTATGCAATATACCTATCTTCTGGGTTGCTCTCGTGCTGATGGTATGCGCGGGTGCAAGCGAGATTTCTATGGCGCAATGGGCATCTGCCTATACAGAATCCGCATTAGGTCTGTCTAAAAGCATCGGAGATATTGCTGGTCCTTCTCTCTTTGCAGTTACAATGGGCATAAGCCGTTCCTTCTATGGCAAATATGGTGAAAAAATTGACCTTATGAAATTCATGACCGCCTCCGGTATCCTGTGCCTGATCTGCTATTTGCTGGCTGCCCTTGGTCCCTACCCAATCCTCGGTCTGATTGGCTGTATCATGTGTGGCTTTTCCGTTGGTATCATGTGGCCAGGTACTATCAGCATTGCTTCCGGCAAGCTTCCCATGGGCGGCACTGCCATGTTTGCACTGCTTGCCATGGCAGGAGACATGGGAGGTTCTATCGGTCCCTGTGTCGTTGGATTCGTGACTCAAAATGCAGGCGATAATCTAAAAGCCGGCATGCTCGCAGGCTGCATCTTCCCAGTGATCTTAGTTTTATCTGTATGTCTGCTAAAATATAAAAAATCAAAATAATATGGAGGGAAAAAAATGGATTTTCATTGGTTAAACAAAAGTGAACTAAAAACAGACGGTAATATAAAATCAAAAACATTATGGAGAAACTATTATGGATGGGAAATGGAATGAATTGTATTGCTCAGCCAAAAAGGTCTTAAATCCACGGGAGGTATCAAAAATCATTGAAGCAGGTGGTGTTGCCGCTGCTATCGAGTCCGCATCAGGCAAAATTTATGTTGGAGTCTGCATAGATACCGCCTGTACTTTAGGAGTGTGTGCTGAACGTAATGCTATTTTCAACATGATGATGGACCAGGAACGGGGTTTTCGATCGGTGACGAAGACTTTGAAATTGCAGAACAAGTGATTCCAAAGGATACGGAAAAGATATTTATTAAAAATATCAATAGTTGTTTTGGAAATAAGGATTTTGCTGATTATGTTAAAGATGATAATACATTAATGATAGTCGGACTACAGACAAACTTCTGTATAGACGCAACTGTGAAATCTGCTTTTGAAAGAGGTTATATTGTTCCACAAGGGGCAAATTCAACGTTTGACAACGATTATATGACTGGAGAAATGACCTGTAAATATTACAATGATATGATGTGGCCAAATAGATTTGCTGCATGTGTATCTGTTGATGAAGCAATTAAATTGATGGAAAGTTAAATTGGCATTTGATAGATTCAAACTTTGCCTTGGAGAAGCACTCATGAATATAGTATTAAACAGGTGTATTAAAGTAATTATCATTATCATAGTGATTTTAATGTTGTTTTTGGCTATCTCATTTATTCGGCATAAGATCTGCTTATCAAATGAGAAAGACTTATTGACTCCTTTAAGAGAATTGGTAGAAGTTGATGGTCACAATATGAGCATATATGTTGAAGGTGAAGGTAATCACACGCTTGTATTTTTATCAGGTAGTGGAACATGCTCACCAATTTTGGATTTTAAGTCGTTATATTCTTTATTGAGTGATGATTACAGAATTGTCATGGTAGAAAAATTTGGATATGGGTTCAGTGATATTGTAGATAGTGACAGAGATATAGATACAGTTTTAAGACAAACCAGAACAGCACTTGATAAAGCCGGAATAAATGGTCCGTATGTCCTTTGTCCACATTCAATGTCGGGAATAGAAGCTTTATATTGGGCACAGCAGTATCCAGATGAAGTAGAAGCTATTATCGGGTTAGATATGGCAGTTCCAGAATATTATGAAGAAATGAAAATTAACATTCCTGTGATGAAATTGGGACAATATGCTGCAGCGTTAGGAGTTACAAGATGGATTCCAGGTATCTCGGAGAGTTACGCTATTAAATATGGAACATTAACTGATAATGAAAAAGATATATACAGGGCTGTTTTTTATAACAGAACAGCAACGGTAACGATGATTAATGAAGCAAAAAAAATAAAAGAGAATGCCAGCATTGTAAAAGCATATGGTGTTCCGCAAGTACCAATGCTATTATTTATTTCCAATGGTTCAGGTGGCACAAGCTTTGATGAGAAAACATGGAGAAATATTCCTAAAGAATATATTTCAAAATCAGATAATGCCATATTCATTGAATTGGACTGCCCGCATTATGTACATGATTATATGTATGAAAAGATATGTATCGAAATAAGGAACTTTCTTAATTAAATTACAGTTTAAGGAAGAAGTTCTGGGGACGGCGGTTTAAAAGTATGTTGCAGAGAAGCTTGGATACCTTTTCCAGCACTGTTATTTGCAACACCAAGAATCTGCAGCTTATCCATTCTTTCATTTACATTTTTAGGTGTGTGTGTGTTCTTAATAAAAAGTTTGGATTTGTTATCAGATTTTTTTATAAACAACCATATGATTGAAAAATTATCGATTTGCTTATCATTTAATTCTCGTGCAATTGCCTGTATTTTTTCCAATGAGTTTTCATCTAAAAACATAAAGAGTTTTCTAAGTAGCCCTGCTATCATATCCGAAATCTGAATATATATATTCTCGTGTGATTTCACAAATTTCCAATTATTAAACAATTTCCCCTCTTCGTATAGTTGAATTTCAGATAGTTGTTTTTGTACGCTAGCTTCTTCATCAAAAATATGATTTGATTTACTGAAAATCTCACATCTTTCTAAATAGAACAAGTAGTATTCCTTGATTAACAAATATGGCTCATTGTCTTGAATAAAAACTATCTTATCTAGTTTTCCAGCTGTCTTTAGCATCTGTCGAAACAATTCCAAAAAGAAACCAGGATAATATTCAGCATCTTCATTATATGTTCTAATCAAATAACACAAGTCATTACAGAATGATGATGCATCTTTCACATCAGGGTATGTATGTCTTATAAAAATGTCAATAACCTCATCTTGATGTTCAATGACAAAATCGTACAATGCGCTCTTTATTTCCCAGATGTACATAATACATTGGGGATGTGTTTCCCATAAAGAATCGACAATATCTACAAGTGAATAAAACAAATTATTTAATGCACTATAATGAATATACAAACCACTCGAATACAACCATTTCAAAAAATTCGTTGCTCTTTTACTACCAATAAAATTCAAAAAATCTGTCGAATTAAAATATAGGTGCTTAAACTTAAGTTCTTTCTGACCTTCTTTATAATCAAGTGCTTTATATAGTGATGGTGCATCAATCTCAAATGACTTTCCTTCATGTGCTACACCCGCTAATACAAAATCTCCCTTTATTGCATCAGAATCATTGAATCCTGCGTCTGTAAGATAAAACTTTCTGCAATTACCACTCTCATCATAATAAAAAGTCATTTCTTCTTCAAATGGTTCAATTTCATTTAATTCAAAAACAGTTTTCTTCTGTTCTTCAACATCCAGTATAATCATAATTACACCTCGATTTCTCCACTCATCAGCTTAGGAAGTAAGCCGTCACGAACTTGTGATAATTTATGAACACCTACACTTAATGCATAAATTTTCTCAAAAATTGGCTTGCAATAATCAAAATAATCTTTTCTTAAATTGTTACTTGGATAAAGTACCTCAAGGTTACCAAATTTTGTTTTATTAACATTAGTCATTGTAGCACCATTACTTCCAACTCCTTCAAGCAATGCTTTTAGACGTTTCATTGTAAAGTAGGTATAGTATAAATCTCGTTCATCATGCAAAACAATAGAATTAATCTGCTGATTCGTCTGGCATGGTTCAATGGCAATATTTACAAGACCAACCGTTGCAATACATGAAACCATAATTCCGTTCTTGGGGATAAATTTATTCTTCTGCGTATTAGCCCCTTCCGTAGTTAAGGTAGATTCTGTAACAATTGGATATACGCAGTTGTGCATATCCGGTATTTTTACAAATGGAATGTTACCTCCATAATATTGTTCCTTAGTAGTTGAAGGTGTTTTACCAGTTATTATCTCACCGAACTCAGATATTTTTTGTTTTTTCCATCCTTCTGGCACCCCGTCAATTATCTCTGTATTCTCATATCCCGGAAAGTGTAAATCTACAAACCATTCTCTGTACAGACGTTCCGCTGCTTCTTCCAATAATTTAATTTGCTTTTTGTTATTTTCGATGAGGATATCGTAGGCATTTAATATATTGGTAATTTTTCTTTGACTCTCTATCGGAGGTAAATAAATCTGTATTGAATTGAATGCACCATGTGACAAATCAGGTTGTGCTGCTCCAGTAGCGCGACTAACAGCTTCTTCATAAAATGATTTTTCTTGCAGAGCATAGTAAATGAATTCTTGTAACAAAATATCTTCATCAATGGTAGTAACAGTAAAACAATTATTATGTACTACGCCATATTGTTTCCTAAAAACCAATCCAACCTGACCAGTTCTTGTAAAAATGATGTCACTTTCTTTTGCTATGAATTTTTCAGGAATTGTATTTTTAACAAATATGCTGAAATTACCGTCTTTCATATCACCTATACGCAACAAATGAAGATTCGTCGGTTCATCAGAAATATGGTGGTTGGTCTTTTTATTGATAGCGAATCCTTGACTTAAGGCTACCAATTGTCCTATTTCAATTTTTTCATAGCTCATATTCCCATCTCCTTCATATTCCTCGAGATAGTATCCATCAAGTCATTTGATTCTGCCTGCAATGCTAAAAGTTCTCGATGTATTTCTGTCATTCGCTCTTCAAAATCCACACCATCATCTTCCACAGGTGC
>OGXD01002005.1_pt1 | contig 13772 bp, 11 predicted proteins | sample 1576211 | NCBI WGS metagenome assembly OGXD01 (sample SAMEA3541470, study PRJEB24748) | human gut metagenome | biome: human gut; feature: human-associated habitat; material: faeces | place: China | collected 2012
AGCATCTGCCGTACCTCGCTCGCCGTATCGGCACTTAGAATTATGCGGTATTGCCCTAACTTCTAACTCCTCCCTCCTAACTAAAAATTTTCCTCATAATCAGAAGGAGCCTAAACATGACAGACCTTGAACGTATCGGCCAGCGCCTTGTCACTGGCTTTCCCGGAACCGCCCTCACACCGGAGCTGGTGCAGGTGGTCAAAGAATATAAGATCGGCAACATCATCCTTTTCCGCGAAAACATTGCCAGCGCGGACCAGCTGCGGACCCTGTGCGCTGACCTGCAAACCCTCATCCGCAGCGAAACCGGCCACGACGCTTTTATCATGATTGATCAAGAGGGCGGCGCTGTGACCCGCCTGCCGGAAAGCTGCATCAATGTACCAGGCTCCATGGCGCTGGCCGCCACCGGTGACCCCGAAACCACCTATCTGGCCGGCAAGCTGACCGGCGAAGAGCTGCGCAGTCTGGGCGTCAACTTTAACCTGGCCCCCAGCGTGGATGTCAACTGCAACCCTGCCAACCCCATCATCGGGGTGCGCAGTTATGGCGATACCCCCGCCACCGTGGCCAAGTATGCCGCCGGTATGATCCGCGGCCTGCAGGATGGCGGCGTGCTCTGCCTGGCCAAACATTTCCCCGGCCACGGCGATACTTCGCTGGACAGCCACCTCACCCTGCCCTGTGTAGACAAGCCCCGCGATGAACTGGAACGGATGGAGCTGGCTCCCTTCCGCGCTGCCATTGCCGACGGCGTACCCGCCATCATGACGGCGCACATCCTGTTCCCCGCGCTGGATGACAGCGGTGTGCCCGCCACCATGTCCCGCCGCATCGTCACCGGCCTGCTGCGCGGCGAAATGAGCTTTACCGGCCTTGTCACTAGCGACTGCATGGAGATGCAGGCTGTGCAGAAGTTCTTTGGTTCGGTCAACGGCGTGCTGGCCGCCATGAACGCCGGGGTGGATCTGGTGCTGCTTTCCCACACCACCCTGCTTTCCGGCGAAGCCGCCAAGGCCGCCGCCGAAGCTTTACAGTCCGGCAAACTGGACCGCAAAGAGATGGAAGAAAGTGTGGACCGCATTTTGGCCGCTAAGGCCAAGCTGGCCACCGTGCCCGCCGCCGCGTTTGATGCGGAGCAGGCCGCCGCCCTGAATGACAAGCTGCTGCGCGCCACCATTACCGAAGTGCATGTACCCAAAGCAGGCCGCCCTAACGTGGGCGGGCACCCACTGTGCCTGGGCTGCCAGGTCTACCGCACCGGCCTTGTGGGCAATGTGGTGGATGATGTACAGCAAAGCTTTCCCGTTATGATGGCCAAAGCGCTGGGTGGGGACGGCTTTACCACCCCCATTGATCCCAGCGAGAATGAAATTTACGAGTGGGTGCGCCGCGCCGAAAGCTACACCAGTATCGTGATCGGCACCTATAACGGCCACCTGCATCCACAGCAGCTGGAAATGGTCAAAGCACTGGCCCAGAACAGCGGAAAACCGGTCACTGTAGTGGCGCTGCGCAACCCGTATGACCTCTTCCCCCTGCCGGAAAGTGTCTACACCCTTGCCGCGTATGAATACACCGCCCACAGTACTGCCGCCGTGGCGGATGTTCTGCTGGGCCGCCATGCCGCAACAGGCCGCCTGCCCATTGCCACGCCGGAACAGGAGGCCCAATGATGCCCTACTATGTTGGCATTGACGGCGGCGGAACCAAAACCGCCGTGGAGCTGCGCACCCGCGGTTCCGCAGCCCACAGCCGCGCTGTGTTTGGCCCACTGAACTGCAACAGCGACCGCACCGCTGCCGCCAAAACCCTGACCGATACGCTGGCCTGGCTAGCTGCCCAACCGGAAGGGCTGGCCGGATGCGATGGGCTTTGCATCGGCAGCGCAGGTATCAGCAACCCGGATGCTTACAACTTTATTCAGGATATCATCCGCGCAGGCGGCTACACTGGCCCGCTGCAAATCGTTGGCGACCAGGTCACGGCGCTGGCCGGTGCCTTGGGCCAGCCGGTGGGCACTGTGCTGATTGCAGGCACCGGTTCCATCTGTTACGCCCGCACGGCCGATGGCCGCGAAGCCCGCAGCGGCGGCTGGGGACATCTGATCGACGACGAGGGCAGTGCCTATGCACTCGGACGGGATATTCTGCGCGCCGTGGTGCGCGCTGCCGATGGCCGTGCCCCCGCCACAGCTCTGACGGAGCTGGTCGCCCAGCGCCTGGGTGCGCCAGGCGTGCAGCCGGTTATCCGCTTCACCTATGCCCCCACCACAACCAAAAAGGAAATTGCCGCCCTGGCCCCCCTGCTGGACCCTGCCTTGCAGCAGGGCGATGCCGCGGCGCAGGCCATTATTGCCCATGCCGCTGATGAACTGACCCAGATGGCTGCCGCCGCCATGCAGCCCCTTGGTTTGCAGACCGGCAGTATGGCCCTGCTTGGCAGTGTGCTGCAAAAAAATGAAACCCTGCGTGCCGCTGTTATCACCCGCCTGACTGCCCAGTTCCCCACCCTCACCTTCCCCGAACCCATTGGCGATGCCGCGGATGGGGCAGCGGTTATGGCGGAAAATAGTTAGGAAGTAGGAGTGAGGTGTTAAGAGTTGGTATAATTAGCAATGAGGAATTCGTCATTCGATATGGATATCGTTACCTGTCCCATTGATCTATTCTTTCCTCTCCAACCCAAACCGAGACACCTCCTACCTTCTCCTTCCTAACTCCTAACTTACTTCTTGCTACTAATATCTACACACCCAAATTGGAGGTTTTCCCATGCCTGATATGCTTGTTAAACTGTATGACCTGCCTGATGAAGCCCCGGCCCTGGCGCGGAGCCACGCGTTTGGGGTCGAGATCCGCCGTGCCATGGCGCCGGACCGCCAGCGCGTGCTGGATTGGGTGCGCACCCACTCTGGCGACTGCGCTGCCGGTGAATGCGCTGTCAGTTTTGCCCATACGCCCATTGGCTGCTGGATCGCCACCCGCGGCAGCGAGATCGTGGGTTACGCCTGTTACGATGCCACCGCGCCGGACTTTTTCGGTCCCACCCGTGTGCTGGACAGTGAGCAGGGCCACGGTGTGGGCACTGCCCTGCTGCTGCGCTGTCTGACCGCCATGCGGGAATACGGGTACGGCTATGCCATCATTGGCAGCGTTGGCCCGGTGGAATTCTATCAGAAAACCTGCAATGCCACCGTTATTCCAGATTCCGACCCCGGAATTTATAAAGATTTTTTGCGCGGAATGGAAAAAAGAGCGGAAAAGCATTGATAATTAGCAATGAGTAATTAGAAATTGAATGTAAGGCAGTGTCCGGTGCGAGATTTGCACCGGGCGCTGCCTTTTTATGTTCGAATTCCATTTGTTTGCAGCGTCCCCCGTGTATTTCAACGTTTCTCCCCGGCGCGATGAGGGCATCGCGCCCTACAAATATTTTATCTGTTCCGCACATCCCCCAAAACATCTCCAATTCCTAATTTCTCATTCCTAATTTCCAATTAACCTCCTAACTCCTACCTCCTAACTATTCCTCCGTCCACACCAAACTTTCAAACCAACGAAAAAAGGGGTTGTCCATTTTGCCGCTGCGCTCGCCGAATACACCGCGCAAACCGCGCATTTTGCTGGTTCCGCCGCCGGAGCTGCCGGTTCCTGCTGTGCAGGGCGGCGCGGTGGAAACCCTTGTCACCCACCTGATCCGTGAAAATGAACGGGTGGGCAAGCTGGATCTGCTGTGCGCCAGCATCCCGGACCCGGAAGCCGCCGCCCAGGCACAAGGGCTGCAGCACACCAAAATGCTGTACGTTGCCAAGCCCCGCGGCGTGCGCCGGTATTACCCCATGGTGTTTCTGGAGCGCTGCTTTGGCGTTGCCGCCCCGTATGACCCGTGGTATCAAAAGGTTCAGCTTTCCCTTGCACTGGAGCTGCCCACGCCGGACCTGATTGTGGCGGAGGGCGGCACCCTGACCCAGTGCAGCGCCATCAGCAAAATGTTCGGCAAGCGGCGTTGCCTGGCCCACCTGCACGGCCAGACCAGCTGCAGCCATGAGATGGACGCCATTTACGGCGGTATTCTGGCCCTGAGCGAGTTTATCCGCGATGATTACCTCAAAACCAGCGAGCTGGACCGCAAGCATGCCTACATCCTGCACAACTGCATTGATACCGCCCGCTTTGTGCCCGGCCCGGCGGATGCTGCGCTGCGGGCTTCCCTCGGCTTTGCGCCGGAAGATTTTGTTGTACTGTTCTGCGGCCGCCTGGAGCCGGATAAGGGCATCCACAAGCTGTTGGAAGCGATGGAGAATATCCATGACCCGCGCATCAAGCTGCTGATTGTGGGCAGCCCGTTTTTTGGCCGTACCCAGCAAAGCCCGTTTTTGCGCAAGTTGGAACAGCAGGCCGAGACCCTTGGCGACCAGGTGCGCTTTACTGGCTATGTGCCCAATGATTCGATGCCGGAATATTACCGCCTGGCGGACCTTGTCTGCGTGCCCACCTTGGTGGAGGAAGCCGCCGGGCTTGTGGCGGTGGAAGCCATGGGCTGCGGCCGACCGGTGCTTGCCACCCGCAGCGGCGGTATGCCGGAATATCTGGACGGCAGCCAGGCCGTGCTGGTGGACCGTGACGGCAATGTAGCCGGGCAGCTGAGCTTTGCCATCCGCATGCTGTACGAACACCCGGATCTGCGCGCCCAGATGAGCACCGCCGGTGCAAAGACGGCACAGCGCTATTCTTCTGCACGCTTTTATGATGATTTTGTACGCATTGTGTACGATTTTGGAGGTCACCTATGGAACAGCCCGTCATCTGTGTGATCGTTCCGGTATACAAGGCGGAAGCCACCCTGCCCCGCTGCATCGAAAGTGTGCTGACCCAGCAGCTGCCTGGCGGGCTGCGGCTGATCTTGGTGGACGATCAAAGTCCAGACCGCAGCGGCGAAATTTGTGACGCTTACGCAGCAAAGGATCCCCGTGTGATGGTACTGCACCGCAGGGAACGCGGGGTTTCCGGCGCGCGCAATGCCGGGCTACGGGCCGCCACCGGCGAGTATATTGTATTTTTGGACAGTGACGATGCCCTGCGCCCCGGCGCTTTGGCCGCCGCCCTTGCGGCACAGGCCGCTGCCCCCAACGCTTTTGTGCTCTGGCACTACACCATGCAGCCGGACGATACCACCCCTGTAACCACAGTAGCCCACCCGGCCCAACAGAGCGACCTGGCCCGCCTGCACCTGGACTGCCTGATCGCCATGCCGTGGAACAAGCTTTACCGGCGCACATACGCCCGGCAGCTTGCCTTTGACCAGGCTTATACCCTTGGCGAAGATTTGCAGTTTGTGCTGGATTATCTGGCTCTGCTGGGGCGCTGCCAGCCGGATTTCAGCTACCTTGTGCTGGAAAGCGCCCTGACCTTTTACGATTGCAGCCGCACCGGCACCCTTTCCACCAAGTACCACGCCAATTACTGCGAAATTTGGCCCAAGCATTTTGCCAAGCTGAACGCCGCCTGCACCGCTGCTGCCTGCCCGCCGCAGGATATGCTGCCGCTGCACCGCGCGGAATTGCAGGTTTTGGCGGAGGGTGCCGCGGACATTTTGCGGCGGGACCCCGACGCCATGCCCGCACGCCGCGCCAAAGCCCGCACCGCGCTGCAAAGCCCATGGCTGAAAAGCCTGCTGGATACAATGCGCCATGAGCACTGTTACAGCCCCTATTACCTGCCCTGCCGCTGGAACAGCTTACGTCTGCTATGGATGTTGTCCGAAGCTGCGCGCACGCAGAGCCCCCTGTTCGGCAAGCTGGACTGGGCGGGGTATTATTTGCTGCTGGGCTGCATGAAGCGCGGCTGAACCGCAGCCTGCTTTATCTCTGGTATTACAGTACATTTCCCCCAGGCAGCGCCGCTGGCTTGCCTGGGGTTTTGTTTTTGCATCGTCAGGTTTTTGGGGTTGTAGATTGTATTCACCTGCTTAACATGGTATAATGGGACAGAATTATCTCTTTGTACTATTTTTAACATATTTGGGAGAATTATTTAATAGTCAACCACTGCAGCGGCACTGCTTTTATGTGTTTGGCCGCTAAATCTGTTTTGGAGTGTTTTAGATGATGTTTTTATCGCGTGCAGAGTCCTCTTATCTGCACCAGCACCTAAGCGTTGTGCGCCATGTCACCCTGGACCCGGAGGGCCCCGGTGTGCTGCGCATTCACCTGCTCCCTTACAAAAAAGCACGGCGCAATGTGCCGTTTGTTGCACTTTTGAACGGGCAGGATATTTTGCCGCTCAGCGTTTCCTGGGCCATTCTGCTGGCAGGGCTGATGGACGCCCTGCAGCCTTTTGAGGGCAAGGAGATCACCGAGGACCAGTGGGCCGGCATTGCCGCCCAGGCTGTGGAAACCGCCGCTGCTGTTTACCCGAAAACGGCTCCCGACCAGATCCGCGCGGATTTGAATGCCATGCTGACCTCCTTCCGCGCGCTGACCGCCGGGCAGGAACCGCCCGTGCATGTGCAGCCGATGGACCTGGGCGCTTACGCCCGCTATATGGCAGCCCCCCACCGTATGGACCTGATGGTAAGCTCCATGGAAAAGGACGGTGCCTGGCACTGCAACCAGAAATGCCTGCACTGTTACGCCGCCAACCAGCCCCTTGGCGCGGTGAAAGAGCTGGATACCGACCAATGGCTGGCTGTTATCCAAAAATGCCGCGCGGCGGGCATTCCGCAGCTGACCTTTACCGGCGGCGAACCCACCATGCGCAATGACCTGGTCAGCCTGGTGCATGCCGCACAGTGGTTTGTTACCCGGCTGAACACCAACGGCCGCATGCTGACCAGCGCCCTTTGCCGGGAACTGGCGGACGCCAGCCTGGACAGCGTGCAGGTCACCCTATATTCCGCGGATGAAGCTATCCATAACACGCTGGTGGGTGCCCCCGGCTATGCGGACACCATCAGCGGCATCCGCAATGCGGTGGAGGCGGGGCTGAATGTCAGCATCAACACCCCGCTGTGCAGCCTGAACCAGGATTACACCGCAACGCTGGCGCTGGCCAACTCTCTTGGCGTGCGCTATGCCACCTGCAGCGGGCTAATTCCTACCGGCGGGGCCGAAACCGACCCCAGCAAAGCCACCCGCTTAACGCCGGAAGCACTGACCGCCGTGCTGCGCCCCGCGATGGCCTATGCTGAACAAAACCACATGGAGATCAACTTTACCAGCCCCGGCTGGCTGCCGGACGCGGTACTGTTGGACCTTGGCTTTACCCAGGTGCCCAGCTGCGGGGCCTGCCTTTCCAACATGGCCGTTGCGCCGAACGGCACCGTTCTGCCCTGCCAGAGCTGGCTGCGGGAGGGCGCTGGCCTGGGCAACATCCTGCATGACCCCTGGCACAAGATCTGGAATGCCCCCGCCTGCCGCCGTGTGCGGGAAGAAAGTGCGAAAATGGAACACATCTGCCAGCTTGGCACAACCGTTCCCGCACAGGGAGGTTTGTGATGAAACAATCCGTTTTACGCTTTGCCGCGCAGCTGTGGGCTATGCTGGCCGTTCTGCTGCTGTTTGTTGCCGCCGCCCTGCCCGCCCATGCGGATGACGGCGACATGGATGAGATCACCCACTATACCGTAACAGTGGACACCCGCGCCGATGGCTCCGCCGATATCACCTATGAGCTGGACTGGAACGTGATCGGCGGCAGCCTGGATGAACCGCTGACCTGGGTGCGCATCGGCCTGCCCAACAGCCACAACGACAGCCTGGTCAACCTGACGCCGAATACAGTTCTTAACGTAAGTTCCGTGGATGACGGCGGTTCCTTTGCCAAGGTTGATTTTATAAACGCCTACTTCCCGCCGGATATTGCCGCCACCATCGGCGCACAGAGCAGCGTACACTTTGCGTTCCAGGTACACCAGTCCCATCTGTTTTTGCTGAACGAGGACGGCAACGCCGACTACAGCTTTACCCCCGGCTGGTTCGATGATTTGTGTGTGGATGAGCTGACCATCCGCTGGGTGGCGCTGGACGGTATCCAGGCCGATAACGACAGCCAGGACGGCAACTATCTTGTGTGGAACTTTGGCCCGCTGGACCATGGCGAAAGCGCCACGGTGCATGTCAGCGTTCCCGCCCATACAGCACAAAACTACTCCCCCGATGCTGCCGCAACGGACAGCGAAATGTATTATGACGACAGTGACCAGGTACTGGTTTTCTTCTTCGTGCTCCTTCTGGTCATTATCGTGATTGCTCTGATCACGGTTTCCGTTTCCCGCACAAACGGGATCTGGAACGGTGGTTTTGGCGAGGATGACCCCGACGACTGGTACTGGTATTCCAACGGGCACACCCATATCCATGTTGCCCGTAATCTGCCCCCGCCAGAAGGCTACCATCGCGTTCCCCCACCCGCAAACTTCAAGGCCGGGGGCGGAAAGACCCGCGGCGGTGGTGCCGGGCGGCGCAGCGGCGGTTCGGATCACTCCAACCATTCCAGCTGCGCGTGTGCGTGTGCCTGTGTTTCCAGCTGTGCATGCGCCTGCGCGTGTGCGGGCGGCGGCCGCGCCGGGTGCAGTACCAAAAACTTTTATAAAATTACCGTGAAAAAAGCCGACTGATATAACGGAGGGCAAAGCCATGAGCCTGGAAGATCAATACGATGCCTGGGTGCGAAGTGTGACCGGTACAGGCCGCCACAGCGCTACCAAACAGGACCGCGATGCCGCGCAAAACAGCCTGAACGCCATGCAGGCCCAGCTGGACGCTTTGGCCGAAAGCCAAAAACGCCAGAAATCTGCCGCGGACGCCCTGAACGCCGTGCAGCGCGCCGGCGCCGCCACCGCGGACAGTGTGCGCCGCATGAGCAGCGAGCTGACCCAAAGCCTGCGCCAGGACGGCCTGCTGGGCGGCAAAACCGCACAGCCTGCCCCCGCAGCAGAACCGGTAAAAGCCGGCCCGGAAAACTTTAATGGCCTGGCCGACCGGGTGCGCCAGCAGGTGCTGGGGCAGGATGCCTTTGTGGGGCAGGTGGTCAAGGCGTTCCGCCGCCCCTTTGTGATGGGCACCGCCGATACCGCCCATGCCCGCGGCAGCATGCTGCTGTGCGGCCCCACCGGTACCGGGCGGCACTATGCCCTGACCTGCATTGTGGACGAGATGGCAGGCCGCGGACTTTTGCACAGCGCCCTGATTGAAACGATGGATCTGGCCCTGTACCCCGGCCCCGCACAGGAAAAGCTGTTTTTGCAGGACCTATATGCCGCCTTGCAGTCTGACGCCGAGGTTCTGGCCTTTGACCATTACGAAAGCTGTGCATCCAATTACCTGAACATGCTGGCAACGCTGGCCATTGACGGCACTCTGCCGCTGACCAGCCGCTATGTATTGCAGCGCGGCATTCTGGTGGATGTGGGCACCGCCCTGGCCCCCGGCGCGATCGGCGAATTGCAGGCTGTCGGCAAGTATTTTGTATTTTTCTCCAACCGGGACGAAACCGCCCTGGCGGACAAGTTCGGCGCGCGGTTCGTGGACGCGCTGGAGGGGGACATCTGCCGCACCCAGGCGTTCACCCCCGAAAGCCTGGCCGCCATTGCCGCGCGGGAGCTGAACCACCTGGCCCAGCGGGTCAAGGCGCAGTGCGGCCTTGTGCTTGCCATGGGCAGCGATGTGCGGGACCTGGTTGCCGCGCAGTACGGCAAAACCAGCGGCATGACCGCCATGCGCGATTATGTCGACAGCATCTACCGCGCCTTTGCAGAGTACGTTCTGGATGCGGACGACATTCCTACCGCCGGAACGCCCGCCAAATTGACGGTGGACGGCAGCCGCCTGATGGCCGCCATTGGCAGCGGTGAACCGTTTGACCTGCTGGCCCTGCTGCCCCGCCAGTACCGCGGCGATGTGGATGCCGTGGAAGCGGAGCTAGATGCCATTGTGGGCCTTGACGAAGTAAAGGATTTTGTGCGCGGCATTGCCCAGAACGTGCAGGCCCAGCAAAAGCGCAAGGCCCAGGGCCTGAAAGTTGCCGATGTGAACATGCACATGATTTTTACCGGCAACCCCGGCACCGGCAAAACCACGATTGCCCGCATTCTGGCCAAGTATCTGAAAGCCATCGGCGCACTGCGCGGCGGCCAGCTGGTGGAAGTGACCCGTGCCGACCTGGTGGGCCGCTATGTCGGCCACACGGCCCCGCTGACCAACCAGGTGATCCAGAGCGCTTTGGGCGGCGTGCTGTTCATTGATGAAGCATACAGCCTGTACCGCGGCGGCGAGGACAGCTTTGGGCTGGAAGCCATTGACACCCTGGTAAAGGGTATTGAGGACCACCGCGATGACCTGGTGGTGATCCTGGCCGGGTACAGCAAGGAGATGGCGCTGTTCCTGACGGCGAACTCCGGCCTGGCCAGCCGCTTCCCGAACCAGATTGAATTCCCGGATTACACAGGCGCTGAGCTTTTGGCGATCACCCAGAGCATTGCCAAAAGCAAGGGGTACCGCCTGGACGATGCCTGTGCGATGCCGTTGGTGGCATTCTTCGACCGCCGCCAGTCAGAGAACGCCGCCGAAAATGGCAACGGACGCATGGCCCGTAACACGCTGGAAAAAGCCATCCTGAACCAGTCCAAGCGCCTGGTCGCGGATGCTGATGCCGCGCTGGACCTGCTGCTGCCGGGGGATTTCGAACTGGAGTGATTCCTTACGGGAGTTTTCCGGCCTTTTTGAAAAAGGCCTTGGCGAAAGACTTTAATGGGTATCGCATAAATCACATAAGCTAAGGTTGTATCTGAAAACAAAGAAAATAACGGATATTTCGCAAAATCCCGCTGTGTTTGTAGAAATAGACTAAATTTTCGACTTTTCAGATACACCCTAAGAAATAGGCATGCGGATTCTCGGTAGATACGAGAGTCCGCATGCCTTTGGTTTTGCGGGGGATCGGTTTGGAGTCTGGGATTTTGGTGCAAAAGTTCGCAGTGCGGCAGGGTTCCGCGCCGCGGCCCACCACCATTATTCTTTATTCATTAAAAAGCCCCCCGTCCCACCTCCAATTCCTAATTACTAACTACTAATTTCTAATTGCCGCCGAAAACACCTCCCTCCTCCCTCCTCCCTCCTAACTAAAAAAATCCGCCCCATCCAGAACAGCTCTCACCATTCTAAACGGGGCGGACAAAAGTTTGATTTACAGTACCTTGGACAAAAACGCTTTCAGGCGCGGATTGTCGGGATCCTCAAAGAACTCCTGCGGGGGCTTATCGACCTTGATAACACCCTCATCAATAAAGATCACACGGTTGGCAACCTCGCGGGCAAAACCCATTTCGTGGGTCACCACCACCATGGTCATGCCATCGCGGGCCAGTTCTTTCATCAGTTCCAGAACTTCGCCTACCATTTCGGGGTCCAGCGCGCTGGTGGGCTCGTCAAACAACAGCACTTCAGGGTTCATGGCCAGTGCACGCACAATGGCAATGCGCTGTTTCTGGCCGCCGGAAAGCATGTTGGGGTAAACATCCGCCTTATCGGCCAGGCCAATGCGCTCCAGCAGCTCCATGGCCTGCTTGTCGGCAGCAGCCTGGCTCATACGGCCCAGGCGCACCGGAGCCAGCGTGATGTTCTTTTTCACCGTCAGGTGGGGGAACAGGTTAAAATGCTGGAACACCATGCCCATCTGGGCGCGGGTGGTATCAATGTCGCGTTCGGTGATCTCTTTGCCGTCCAGCATAACCGTGCCGCCGTCCGGTTCTTCCAGGCGGGTCAGGCAGCGCAGAAAAGTGGACTTGCCGCAGCCGGAAGGCCCAACCAGGCAGACAACATCGCCCTTATTGATGGTCAGGTCAATGCCCTTGAGCACATCCAGACCGTTATAGTTCTTTTTTAAGTCCTTAACGACGATCACTCTTCGCCAGCCTCCCTTCCAGTTTGCCAAGCAGCCAGGTAAAGATCATAACCAGAATCAGATACATCAGCGCCACGCCGAACAACGGGAACATCGGCTCGTAAGTACGGTTCATGATGCCCTGTGCAGCGTACAGCAGCTCCTTGCCGCCAATAACGGTGATGAGCGAGGTATCCTTGAGAAGGATGATGAACTCATTGCCCAGGGCAGGCAGCACCGAGCGGATGGCCTGCGGAATCACGATCAGCACCATGGTTGTCATGTAGTTCAGGCCCAGGCTGCGGCCGGCTTCCATCTGGCCGGGGTCAACGGCCATCAGACCGCCGCGGATGATCTCCGAAACATACGCACCGGAGTTAATGCCCAGTGCCAGCGCGCCGACCATGGTAAAGTTGCGGCTGTTGGCAAAGATAACCATGCTCATAATCAGCATCTGCACCATCATGGGGGTGCCGCGGATCACAGTGGCGTATAGCTTGCATACAGCGTTGGCAACGGCAAGAGCCGGGTTGTGGTGGCCGCGGCGCTGCTGGTCATGCGCAACACGCACCAGGGCAACCACGCTGCCCAGCACCACGCCGATCGTCAAAGCAATTGCCGTTACATACAGCGTGGGGATGACCCCTTTGAGGTATTGCTGCCAGCGGTTTGAGGCAATAAATGCCTGGTAGAATTTGACGAACAGATCCTGCCCGAAATCCAGCTTTGTACCAGCTTTCGCCAGCTGGGTCAGCATTTCGTATTGTGCGGCCATCCGCATTCCACACCTTTCCTGTGTTCCGGCACCAGGGCACCGGGCGTTTATTTTACGGTCTTACCAACAAAAGGGAGGCGCCCCTGTGGGCCACCTCCCTGTGGCACTTGTGAAAAAGCTGCTTTATTCAGCAGTGATGTACTTGTCCACGATAGCCTGCAGGGTGCCGTCGGCCTTCAGCTCTTCCAGAGCGGTGTTGATGGCATCCTTCAGTTCGGTGTTGCCCTTACCAACGCCGATTGCGTAGTCTTCTTCCACGTAAGCGGTGTCCAGCAGCTTCAGGCCGGGGTTGGCAGCAACAAATTCCTTAGCGGGAGCGTTATCAATAACAACGCAGTCAACCTGGCCGTTGTTCAGCATCTGCACGGCAGTCAGGCCGTCGTCGTAAGCAACAACGTTCTCATCGCCAAAGTCGTCAGAGCAGTACAGGTAGCCGGTGGTACCGCGCTGGGTGCCGATTTTCTTGCCAGCCAGGTCATCCACGCTGGCAATATCGGAATCTTCCTTGACGATGATGGACTGGATGCCGGTTGCGTAAGAATCGGTGAAGTCCATCACGTTCTGGCGCTCGTCGGTAACGGTAACGCCAGCCATAACCATATCGGACTTGCCCTGCTGTACAGCCAGCAGTGCAGCGTCAAAGTCCATATCATCGATCTGCAGCTCCAGGCCCAGCTTGTCAGCAATGGCCTGTGCGGTCTCAATGTCGATGCCCTCAAATTCGCCGGAATCGGTGGTCATCTCGTACGGGGGGAAGGCTGCGTTGGTGGACATGATCAGCTTGCCCGGCTCAACGGTGGACAGCTCAGCAGTTTCAGTCTCGCTGGCTGCTTCAGAGGAAGCAGCCTCGGAAGATGCAGCATCGCTGGAAGCGGCTTCGGAAGATGCAGCAGAAGAAGCGGTGGAACCGCAGGCAGCCAGGCTCAGGACCAAGGCAGCGGCAGTCATCAAAGACAATGCTTTTTTCATTACAATATACCTTCTTTGTTCATGGTTCTCTGATTTTCAAGGCGTATCTGAAAACAAGGAAAATGACGGACATTTCGCAAACACAAGCAGGATTTAAGGCAATACCGCATAATTCTAAGTGCCGATACGGCGAGCGAGGTGCGGCA
>OGXD01002007.1_pt1 | contig 13759 bp, 8 predicted proteins | sample 1576211 | NCBI WGS metagenome assembly OGXD01 (sample SAMEA3541470, study PRJEB24748) | human gut metagenome | biome: human gut; feature: human-associated habitat; material: faeces | place: China | collected 2012
CATTTTTATATTCCCATTCGTTGTAATAGCACAGACCAATATAGGCACGAAAGCGGTCGTTCAGCTTGTATCGCTTATCCAACTGTTGGAAAATAAGCAATGCTTCGTGATATTTCCCCGAATTGAAATAAGCCACAGCCTTGTCCAATTGCACAGGGTCGGGGTCGGAAGTCTGCGCCGATACCGACAGTATCGACACGCACAAAAAAGCCAAAAGGCAACACAGATGCTGCCTAAACGCTGCTAAAAGGTTGTTTCCGTGTATATTATTGCAGCCAAGCAATCTTCTTAACCTTCTTATCTCCATATTTTATAACATCTAAGTCTATCAGCACAATGCCTTGCTTGTGGTTTTCGTGCGTGTCGCCCATTGCTGTTTCAACGTCCTTCAGCAGTTGTACGAGCTGTTGCAACGAAAGCGATGTGGTGAAGTTAGCCAAGCAATTCAAGTATCTGTCCGATACGACGCCAACGGGTTCGGTCCATTGCGGTTGTGTGAAAGTTATATCCGAAAACACAGTTTTCAGTCTTTCAATGGCTTCTTCTATATGCTGTTCTTGCTCGGTATTCGAGCCAAGCGATATTGTTATCTTCATTTTGGGTTTCTGTAAGGGGCAGTACAGAGTTTTGAAAGTGCTTTTGTACAGCCAATACAAAGCTACGCACACTTTTCTGTATCAACGATATTGTAGCCCCTGTTATGTCCTTTTAGGTTGCAAAATTACGTTATTCCTACATAAAGACACGATAAACAACACATTATTTATAAAAAATAACAATTGCGAATAAAAAACGTTCAAACGCTTCTTATGAACTCTTAACTTTTTATTAACTTTGTAGCCACATTATATATAGTACTATTTTTTGAATGAAAGAATTTGTTATATCGGAAGTCAAAGCCGAAACTGCCGTACTTGTAGGACTGATAACACAAGAGCAGGACGAAGCTAAGACCAAAGAATACTTAGACGAATTGGAGTTTCTTGCCGATACCGCAGGAGCCGTTACCGTGAAACGCTTTACACAACGTGTTGGCGGACCTAATATGACGTCGTATGTGGGCAAGGGAAAACTTGCAGAAATAAAAGCATACATCAAGGCAAAGGAAGACGAAGATGAACCTATCGGTATGGTAATCTTCGACGACGAGTTGTCGGCTAAACAGTTGAGGAATATTGAAAACGAACTGCAAGTAAAGATTCTCGACAGAACATCTCTCATTCTCGATATATTTGCAATGCGTGCACAGACTGCCAACGCCAAGACACAGGTAGAACTGGCACAATATCGCTATATGTTGCCACGTTTGCAACGCCTCTGGACGCACCTTGAACGACAGGGTGGCGGTTCTGGTTCGGGCGGTGGCAAAGGCTCGGTGGGCTTGCGTGGTCCGGGTGAAACTCAGTTGGAAATGGACCGTCGTATTATTTTGAATCGTATGTCATTGTTGAAAGAGCGGTTGGCTGAAATTGATAAACAGAAGTCCACTCAACGTAAAAACCGCGGACGTATGATACGTGTAGCTTTGGTAGGGTATACTAATGTGGGAAAATCTACTTTAATGAATTTGCTTTCAAAAAGCGAGGTCTTTGCTGAAAATAAACTTTTTGCAACATTGGACACCACAGTACGCAAAGTGATTATTGAGAATCTGCCATTTCTGCTTACAGATACCGTAGGATTTATCCGTAAATTACCAACGGATTTGGTTGATTCCTTTAAATCAACTTTGGACGAAGTACGTGAAGCGGATCTGCTGATTCATGTGGTGGATATTTCTCATCCGGATTTTGAGGAACAAATTTCTGTGGTTGATAAAACGATTGCTGATTTGGAGGCAGGTGGAAAGCCTACCATGATTGTTTTTAACAAGGTAGATGCTTATACCTATGTAGAGAAAGCAGAGGATGATTTGACTCCTAAAACCAGGGAAAATATTACATTGGAAGAACTGATGAAGACATGGATGGCGAAATTGAATGATAATTGTATCTTCATTTCTGCTAGAGAGAAAATAAATATGGATGAATTGAAGACTATTATATATAATAAGGTACGCGAGCTACACGTACAGAAGTATCCTTATAACGATTTTCTTTATCAAACCTATGATGAAGAATAAATACATATAGAAAATGAAAACTTATCGTTCACTTACACAAGAAGAAATACAACAATTAAAAGAGAGATCATGCACTGCGGTTGATTGGGCTGAAATTGAAGTAGTAGAGAACTTTAAGACGGACTATATTTGTCATACCCGTTTTTCTGGAAGGGTCAGATTGGGAGTTTTTGAAGACGAGTTTATGTTGGCGGGTGGCATGCGTAAACATTCCGGATTGTATCATGCGACTTTGCATAATGTAACGGTGGGCGATAATTGTTGTATTGAGAATATAAAAAACTATATAGCCAACTATATAATTGGGGATTATGCATTTATAGAGAATGTAGATATTATTCTGGTAGATGGCTGGAGCAAGTTTGGAAATGGCGTTGAAGTAGCTGTATTGAATGAAACGGGTGGACGTGAAGTGCCTATTCATGATCGTCTGTCAGCGCATCAGGCCTATATTTTGGCATTGTATCGTCATCGTCCTGAATTGATTTGTCGGATGAAAGCCATTATTGACCAGTATGCTGAAGAGAATGCTTCGGATACAGGTACTATTGGCCAGCATGTTACTATTGTTGATGCGGGATATATAAAGAATGTACGAATAGGTGATTATTGTAAGATAGAAGGGGCGGGACGATTGAAAAACGGCAGCTTGAACAGTAATGAGCAGGCGCCTATTCATATCGGCTATGGAGTGGTATGCGATGATTTTATTATATCAAGCGGTTCTAATGTGGAAGATGGAACTATGTTGACCCGTTGCTTTATCAGCCAGGCATGTCATTTGGGACATAACTATTCTGCATCTGATTCTTTGTTTTTTAGTAATTGTCAAGAAGAGAACGGTGAGGCATGTGCCATTTTTGCCGGACCCTTTACGGTGACTCATCATAAGTCTACTTTGCTGATTGCCGGAATGTTCTCTTTTATGAATGCGGGTTCCGGCTCTAATCAAAGCAACCATATGTATAAGTTAGGTCCGATTCATCAGGGAGCTATGGAGCGTGGGGCGAAGACTACTTCCGATTCTTATATTTTATGGCCCGCACGTGTAGGTGCATTTTCTTTGGTTATGGGGCGTCATGTGAATCATGCCGATACTTCTAATCTGCCTTTTTCTTATCTGATAGAGCAGCAAAATACCACTTATTTGGTGCCGGGGGTAAATTTGCGGAGTGTAGGTACGATTCGAGATGCTCAAAAGTGGCCTAAACGTGACAAACGTAAAGATCCGAACCGTTTGGATCAAATTAATTATAACCTGTTGAGTCCTTATACTATTCAGAAAATGATGAAAGGGCGTAGTATTCTGAAGGAATTACGTAAAGTATCCGGAGAAACCTCAGAAACTTACTCTTACCAAAGTGCGAAAATTAAGAATTCTTCTTTAAATAATGGCATTCGTTTTTATGAAACGGCTATTCATAAATTTTTGGGTAATTCATTAATCAAGCGTTTGGAAGAAGTTCGTTTTAACAGTGATGAGGAAATCCGTGCCCGGTTGATTCCTGATACAGAGATAGGGACAGGAGAATGGGTGGATATTTCCGGATTGATCGCTCCTAAAAGTGAGATAGAGAAGTTGATGGCAGATATAGAATCTGGAATTCTGACTAATGTGGATCAGATTCATGACCGTTTTGTTGAGATGCATCGTAATTATTATACATACGAGTGGACATGGGCGTACGAGAAGATGCTTGAGTTTTATAATCTGCGTTCCGATGAAATAACGGCAAAGGATGTTATTGCTATCGTGAAGAAGTGGCAGGAGGCTGTTGTCGGATTGGATAAAATGGTCTATGCCGATGCGAAAAAGGAATTTTCTTTGTCTGCTATGACGGGGTTCGGTGCAGATGGATCACGTGAAGAAATGGAGCAGGATTTTGAACAAGTGCGTGGGGTATTTGAAAGTAATCCGTTTGTGACAGCGGTGTTGCAGCATATTGAAGCGAAAACAGCGTTAGGTAACGAGTTGATAGAACGGATTGCTTCTATATGATATTTTTGATGAGAGTATTCAAACTAAGATGAACATTCGGAAAAGTTACAGATGGTAGTTATATATAAAAGAGCCGTATGAACGCTGGAGTAGTTATACGGCTCTTGCTATTGGATGACATTTGAGCTTGGACACTCCCTTTTTTATTTTTTTACCACAGGTAGTATAACTCTGCTTGCAGCTCCTTGCTGATGATAAATTTTGATTTTTTGTTTCATCACAAAATCTTCTACCGTACAATGATAGGTATCAATAAATTTTTGTGGATTGCGGTCAATAATGGGGAACCAAGAGCTTTGAATTTGAATCATCAGTCTGTGTCCCGGTAGGAATGTGTGTGCCACATCATACAGTGTGTAATTAACCGGAGTTATTTCTTCCGGTTTGAAAGGCAGGGGATTGTCGAATCCCTTACGGAAGCGTCCTCTGAACAATTCGCCACGAATCATCAGCTGGTACCCACTCATTGGATAGTCACTCTTTAAATAATTGCGTGCAGTTTTGGAATATTCAAATTTTTCAGGATATACATCAATTACTTTCACCATAAAATCAGCGTCAGTACTACTAATGGCAGTCATTAATTCCACTTCTATAGGGCCGGCCAGTGTCAATGTATCACATAGCGGCTCCGTCATGAAAGTAATGACATCGGGACGTGAAGTGGCAAAGCGTTGGTCATCTACCATGAATTCTTTTGTCCGGTAAGTGGTAGGGTTTGCCGTATAGGGTACCGGACGTGACATATCTGAAATATATTCTGAATAAGACTCTTGTTCTGCCGGTGCTTGTGTGGATACTGATCCGTTTTTATGTATATAATAAGGTATGCCAGTAGTTTTTTGTACAGGCCATTCGTCGTATGTTTTCCATTCGTTTTCACCTGTATGGAATATATTTACTTTATGTTTGGGCTTTTCTCCCTTTCCTTCCAGGAAATATCGGAAAAAAGGATATTCTATATTGTCCATGTAATAAGCCGAAGTGCTTTTGCCGAAATACAGATTACCGAAACCTTGGAACCCGCGTACTGTCCAGGCTCCATGCCACCAAGGACCGAATGTCAGATATAAATCTGTATCCGGTGATTGCTCTTTGATGGCTTTATAAAGATTCCAAGCTCCGTAACAGTCTTCGGAGTCATACAGTCCACCTACCACCAATATGGCGGGCTTCAAGTTATAACAGGAGGTACGTGCGTCGCGCTCTTTCCAGAAATCATCGAAATCAGGGTGGTTTTTGATATCATTCCACAATGTCTGTGTAGTATCACGTACCAAGTCGTCCACGTTCTTAAAGGTACCGAGTGTCAGAAAATCTGTGTAAACATCATTCTTTACAATTTGGTTCATCACTCCTTTCCCTATGTGGCGTCCTTCCAGTCTGGGAAGGAAATTAGTGGTTTGCAGCAGGGTGAAGGCTCCGTTGTGATGACGGTCATCTCCACGGAACCAGTCGGTGACGGGAGCTTGCGGAGAAACAGCTTTCAAAGCCGGATGATTGGAGGAAGCTGTCATAGTGGCATAGAAACCATCATAACTGATTCCCCATGTTCCTACATTTCCGTTATTATATGTGTTGTGAATCAACCATTCTATGGTATCGTATGTGTCCGTAGCTTCGTCTATATTCTTTTTATCTTTCTTACCCTTTTTGTTTTTGTTGAGAGGGCGTACTTGGATAAATATCCCTTCACTCTTATGCCGTCCACGTACATCTTGGAAGACGATAATATATCGGTGCTCTATATAGTTTTTCAGATTAGTCCTGAAATGACGGTCAAATCCTTCTCCGTATGGGGAACAAGAGTAAGGGCTGCGGTGCATCAGGATAGGATGCTGCCTGCTGTTGTCTTTCGGTTCGTAGACAGCGGTGTAAAGCTTGATTCCGTCACGCATGGGAATCATGACTTCCCGTTTCGTGTAGATTTCCTTCAGTTTGAGTTCGATACTGTCCGGTTGGTTTTTTGCTTGGGTTTGTGTCCATCCTCGAGGGATGAGAAAGCATAACAGTAATGAAGTAATAAATAATAATTTGCCTAATTTTTTCATGTATAATGCGATGTTATTTTAATGAGTTGGCAAAGGTAAGGACATTCCTTGAAAGTTTTCACGCTAATTAAGGAAAAATTTCGATAATAGTTACTACCTTTGTCACACTAATAACTTTTAACTAAAAATAAGTATCAATATGGCAACACCTCCGTTCCACTATCAGCACATGTTCCCGTTGGGACCTGATAAAACCGAGTATTATTTGCTGACTAAAGATTATGTGTCAGTAAGTGAGTTTGAAGGAAAACCTATCTTGAAAATTGAAAAAGAAGGTCTGACTGCTATGGCTAACGCTGCTTTCCGTGATGTTTCTTTTTTGCTTCGCCGTTCACACAATGAACAGGTTGCTAAGATTCTGAGTGATCCCGAAGCCAGTGATAACGATAAATATGTAGCATTGACCTTCTTGCGTAATGCAGAAGTTTCAGCTAAAGGTAAATTACCTCTTTGTCAAGATACGGGTACTGCTATTATCCATGGTGAGAAAGGTCAGCAGGTATGGACCGGCTATTGTGATGAAGAAGCCCTTTCCTTGGGAGTTTATAAGACTTATACGGAAGAAAATCTTCGTTATTCTCAGAATGCTCCTTTGACTATGTACGATGAGGTGAACACCAAATGCAACCTGCCTGCACAAATTGATTTGGAAGCTACTGAGGGTATGGAATACAAGTTCCTTTGTGTGACTAAAGGGGGTGGTTCGGCGAACAAAACCTATTTATATCAGGAAACGAAAGCTGTATTGAATCCGGCTACATTGGTTCCTTTCCTCGTTGAGAAAATGAAAACTTTGGGTACGGCCGCTTGTCCCCCTTATCATATTGCATTTGTAATCGGTGGTACATCAGCAGAGAAGAACTTGCTGACTGTTAAGTTAGCTTCCACTCACTATTACGACGAGCTGCCTACTACCGGTAATGAATACGGGCGTGCTTTCCGCGATGTGGAACTGGAAAAACAAGTATTGGAAGAAGCTTATAAGATTGGTTTGGGTGCACAGTTCGGCGGTAAGTATATGGCTCACGATGTCCGCATCATCCGCTTGCCCCGTCACGGTGCTTCTTGTCCTATCGGTCTGGGTGTTTCCTGTTCTGCTGACCGTAATATAAAATGTAAGATCAATAAAGACGGTATCTGGATTGAAAAGATGGATGATAAACCGGGTGAACTGATTCCGGCAGCACTTCGTGAAGCAGGTGAAGGAGATGTGGTTAAGATTGACCTGAACCAACCTATGGCGGATATTCTGAAAGAATTGACCAAATATCCGGTAGCTACCCGTCTGTCATTGAACGGAACTATTATTGTAGGTCGCGATATTGCTCATGCTAAATTGAAAGAACGTTTGGATCGTGGCGAAGATTTGCCGCAGTATATCAAAGATCATCCTATCTATTACGCCGGTCCGGCAAAAACTCCGGAAGGTATGGCTTGTGGTTCTATGGGGCCCACTACGGCAGGACGTATGGATCCGTATGTGGATTTGTTCCAGTCACATGGTGGTAGCATGATAATGTTGGCAAAAGGTAATCGTAGCCAGCAGGTAACGGATGCTTGTAAGAAGTATGGCGGTTTCTATCTGGGCTCTATTGGTGGTCCGGCTGCTATCCTTGCTCAGAATAATATCAAGAGCATTGAGTGTGTGGAATATCCGGAATTGGGTATGGAAGCTATTTGGAAAATAGAAGTGGAAGATTTTCCGGCATTCATTTTAGTGGACGATAAAGGTAATGACTTCTTCAAGCAGTTGAAGCCGCGTTGCCTTGGAAATTGTAAATAATTAATTATTTCGTAATAATACTAATACAGCCTTCCTCCCTTTAAAGGAGAGGGGGCTGTTCTGTTTTTTATTTAATTGGTGTTATCCGTTACCTTAATAATATGATGAAAAAACTACGATTGTTGTTTGTGCTGTTATGGGTGACAAGCAACTTATTTTCTTCTCCTGTTACAGGATTATTAGAGCGCATCGACAAAGGAGCTTCCTCCAAATTTATTATCGAACGTCAGAAATCGGGGACCGATTTTTTTGAACTCGATCAGAAAGGTGATAAAGTAATTATCCGGGGTAATGATTATGTAAATATTGCTACCGGATTGAATTGGTATTTGAAATATTATGCAGGCATACATCTTTCTTGGAATGGAATGACTGCAAAACTGCCTGCTGTTTTGCCCCCTGTGACTAAAAAGGAACGGCATGAAACAGATCTGCCCTATCGTTATGATCTGAATTATTGTACTTTCTCTTACTCCATGGCTTTTTGGGACTGGGAGCGTTGGGAAAAGGAGATAGATTGGATGGCGCTTCATGGTATCAATCTTTCCCTGGCATTGACAGGGACTGAGTCGGTTTGGAGAAATGTACTTCTAAAACTAGGATATACTAAGGATGAAATTAATGAGTTTGTAGCCGGACCGGGTTTTACAGCTTGGTGGTTGATGAATAATCTGGAAGGGTGGGGAGGACCTAATCCTGAAAGCTGGTACATCCGCCAGGAGAAACTTCAGAAGAAGATCGTAAAAAGAATGCGTGAATATGGCATCGAACCTGTGTTGCCGGGATATTGCGGCATGGTTCCCCATAATGCAAAGGAGAAATTAGGATTGAATGTTGCTGATCCCGGATTTTGGTGCAGCTATCATCGTCCTGCCTTTTTACAGCCGGAGGATGAACGCTTTGAAGAAATCTCTGCTTTGTATTATAAAGAACTGACAAAACTGTATGGAAAAACTGGTTTTTACGCTATTGATCCGTTTCATGAAGGGGGAAGTACTCAAGGAGTAAATTTGGATGCAGCCGGTAAAGCCATCATGAAAGCCATGAAAAAAACAAATCCGGATGCTGTGTGGGTGGCTCAGGCATGGCAAGACAACCCTCGTACTTCGATGATAGAACATTTGGAAGCAGGAGATTTATTAGTCTTGGATTTGCACAGCGAATGCCGTCCGCAATGGGGGGATCCGGCATCAGAATGGTGTCGCAAAGGGGGATATGGACAACATGGGTGGGTGTATTGTATGCTTTTGAATTTTGGTGGTAATATAGGATTGCATGGTAAAATGGACGCGCTAATTAATGGTTTTTATGATGCGAAAACAGATAACCATGCCGGAAAGACGTTGTGTGGAGTAGGGATGACTCCGGAAGGTATTGAGAACAACCCGGTTATGTATGAGCTGGTGATGGAGTTGCCATGGCGTGAGCATCGGTTTACTCGTGATGAGTGGTTGAAAGGATATGTATATGCTCGTTATGGGGTAGAGGATGAGGCTTTGCAACAAGCTTGGGATTTACTAGGTAACGGTATTTATAATAGTCCCAAGGAGAAGATACAACAGGGAACGCATGAGTCTGTATTCTGTGCTCGTCCGGGGTTGGATGTATATCAGGTATCCAGTTGGTCGGAGATGAAAGAATACTATAATCCGCAGGATGTGATAGAGGCTGCCCGACTGATGGTTTCTGTGGCTGATAAATATCAGGGTAATAATAATTTTGAGTTCGATTTGGTGGATGTGCTACGGCAGGCATTGGCAGAAAAGGGGCGTTTGATGCAAAAAGTGGTAACGGCTGCGTTCCGGGCAGGAGACAAGCAAGTATTTGAGTTGGCTTCACAGCATTTTCTGCATCTTATTCTATTGCAAGACCACTTGCTGGGTACCCGGAAAGAATTCAAGGTTGGAACTTGGATTGAAGCGGCACGTTCAGCAGGACAGACCCAGGAAGAAAAAGCATTATACGAATGGAATGCACGTGTTCAGATTACTACATGGGGAAATCGTGTAGCGGCAGATCAAGGCGGACTTCGTGATTATGCTCATAAAGAATGGAATGGCATTTTGAAAGATTTTTATTTTATGAGATGGAAGGCTTATTTTGATTATTTAGCTTGTGTCCTGGATGGAAAGCAACCGGAGGAACTTGATTTTTATACCTTGGAAGAAGCATGGACTAAAGAAACAGGATTCTATTCCTCAATTCCTGAAGGAAATACTGTGGTAGTAGCTAAAAACATTTTTGAAGAAGTTTTTTAAATGTTCTTTCTACTATGGATAACTTAAGACTTTCATAGGTTATAAGGCTTGATTATGGGTTCAGAACTGATGGGTATGAAATTATGATAACTTTATTCACGGTAGGGGGTGATTGAATTTACCCCTTACAGTGAATGAAAGTTATGGAAGCAGATAGCGTGTAGAAAACGCTTACTTCTTCTTTTCGGATGTCTGTTTCCAGATACGTACCATATAGAATGCACAATGTGTGAACGCAAAGACGAACGAAATAGCGAGCAATGTCTTGTCTTCCTCCCAGCCTACAGTCTGTTGATGCCATAATCCTGTAATAACTGAAAGTACAGACAGGGCGATTCCTGCCATATTCAATATGGTGAGTCCTTTGCGTCGTTTTACATTATGTTCTAGCTTGCTGTGTTTTACTCCGTAGCAGGCATAAACATCCAGACCTATCAGCATCCATAATACCAATCGGATCCAAGTATCAGCCGGAAGAAACAACATCATACAAAGGCAGGTAAGGATGCCTAGAATCGGTACCGTGGGAACAAAAGGAGTTTTAAAGGCACGATGTACGTCAGGCATACTTTTGCGCACGATCAATACTGCCGCGCAAACCAATGTGAAGGCGAATAAGGTACCTATACTGGTCATTTCTCCGGCTACACGTGCCGGAACAAATGCTGCCAGCCCTCCTACAATGGCCATGAATAACAAATTACTGTGTGCCGGTGTCCGGTATTTCTCGTGAATCTTTGAAAAGAAAGGAGGCAACAGTCCGTCGCGGCTCATACTTAGAAATACACGGCTTTGTCCTAGCAAAGTTACCATAATAACCGAGCAGTAACCAAACAGGATAGCCAGTACGATGGCCCGGTTCAACCACGGATAATCCGGATGAATTACTCCTGTGGTATCTGCATGTCCCATGTGGTCAATCGCTACGGCAACAGGTGCGATACCTTGTTGTCCTGCAAAGTCAGAATAATGGGCAACTCCCGTCATTACGTAAGCAAATACCATATAAAGAATGGTGCAAATCAGCAGGGAACCTAGAATGCCGACGGGCATATCCCGCTTCGGATTTTTTGTTTCCTGAGCGGCTGTACTTACGGCGTCAAAACCAAGAAAGGCGAAAAATACAATCGCTGCTCCACGCAATACGCCCGAGAATCCGAACTCGCCTAAAGTACCTGTATTGGCAGGGATATAAGGAACATAATTCTCTGCATTAATGTATTTCCATCCTAATACAACGAAAATAAGAATCACTGCCACCTTCAGGAATACAATGAAGCCGTTAAAAATAGAACTTCCTTCTGTTCCACGAATCAGAAAAATACTCATCAGCACTACAATCAGTGCGGCCGGTATATTCACAATACCTCCGTCCCAGGGACAAGCAGCAAATGCATGGGGTATATTGATCCCCACTCCTTCCAAAAAAACAACGAGATATCTGCTCCAACTGATACTGACGGTAGTAGCGGCAACAGTATATTCCAATACTAGATCCCAGCCGATAATCCATGCTATAAGTTCGCCCATTGTAGCATATGAGTATGTATAAGCACTACCTGCTACAGGTATCATGGAAGCAAATTCAGCATAGCATAAACCGGCAAAACAACAACCGATTGCCGCTATGGCAAAAGATAAAGTAATGGCAGGACCTGTGTATCCTGCGGCCACTGTTCCGGTGATGGAAAATAATCCGGCACCGATGATAACACCTACTCCTAATGCGATTAAGCTCCATGGTCCCAAGACTCTTTTCAGGGTCTTGTTTCCAGACTCATAGGCTTCGGCTTGTAATGCAGCAAAAGGTTTCTTGATAAATAATCCCATATCTTTTTACAACGTACTTAGTGATAATTGTGTGCAAAGGTACGGATAACTGCTATGAATTACAAGCTATAAGTAAAGGCTATAACGATTATTCAAGATATTTCGTTATTCTTCCACTTAGTTGGAGCAGGGAAATTTCACAGACTTTGGTGTTATATTCAGCAGATAAAATACGTTCTTCCGCATCAAGCAGACTCTTTTGGGCTTCACGCATCTCGATACCGGAGAGATCTCCCAGCAGATAACGTTCTTTGGCTATTTCATGGTTTTCACGGGCGGCAACCAGATTTTGGCGTTCCAAATTTAATAAACGTAAATTATTGCGATAGGCTTGCCACAGATTGCTTAAATCTGCTTTCAAACCCAATTCCAGTTGTTCTCTTTCCAGTTGCGAGTTACGTATTTGCAGGCTGGCATTGCGCTTTTCACGGCGACGGTTACCATCCCATAGGTTAATGCCTACGGTAATTCCTCCGTTTAGTCCCCAATTGCTTCTCCGGCTGGTGGCGTTTGTTTCATATTTGTTGAATGTATAGCCATAACCGGCGTTCAATTTCACATAGGGATAATTACGGGATAGAACCTGACGGTAATCCAATTGGGCAATTGTTGTATTTTGATCAGCTTTCAGCAGGTTGGCATTCGTCTTAAGGGTGGATTCCCATAATTCATCATAATTCAGCGCGTCATTCACTGTTATGATAGAGTCATTGACACGTAGCGGCCGGTTGACTTCCTGTACAGCCATTAACTCGTTCAGGTTGATACGTGAGGTAACCACCAGTTCTTGTTGTTTCATATATTGTGCACTGTCTGCATTGAAGTCCACTTTGGCTTGTTGATAATCCAGCCGGGAAAAATTACCGATATGGTATCGTTCTTCTACAATGCGCAGGCGTTCTTTGGATAAAGACACAGCGTAAAGGAAGTTCTTCAGACGGATTTCCTGTTGTACATAATTATAGTATTCGGCAGTGAGTCCCGCTATGAAATCTTCAAGGGTGATACGCGTGTTGGTTTCTCCCTGGTGTTCCAATTCCTTAAGTTTTTTGTAGGTGGTGCTGATATTGAATCCGTCGAACAGAGTCCAGTTTACATCCAGCCCGGCCTTTAAGGTTTGGTCGTAGATGTTTCGTTCACTGGCTGTAGTGCCTGTACTTCTGCTTTTGGTATCCGTATTGTCCAACGTTCCTGTATATCCGGCAGACAAATCAACAGTTGGCAGATAACCGGCATTTGCTAATGTGGCATTGTTATGGCTGATTTGTTCTTCATTACGGGTGATACGTATGGAATAATTGTTTGCAAGCCCTTCCTCCAGACATTTTTTCAGCGTATAAGGATATTGCGCATAGGTGGAAGCCACCCATGCGGTGCAGATACATAAAGTTATAATGATTCGTTTCATACAATTTCTGTTTTAACGTTTCGGTTGGTAGATATATAACTATAAATAGCCGGTACGATATACATGGTCAGGAAAGTAGATACTAACATTCCTCCCACAACAGCCGTACCCATGGCGATACGTTGATTGGCGCCTTCTCCTGTTGCGAATGCCAGTGGAATCAAACCTAATACGGTAGAGGCACTTGTCATGAGAATAGGGCGCAAGCGTTGCAAAGCGGCATCCCGGATGGCCTGCATCTTGTTTTCTCCGCCCTCCTGCTTCTGATTGGCGAATTCCACAATCAAAATACCATTCTTTGCCACTAG
>OGXD01002009.1_pt1 | contig 13748 bp, 14 predicted proteins | sample 1576211 | NCBI WGS metagenome assembly OGXD01 (sample SAMEA3541470, study PRJEB24748) | human gut metagenome | biome: human gut; feature: human-associated habitat; material: faeces | place: China | collected 2012
AGTAGGTATTGAACCCAAATACCGCAAAAAGAAATAAATGGAAACTTCAAGTTTGGAGAATTGAGAAAATCGGAATTTTTAGAACAAAATATTTTATAAGATTAATGAGATTTTAAAAAGGAGGATTGGACATGAAAATTTTGAAAAGTATTCTTAATTATATTCCATTAGCCACGTTTATCATATTTGTGGTTACTGATGGTATTTTTTCTCTAACATCAGCATTAATTTTTGTTATTTCAACGATTGGTCCATTAATTAATTGGAAAAGGGAAAAAACAGAGATGAAGAATTGAGAAAATTCAAGTTTGTAACGGAGGTGTTTGCTATGAAAGAAATTAAGATTGAGTTATTGGGCATTGCAATAATACTTTTAGGAATTGTTTTGAGAGCAAACAGTTTCTTTGAATATTTTCTTGGTGTTTTTGGATTTGGAATCGTTGTATCTGGCTGTTTTCTGAAAGATAAATACAAATAACTTCCGATTTGGAGAATTGAGAAAATTGGATTTGTCGAACTGATAAAAACACTTTAGGAACTAAAGGGCGCACTTCTATACTCTCCTATCGGGAGTATGTGCGTCCTGCGGAGCTTCATTCCCGGTCGGCAGAGAAAAAACTGCCCGACCGAGAATGTTTCGTCACTTCGTTCCGTCAAGGGAGCTACACTCCCTTGCGCCGCTAAAGCAGCTATCCCCTGTGGACTTTCCGTCCTCAAACGGTTTTGACAAACCGTTCGCCGCCAGCAAGTTTGACAAGAAAAATCGGAAATTGAAACAGTTAGATAACTTGAATTTAACAAAGGAGTGTGAATGTATGAAAAAATTGATAGCATTAGTTCTAACATTGGCTTGTGTTCTTGCTTTGACAGGATGTGGTAAGAATGATACCTACAAAATCAAAATTGTTGTCCCTGCAGGAAGTACCGAAGAAATTGTTTATCAAGAGGATTTTGTCTATTCCGATGAGGAAATCTCCCCGATAGGCAACAAGATTACAATTTATTCTGGCGATGGATTAGGCGATACAGAGGTGGTGTTAAAACCAATTAGTGTCAAGGAAGAAAATGCATACGAGCCAACATATCTTACCCCAGGAATGCCAGTTGAAATGGATGTAGAAAAAGGCGCTTGGTTTAAGGTAGGTATAAATATGCAAAACAACACTGATACCGACAAAATCGTTTATGTTGAGATTGAAGGTGTCGAAGTAAGAATTGAGTAAATTCAAGTTCGCCGAAATATCTTTCTAACTTTCCCTATTTTACAGGCTTTCCAGCCCATTCATTAGTGAAATGATATGTATTTTCCCTTATTTTTGCCCTTATCAGAGTTCGTAAATACTCATGGGACAATATAATACAAGGGAAACAATAAGGGAAAGCTCACCTGCGATAAACTTAGTGTTTTCAAGGGCTTGAGAGATATTTGATAATAAAATATAACAATTATTAAATCCCTTGGAATATATGAAATCTCAATTCCAGTTTGGAGAATTGAGAAAATCGGAATTTATTAAGGAGGATATGGATGAAACTGTTTTTATGTTCGCATTTTTCAAGTGTAGGAAATCTGATAAAGGAAGAAATTGAAAATAAGAAAGTCGCATTTATTCCAACAGCTTCGCTGCGTGAAGGCTACACCGGTTATGTCGGCTCGGCTCGAAAATTATTCAAAAAGTTGGGAGCAATCGTAACTGAAATTGATATTTCAACGGAGGCTTATTCAACGATACAGTCTGTTTTTGAAGATGCAGATGTGATATATTTTACCGGCGGAAATTCTTTTTTTCTTATGGACCGGCTCCGTAAAACGGGAACTGATGGGCTGCTGAAAAAGGAATTGGCAAATGGAAAATTGATGATCGGCGAGTCGGCAGGCGCAATTATATGCGCTCCAAGCATCCAATATATCGAGCAAATGGATGAAAAGCCGGAGGACTACTCACAAGAAGATGATGCAGGGCTTGATTTGATTGATTTCTATGTTCTTCCGCATTATCTTACAGCACCATTTAAGAAAGTTACCGAGAAAATAATGACTGAGTTTTCGGATTTGAATCTATGCCCAATTAACAACCGTCAGGGAATTGTAATTGACGGTGAAGGTTCAAAGGTTATTTGCAAAGACTAATTTGAAAATTCCAGTTTGCCGAACTGAATATAAGGATGATCCGTCTGCGGTATGGGAGCAACCCCATACCGTAGATACATACTTGGAACTTGACGGTAGAAAAAGTCACAATATCGTCGTATAGGATTCTTAAATCAGAATGACAAATCGGAATTTGTGGAGGTAAGGATGATAGTACCTGTAGATGAAACAAATCTTCTTCAAGCCGCAACCATCCATTCAATATCCTGGAAGGAATCGCATCGTGCATTTTGTGCTCCTGATTTCATAGAAACACATACGCCAGATCGGCAACGGGAGTATTTGAGAAACAAGATGAGCAACGGAACAAAGCTCTATATGCTTGTAGAAGAAAAACCAATAGGGGTTGTTTCTGTAACAAAGGGTTTAATAGAGGATCTTTATATTCTTCCAGATATGCAAAACATGGGGCTTGGAACGAAATTGTTACTATACGCAGTAGGCCAATGTACGGATACCCCTACGCTGTGGATTCTTGAGAATAATATAAATGCTGAGAGACTCTATCGTCGAATAGGCTTTAAGGAGACAGGGAGAAAGAACGCAATAACAAATAAACTTGATGAGATTGAGTTCGCATTGACATAAATTCGCAGTTTGTGAGGATAAATCTATGAGCAAGACAGAGAATGTCGAACTGACAGTATTATGCTTAATCGAAGACGGCGATAAGATACTGCTTCAAAACAGGGCAAAGAAGGACTGGCAAGGGTACGCATTGCCGGGCGGGCATGTGGAACCCGGAGAATCTTTTGTGGATGCGGTGATCCGCGAGATGAAGGAAGAAACCGGTCTAACGATCCTTAATCCGAGATTGGTTGGAGTCAAACAATTTTCCTTAGAGAATGGAAGGTATGTTGTCCTGTTGTTTAAGGCAACACAGTGGTCGGGTGATCTTATCTCATCAGAGGAAGGCCAAATGGAATGGATCAAGTACAGTGACCTTTCTGTAGTAAAAACCGTGGATGATTTTGATGATCTTCTGAAAGTGATGAACACGCCGGAGCTGACAGAATTTCAGTATTTGGTTTCGGGAGACGAATGGACTGTATCAATCAGATAAATCGGAATTTGGAGGTGTGATTGATGAGAATTGTAGAAGTTACAGAAAACAAAAAACAATATCTTGATTTGCTCCTGTTGGCGGATGAGCAGGAAGATATGGTTGACCGTTATCTCTATAATGGTGAAATGTATGTTCTTGATGATGACGGAGTGAAATGCGAGTGTGTCGTAACGGACGAAGGGAATGGAATACTTGAAATTAAGAATATCGCTACAGTTCCCCCATTTCAGCGAAAAGGCTATGCCAAAGCGCTGATTGAATTTCTTGTTGAAAAATACCGCAGACAATTTTCGATACTGCAAGTTGGAACCGGCGACAGCCCGTTGACGATACCCTTTTATGAAAAATGTGGCTTTGTACGCTCGCATACCGTGCCAAATTTCTTTACGGATCATTATGATCACCCGATATATGAGTGTGGTGTACACCTTGTAGATATGGTGTATTTGCAAAGACCTCTATAAAACAAATTCCCATTTGCCGAACTGAATATAGCGTACATAGCCGCTTGGTTTTCAAAAGAAATCAGACGGCTATTTCTATTTTGAAGGAGGTGTTCGCTATGAACGAAACAGATTACAACGCTCGCCTTTTGTAGGCGAAGATGAAATCTTTCGGTATTATTGTATTGACCCATAAATTCGGCCCGGCGGGAAGACCGCCGGTTTTTTTACCTGCCCCCTTCCAATCTCGGTACTTTCGCGATATAATATCACTTCATGAAAAAAACGAAGATACAGGGAGACGGAAAAATGCAGTTGCGGGAAGATCGCCCGGCTGACTGCCAGCGGCTAGAGATGCTGTTCCTTGCGGCAGACGAACGCGGCGTGGGTCTTGGCAGGCAGATGCTGGAATGTGCCGTGCGGCATTACGGCGTCCGGGAGCTGACGGTCAACGCGCAGACGGTCGGCTTTTATGAGCACACGGACCTTTCCGCCTGAAAGCGGACGGAATGGATGAAGCGGGCGAGCGATTCCCGCTGCTGTATATGAGAAGAAACCGGAGTGAAAAACATGATCGATAAGATGCTGATCCGTGGAGCAAAGGTCCACAACCTGAAAAATATTGACGTCGATATTCCACTTGGAAAAATCGTCGGGATCGCAGGCGTGTCCGGGTCCGGCAAGTCTTCGCTGGCGCTGGGCGTGCTGTATGCCGAAGGCTCGCGCCGCTATCTCGAGGCCCTGTCCACCTATACCCGCCGCCGCATGACGCAGGCATCGCGGGCCAGCGTGGACGAGGTGCTGTATGTACCTGCCGCACTGGCCCTGCACCAGCGCCCCGGCGTGCCGGGCATCCGCAGCACGTTCGGCACGGGAACGGAGCTTCTGAACAGTCTGCGCCTGATGTATTCCCGCCTTGCCAGCCACCGCTGCCCGAATGGCCATTATCTGGCCCCTTCGCTGCTCATCGCGGCCGGGAAGGAGCTCGTCTGCCCGGCGTGCGGCGTGCATTTTTATGCTCCGTCTGCCGAGGAGCTGGCATTCAACTCGCAGGGCGCGTGCCAGAAGTGCGGCGGAACGGGCATGGTGCACACCGTCGATATGGCGACGCTTGTGCCGGATGAGTCCCTGACCATCGACGAGGGTGCGGTTGCCCCGTGGAACAGCCTGATGTGGTCCCTGATGACGGATATCTGCCGCGAGATGGGCGTGCGCACGGATGTGCCGTTCCGCGAACTGACAGAGCGGGAGAAGGACATCGTGTTCCACGGCCCGGCGGAGAAAAAGCACATTTTCTATCACAATAAGAATACCGGGCAGGCCGGTGATCTGGATTTTACCTACTTCAACGCCGTTTACACCGTGGAAAATGCTCTTTCCAAGGTCAAGGACGAAAAGGGCATGAAGCGAGTGGAAAAGTTTTTGAAAGAGGATGTCTGCCCGGATTGTCACGGCACGCGCCTGTCGAGCGCGGCCCGCGCGCCGAGGCTGCGGGGTATTTCTCTGGATGAGGCCTGTACCATGTCGCTGACACAGCTCGTCGAGTGGGTAAAGAGTGTGCCTTCCGGCCTGCCGGAGGAGATGCGCCCAATGGCTGAGAGTATTTGCGAAGCATTCCAAAGCACGGCCAAGCGCCTGATGGACCTCGGACTGGGCTATCTGACGCTGGACCGCTCGGCGTCGACGCTCTCGACCGGTGAGCGCCAGCGGATGCAGCTGGCCCGCGCAGTGCGCAACCGCACGACCGGCGTCCTCTATGTGCTTGACGAGCCGTCCATCGGCCTGCACCCGTCGAATATCGTGGGCCTGACCGGTGTGATGCACGATCTGGTCTCCGACGGCAATTCCGTCATTCTGGTCGACCACGACACGCAGATCCTGAAAGAAGCCGACTGGATCGTCGAGATGGGCCCGGAGGCGGGCGCAAAGGGCGGCTATGTCATCGCACAGGGGGCGATCCCTGCGATCGAGGCCAACTCCGCCTCTCAGATCGGACCTTTTCTTGCCGGAACGGCAGAGACAAAGCTGCGCTGCTGTACTGAAAAAGAGACGCTTTTTGCAAACGGGACGATCCATCTTTCCACCGATTCCATCCATACCGTCAAGCCGCTGGAGGTGGATATCCCCAAGGGCCGCCTTACCGTTGTGACCGGCGTGTCCGGCTCCGGCAAGACGACCATGGTGCTCGAGAGCCTGATCCCCGCGCTGGAGGCAACCATCGCTGGCAGCGCACTGCCAGCGCATATCCGCACCGTTTCGGCCGACGGCATCGCGCATGTCAAGCTCATCGACGCGACGCCGATCGGCATCAACGTCCGCTCGACGGTCGCGACCTATGCGGGCGCGCATGACGAGCTGCGCAAGCTCTATGCCAAATCTCCGGACGCGAAGGCGCGCGGCTATAAGGCAGGCGATTTCTCCTACAATACCGGCTCCCTGCGTTGCCCCGGCTGCGACGGCACCGGCATCGTCAGTCTGGACGTGCAGTTCCTGCCGGATGTGGACATTCCCTGTCCGGACTGCCATGGCTCACGCTATGCCAGAGCGGCCGAAGCAGTCCGCCTGACGAACCGCGCGGGGGAGAGCGCTTCGCTTCCGGAGCTGATGGATATGGATGTGAATTCCGCGCTGGAATTCTGCCGGGACCGGAAGACCGTCAGCCAGCGACTGGCCGTTCTCCGGCAGCTGGGCCTCGGCTACCTGACGCTGGGCGAGGAAACGCCGAGCCTGTCCGGCGGCGAGGCACAGCGGCTCAAGCTCGCCAGCGAGATCGGCAGGACGCAGACGGACTCCGTCTTTGTGTTCGATGAGCCGTCCATCGGCCTGCATCCGCTGGATGTTCGCGTGCTGCTCGGTGTTTTTCAGGCGCTGCTGGACAACGGCGCGACCGTCATCGTCATCGAGCACGACCTTGACGTGATCCGAAACGCCGACTATGTCATCGATATGGGCCCCGGCGGCGGAGACGCGGGCGGCCGGATCGTCGCCAGCGGCACACCGCAGGAGATCCGGGAAAATCAGGCCAGCATCACGGGGCGGTATCTCTGACCGCGTTTCCCCGTCTTCAGGCGCTCCGGACCGGAAATGCACGGACCAAATTGGCGCGCCGGTTGAAAAAACGGTCGAACTATGCTATACTCTTTTTATCTTTGTCCAAAAGCAGGGTGACTTTTTTGAAGATCAATGTCCTTTCCTATCTGGAGGCTTCCGTTGAGCGTGTCCCCAACCGGGTCTGCTGGGCAGATGCCGCGTCTGCCTTGACCTACCGCGAGGCGTGGACGGCAGTATGCAATATGGGAGCGGCTCTCTCTGAGCGGCTTTCAGCTGTCAATGCGCCCGTCTGTGTGCTGCTTCGCCATGACGTGACGGACCTTCTGGCATTTTTCTCCGTTGTATACAGCGGAAATTTCTATGTTCCCATCGATCCGGCGCTCCCGGCTGTCAGGCTCCGGAGCATGCTGGAGACGCTGTGCCCTGCGGCCATTCTGACCGCCGGGAACGATATTGATGCGGGGCTGACGCAGGATATCCCGGTCATTTCTCAGCAGGCACTGCGCGCGGAAGCGCCTATCCCATCCGCCGCGGCGCCGTGGAAGCAGCGTAAGGATACCGATCTTTTATACGTTATTTTCACCTCCGGTTCCACGGGCGAGCCGAAGGGCGTTTCCATCTGCCATCGCTCGGTGATCGACATGGTGGAGCAGTTCATGCGTGCCTTCGACTTTGCCGACGGCGCTGTCTGGGGCAATCAGGCACCGTTTGACTTTGATGTCTCTGTCAAGGATATCTTCCTCTCGCTTCGTGTCGGCGGGCGGCTTGAGATCCTGGAGAAGAAGCTGTTTTCCTTCCCAAAGCTGCTTCTCGAGCGTCTCAATGGACGCAGTGTGGACACGATCATCTGGGCGGTGCCCGCCCTGAAGATCCTTGCCCGCCTTCATGCCTTCCAGACGCTGCGCCCGCTGTATCTGAGAAATATCATGTTCTCGGGCGAGGTCATGCCGCCGAAGACGCTGCAATACTGGATGCAGGCCGTCCCGCAGGCGCGGTTCGTGAACCTCTATGGCCCGACGGAGATCACCTGCAACTGTACTTACCATATTGTGCAGAGCGCGGACGAGGTGCTGCAGGAGGTCCCGATCGGCAGGCCGTTTGCCAACTGCGATGTATTCCTGCTCGACGGCGAGGAGCCGGTCCGGGAGGAGGGGAAGACGGGTGAGATCTGTGTGACGGGAAGCTGCCTGTCGCTGGGCTACTACAATCGTCCGCAGCTCTCTGCCCAAGTCTTTGTGCAGAATCCGCTGAATTCCCGGTTCCGTGAACCGATGTACCGCACGGGCGACCTCGGCGTGTGGAAAAACGGATCCCTGCTCTTTGCGGGCAGAAAGGACACGCAGATCAAATTCATGGGACATCGTATCGAGATGTCCGAGATCGAGCTGTGCGCCAACGCTGCTGAGGGCGTGGAGGCATCCGCCTGCGTTTTCAGCGACGAGCGCCTGACGCTGTTTTATACGGGCGAGGCAGAGGAAAAGGCCCTGCTTGCCCGCCTGCGGGACAGGCTCCCGAAATATATGCTTCCGAGCGTATGCCGCCGGTTGGAGCGCTTTCCCCAGAATCGCACGGGAAAGATCGACCGGCGGGCGCTGCTGATTTTGTCGAAAGAGGGTTGATACTATGAACGAGCTCTATCAAGTGCTGGATGGACTCCATCTGAATGTTGATTTTCACAACGAAAAGCGGCTCATTGACGACGGGCTTCTGGAGTCGTTGGATATCGTGATGCTGGTCGATGAGCTGATGTGTCATTATGATATTGAGATCTCCGTGGAGGATCTGATCCCCGAGAATTTCAACTCCGCCGAGGCGATCTATGCTCTGGTGCAGAGGCTGAAGGACGAGGAGTAAGCCATGCCGATCACGGGTCTGAGCTTTTTGCTCTTTGCGCTCGCGGCGGTCGTGCTGTACTATCTGTTCCCAAAGCGGCTGCGGCAATATGTCCTTCTGGCGGCGAGTATCCTGTTTTATCTGACCTACGGCGTTCGGATGGCGGGCTATCTTGCCGCGACGATCCTGCTTACCTATCTTTTCGGCCTGTGGCTGGACCGGCTTGCGGCCTTCCGGCCCGCTGCCGAGACCAAGGAGGAGCGCAAGCGCCAGAAGCGTGCAAATGACCGGAAAAAGCGCCGCGTTCTGGCGCTGTCGCTCGTGCTGAACTTCGCATCGCTGGCGCTTTTGAAGTACGGCGGCTTTCTGGCCGCAGCCGTTAATTCTGTGCTCGGTACGGAGCTGCCGCTGCCGCATTTTCTTCTGCCGCTCGGCATATCCTTCTACATTTTCCAAACCTCCGCTTATCTGATCGATATCAGCCGCGGCAAACATCGGGCAGAGCGGAGCTTCCTGCGCTATGCGCTGTTTGCCTGCTATTTCCCGCAGCTGGTGCAGGGACCGATCAACCGCTTTGCCGATCTGCAGCCGCAGCTCACGGCGGGAAACGATTTTTCCTGGGATAATATCCAGCACGGGTTTCTGCGCATGCTCTATGGCGTGCTGAAAAAGGCGATGATCGCAGATACGCTTGCACCGATCGTGGCGAAGATCTACGGCGACTATGCGGCCTACCCCGGCATCATCTGCTTTCTGGGTGCGGCACTCTACTGCATCCAGCTTTACTGCGACTTTTCCGGCGGCATCGACCTGATGATGGGCATCTCCCGCCTGTTCGGCATCTCCATGCAGGAGAATTTCTGCCGCCCCTATTTTTCTGTCAGCCTGTCCGATTTCTGGCGGCGCTGGCATATCTCACTGGGCGAGTGGATGAAGGACTACCTGTTCTATCCGCTGGCACTTTCCAAGCCGTTCGGCAGGCTCGCGCAGTTCTGCCGCCGCCATATGCCGCTGGATGCCGCAAAGTGTATCGTGCCGAGTCTGTGCACGTTCCTCGTGTTTCTCGCAGTCGGCGTCTGGCAGGGGCCCGGCATGGCCAACATTGCCTATGGCCTGTGGAACGGTTTCTGGATGTCCCTCGCCATGTTCCGTGCGCCGATCCGGAAGCATCTCCGGCTTTCTCCGGAGGACCCGAAAAAAGGAGCGCTGGTCTGGGGCGTCGTCCGCACGAATCTGCTGGTCATCATCGGCAGGTACTTCTCAAACGCGTCTTCGCTGCGTTCTGCGCTCGGGATGCTGAAGCAGACGGTGCTGCACTTCGGTGTGACCCGCGTCCATGCTGCCCTGTTTACGGAGCTGGGCTTCTCGCTGTCCGTGCTCTGGAAGGTCGTCCCCATGCTCGGCGTGGTCTTTGCCGTCAGTTTCGCCGCCGAGCGGGGGACCGACGTTGCCCGCTGGCTCTGCGAGCGAAAGTGGCTCGTGCAGTTCCTGATCCTGTTTGTGGCGCTGTTGACGGTCGTGCTGTTTGTCTATGGAAACGCCGGCTATACGCCCATTGCTTATGTCTATGAAAATGTCTGAGGTGATCCTGCTTGCGTGGTAAAAAATGGCTTCTGACTGTCGTCTGCGCGCTGCTGCTGGTCGGCGTCGTCTGCGTCCTGGGCAATTGGCTCATCGATCCCTTCGGCGTTTTTGAGGCCTCTCCGCTGCAGTGGGATTCCTATGCGCAGACGCTCAATCCGCGCGGCAGCAAGGTGCGCTATATTTCCGAGCGGCCCGGCGAATACGATTCGTTTGTAGTCGGATCGTCCTCTGCCGCATCCTATCTGCCGGAAACGTTGAAGCGGTATTACGGCGGCAGCTTCTATAACATGTTCCACTACGGAGCGGACACTGACTATGACCGCGAGCTGGTCCGCTATCTGCTGGAGCAGGGCGAGGTCAAGCGGATCGTCCTTGTGCTTGGGCTGAGCGATGCCTATGCTCTGCACAGTAAAACGGAGGGCCTGACCGCCGTGCCCGATTACCGGGTGAGCGGGGAAAACGAAGCGGCCTACAAGCTCCGCTTCCTGTTTGCAAGCCCTTCCTTTGCGATGGAAAAGCTGTCCTCCCTCCGGAAGGACACGGAAATGCCGCAGACCTTTGACGTCTTTCTGCCGGAAAGCGGGACCTATGACAAGCGGCTGCGCGACGTGGAATCCATCGGCAGCCTGCAGGACTATCTTACGCTCCACGGTGAGGACTACCTTTCAGAGACGGCCGATACAACGCTCCCTGACATCGAGCGCTGTGCCGGGAATGTCGCCGCGATCCGCGAAATGTGCGGCGAAGCGGGGACGGAGCTGACCGTCATCCTTACTCCGTTCTGCCGGGAGCAGATCGAGCAGTACGACAATGCCGCCCTGAATGCATTCTATCAGGCGCTCTCGGACGTGACGGACTATTGGAATTTCTCGATCACACCGCTGACCTATGACGAACGATTCTTCTATGACGTAACACATACGCGAAATGCTGCTGCCAACCTCGTACTGGCGCGGATCGCCGGGGATGAGAGCGTCGGTCTGCCCGATGCCTTCGGCGTCTATTGCAGGCAGGGGGAGCCAACGGATGCAGCGCAGCTGAAGAAAGCCGCCGGGGAAAGCGCTTATCTTCAAAACGGCAGCGCGACCGTCCCGATCCTGCTGTATCACCATCTCGACCCGGATCAGCCGGAAAGCGAGACCACCTTGCACCCCGAGACGTTTGAGCGGCAGATGCACCTTCTGAAGGAGCAGGGCTATACGCCGATCTCATTTGATGAGCTGATCGCGTTTGTGGAGCAGGGAACGCCGCTTCCGGAAAAGCCGGTCATGATCACGTTTGACGACGGCTATACCAGCAACGCCGTTTATGCCTATCCCGTTCTGCGGGAGCTTGGCTTCCATGCGTCGATCTTTGCTATTGGCTGCTCGATCGGGCATGACCGCTATTACAAGGATACGAATTACAGCCTGACGCCTCACTTCGGTCAGACTGAGATCACAGAAATGCTGGACTCCGGCCTCATTTCCATCGGCTCTCATACCTACGACATGCACCAGTGGCCGCCCTATGAGACCGTCAAGCCCGCGCGGGAGAATATGCTGCCGCTGCCCGGCGAATCCGAGACGGACTATATCCATGCCGTGCAGACCGACGCAGCGCGTGAGGCGGAGACGTTTGCGGCGTTCGGCATTCCCGCGCCCGATGTGATCGCCTTTCCCGAGGGCGCACATGCGGACCTGACCGATGTCGTGCTGCGCGAATGCGGCTACAAGGTCACTCTGACGACGGACGAAAGCCGCGACCCCTTGGGAACGCATACCTTGGGGGAGGACAACCCGGGGAACTGAAACATCTAAGTACCCGGAGGAGAAGAAATCAACTGCGAGATTCCCCGAGTAGCGGCGAGCGAAAGGGGACCGATGGCCAAACCGGCGAGCGGGCGGGCGCCAGCCTATACCGCCGCCGGGGTTGCAGGGCCTCCCGCCCGGGAGCTGGCGCTCCCGGCGGGGATCCATCCAGGGGAGCCGAACGGCATGGGAGGGCCGGCGGCACAGGGTCACAGCCCCGTAGGCGCACCCTGGGATGGACCCCGGCGGAGGTCCCTGAGTAGGGCCGGGCACGTGAAACCCGGTCCGAAGCAGGGGGGACCACCCTCCAAGCCTGAATACTCTCCTGTGACCGATAGCGCACAAGTACCGTGAGGGAAAGGTGAAAAGCACCCCGGGAGGGGAGTGAAACAGTACCTGAAACCGTGCGCCCGCAAGGCGTCGGAGCACCCTTTCAGAGGTGTGACGGCGTGCCTTTTGTAGAATGAGCCAGCGAGTTGCTGGCCGTCGGCGAGGTTAAGCTGGAAAGCGAGCCGGAGCGAAAGCGAGTCCGAAACGGGCGACCATAGTCGGCGGCCGCAGACGCGAAGCCGGGTGAGCTACCCGTGGGCAGGCTGAAGCGGGGGTAAGACCCCGTGGAGGGCCGAACGCACGTCGGTTGAAAACGGCGGCGATGACCTGCGGGTAGGGGTGAAAGGCCTATCAAACCCGGAGATATCTCGTTCTCCCCGAAATAGCTTTAGGGCTAGCGTCGCGCGTTAACCCCGGGAGGTAGAGCACCGGATCGATGAGGGGGCTTCGCCGCCTACCGATTCGAACCGAACTCCGAATGCCCGAGGGTCTAGAGCGCGGCAGTCAGAACATGTGGGCTAAGCTGTGTGTTCGAGAGGGAAACAGCCCAGACCGCCCGCTAAGGTCCCAAATTCAGAGCCGAGTGGCAAAGGATGTGCGTCCGCGCAGACAACCAGGAGGTTGGCTTAGAAGCAGCCACCCCTTCAAAGAGTGCGTAACAGCTCACTGGTCGAGTGGACATGCGCCGACAATACACGGGGCTAAGCTCTGAACCGAAGCGGCGGGATGATTCAAATCATCGGTAGGGGAGCGTCCCAGCGGGGGCGAAGCGGGAGGGGAACCGACCGTGGACCTTCTGGGAGCGAGAATGCTGGCATGAGTAGCGAGAGACGAGAGGGTAACTCGTCCGCCGTAAACCCGAGGTTTCCTGGGCAAGGCTAATCCTCCCAGGGTCAGTCGGGAGCTAAGGCGAGGCCGAGAGGCGTAGCCGATGCGCAACAGGCGGACATTCCTGTACCGCCTGCGGACCGCTATCACCGACGGGGTGACGGAGAAGGGTAGCCGAGCGGGGTTCTGGACGTCCCCGTGAAAGCGCGTAGGGCGCGGAGCATGGAAATCAGCTCCGCAGAAAGCCTGAGACGCGAGACGAAAGCTTATGCTGAAGTCGGCGAGCCCATGCTTCCGAGAAAAACCTCTAGGAAGGGACGCAGGCGCCCGTACCAAAACCGACACAGGTGGGCAGGTAGAGCATACCGAGGCGATCGGGAGAACCATGGTTAAGGAACTCGGCATACTGACTCCGTAACTTCGGGAGAAGGAGTGCCCCTGGCGGTGACGGGACTAGCTCCCCGAGCGGCCGGGGGTCGCAGCGAAACGGCCCAAGCGACTGTTTATCAAAAACACAGGACTCTGCAAAGCCGTAAGGCGACGTATAGGGTCTGACGCCTGCCCGGTGCTGGAAGGTTACGCGGATGGGTCAGCCGAAAGGCGAAGCTCTGAAGCCAAGCCCCAGTAAACGGCGGCCGTAACTATAACGGTCCTAAGGTAGCGAAATTCCT